>Ga0255368_10003_pt1 | contig 54317 bp, 46 predicted proteins | sample ANMaggSeSYBR01E6_FD_182094 | JGI IMG/M metagenome (GOLD analysis project Ga0255368, IMG submission 182094) | Sediment cell enrichment communities from methane seep in Santa Monica Basin, California, United Staets - ANME aggregate JGI... | ecosystem: Environmental > Aquatic > Marine > Cold seeps >...
GGGACAAAGGAAGAGAGTAAACAGCATATAAAGAATGCTCTAGGTGCTTGAATGTTCATCTTTGATTGATAAAATTTTTAATTTATAGGGTTTTTGATATTGGGGAACCGTTACAATTTCATTTCACTAATAAATACAACCACACAGGGATGAACATTATTTCCTTATCTTCAAAAACCCTGCTTTCAAACAGATTTTTTGTGACCACTATCCCCTTCTTTGACCCGAACGTCTTCATGAACTTTTTCAGCCCCTTAAGGTCACCAGGAACTATATGATTCTGGTATTTTATTTCCACAGGCACAAGGGATTCATTCTGTAATACCACATCTACCTCGTTCTTTTGTTTGTCCCTCCAGAAAAACTCGTCTGCAAAGATTGATTCCACATACTGGCCCAGTACCTGCTCCACCAGCATATCCCTTTTATAGCCCAGAAGAGCAAAGGCTATCGAAGGATGTACGGCATATATTTTTTTATTCCTGCGCGCACGTTTTGCAGGACTTTTCGAATATACTTCAACGATATTGACCAGAAAAGTCGAGCGCAGGTAGAACAGGTAGTTGCTGATGGTCTCATAGTTGGCATTGAATATATTGCAAAGGTTCTTTATCTCAAATAGATTGGATGAATTGCTGCATGAGTATTTGAAAAGTTCGAACAACAGGTCCCTTCTCCTGATTTTGAAAATGGCGGGTATGTCCCTGTAGATAATCTTTTTTACCACAAGTTCTTTTATGTACTTTCTTATGACAGACTCATCGTCTTCATTTACCAGTTCTGGAAAAGCACCTTTGTAGAGGTATTCCAGGAATTCATGTTCGAAGTACTCTTTTTCTGTGATAAGCTTTGTATACAGGCCTTCAATTGCCCCCATATCGTCAAATGCAATGTTTCCTGCATCCAGCTTTTTCCCTTTAAGGTTAAGGTATTCCCGAAAATTAAGCGGCTCCAGTTTGAATGTGACCATCCTGCCTGTCAGTGTTGCCCTGGATTTGCTTAACTCAAGGGACTCGGAGCCGGATATTATGAATTTTATATTTTTCAGGTCGTAATATCTTTTAAGTACACCTTCCCAGTCATCCACATAGTGTATCTCATCAAGGAAAATGTACCCGGATTTGAAATTGTTTATGAAATAATCTATGACAAAGAGCAGCACTTCTTTTTTCTGGGTCTCTTCTTCATCAAAGGAAAAGAATGCGGCATTACTGCCAAGTGTCTCGATTATCTGTCGCATCAGGGTTGTTTTCCCTGTTCTTCTAAGTCCCACAATGGCGATGGCCTGTTTTTTCTCAAGCCATCTGTATATTTCAGAATAAAGCTCTCTTTTGAATTCAGGTATTTCTATGCTCAGCCCCTTGATGTGAGGGTTGTATTCATAGATAAGCCTGGTAATATATTCTTTATCCATGTTGTAGTATAATTAATTTCCAACTTTATACTTGTTATGGTAGTATTAATTTCCAACTTTATGCTTGTTATGGTAGTATTAATTTACAACTTTATGCTTGTTATGGTAGTATTAATTTCCGGTTCTAACTGTGCATCATCTTCGTATAATTCAGCAGCCCGCCAGCCAGGATGATCTCCCGCTGCCTGTCTGATATATCCAGGATGCACTCAAGGTTGTTCGACCCAGCCTGCACAGGTATGGTAGTAGCACCGCCTTCTACCAGTTCCCTGACGCCGCTAAACTTCAAAGTATCACCCTGCTGCACTGCGTCATAACCTGCCTGGTCGGCAAATTCCAGGGGCAGAATGCCGAAATTCACAAGATTAGCCTTGTGTATCCTAGCAAATGATTTAGTAATGACCGCCTTAACTCCCAGGTACATCGGTGCCAGTGCAGCATGTTCCCGGCTTGAACCCTGGCCGTAGTTATCGCCGCCAATGATAAAACCACCCTGCTTCTCTTTTGCTCTCGCAGGGAAATCGGGGTCTATCTGTAAAAACACATATTCACTAATGGCAGGGATGTTACTGCGCAGGGGTAGTATCTTCGGGCCTGCCGGCATGATACCGTCTGTACTGATGTCATCCTTTAGTTTTATCAGGACTTCACCTTCAATATCATTAGATAATGGTTCACTTTGAGGCAGGGGTTTGATATTCGGACCCCGTATCACTTCAACAGACTCCGGGTCATTTGATGGCCTTATTACCATGGAATCATCGGTAACAAAACTCTCAGGCCATTCCACCTCCGGGTACTCGCCCAGTTTTCGCGGGTCAGTTATCTTTCCGGTAAGAGCGGCGGCCACGCAGACCTCAGGACTGGCCAGGTAGACACTGTCATCCATAGTACCAGAGCGCCCGGACCAGTTCCTGTTAAAGGACCTGATGGACACGGAGTTCGAAGGAGGGGATGAACCCAGTCCGATACATCCATCACATGCGGCCTCCATGATACGTGCACCTGCCGAGACCATATCAGCCAGTGCCCTGTTACGAATAATGGTCTCCAGTACCTGCCTGGAGCCAGGTGTAATGTGCAAACTCACGCCAGGATCTACCTTTTTGCCTTTTACTGCTCCTGCGACCAGCATCAGATCCTTATAGCTGGAATTTGTACATGAACCGATAATTACCTGCTGCACGGGTAAGCCTTCCACCTCAGACACCTTTACAACAGCATCAGGAGAGCCAGGTTTTGCCATCATGGGCTCCAGTTCACTGAGGTTGACCTCAATGTACTCGTCATATTCTGCATCATGGTCTGCCGACATCTCATTGTAGTCGTCGAGCCTGCCCTGCATCCTGAAAAATTCTTTTGTTATATCATCGGACGGAAAAAGGGAACTTGTAGCTCCCAGTTCGGCACCCATATTTGTGATGGTGGCCCGCTCGGGTACAGATAAGGTACTCACGCCAGGACCGTAGTATTCGAAAACCTTGCCAACGCCGCCCTTTACTGTGAGCCGACACAGCATCTCCAGGATGACGTCTTTGGCAGATACCCAGGGGTTGAGTTTGCCTGTCAATTTCACTCCAACGACTTTTGGCATTTTCACATAATAAGGCGCACCGCCCATTACCACTGCAACATCCAGGCCACCCACACCTATGGCCAGCATACCTGCACCCCCGCCTGTTGGGGTGTGGCTGTCCGAGCCAATCATGGTGTTACCGGGTTTTGAGAACCGCTCCAGGTTTACCTGGTGGCAGATACCGTTGCCTGGTTTTGAGAATTGTATTCCGTACTTGCTGGCAAATGTCTGCAGGAAGCGGTGGTCGTCTGCGTTCTCGAATCCGGCCTGGAGCATATTGTGGTCAACGTAGCTGACTGCCAGGGGTACTTGTACTTGTGGGATATCCAGGGCTTCGAACTGAAGGTATGCCATAGTGCCGGTGGCATCCTGGGTCAGGGTCTGGTCAATTGTTATTGCTATTTCCAGGCCGGGTTTCATCTCGCCTTTGGCGAGATGGGATGAGATTATTTTTAGGGTTAGGTTCATGGTCATCGGGGGTCACCTGATAAAATTGTCTGCATGTCTGATTTTTTTTATAAAAAAATTCATAGTTTATAGTATCTATTTCAAATTAAATGGTAATTCTTCATATTGCTCGAAATTTTGAGACACAGATTACACTGATTACACAGATTAATAGTTGTTGTGAAAATCAGTGTAATCTGTGAAATTTGTGTCCATATTAATTTTGCATTTTGCCATACTTTTTGAAATGGATACAGTTTATGCAATTGTCCTGTTTCATGTTTAACTGGTAAATTATTAGATCTCAAAATGGGCATGATAATGAATAAAATATCCCCGATCATACACACTTTATTCCCAGGTGTTTCTTCTTATTGAATATAGCCAGGTTGACCAGTAAAGGAGTAAAACTTTCCACCATGCATGAAACCTCTAAAGGCCCGGCCATCATTGGATTTAAACCAGGGATATCCTTCACCAGATCACTCACCACATTGTTTGCTTCCTCATTGTCCCCGCAGATGAATACGTCCATATCCAGTTTCTTCTTGATATCGGCAAGCTTTTTTGCAGAGACATTATGAAAAGCAGAAACCAGTTTTACACCTTCGGGCAGCAAACTCTGTATTTCCATAGCCGCACAACCAGAGTCCGGTGGTGTATAAAGAAAATGGCCATCCTTTTTCATCGGCACCACAATGGAGATTATGATCTGGTCCCTTAGATAAGGTTTGATCGTTTCAATGGTTGACGATACATGCTCATATGGCACTGATAGTACAATCACGTCGGCCTGGTCAACAGCATCCGGATTAACGCATCCTGTGATAGTGCAGGTATTACCCGATTCTTCCAGTATTTTTCGGTATCTATCAGTTGAAGCTTGTGCTTTTTCAAGTTTCCTTGAGCCGACAAACACTTCATGTTTAACGGCCCACCTGAGAGCAAGTCCCTCTCCAATACTTCCGGTTCCGCCAAGTATTGCTATTTTCATAGAATCACACATTCCCAGTATAATTATGGATATAAAATGTTTGTGTAAGAGACACTACCAGAGATTTATAACTAACATATATTGACCCAAAAAAAGATACTCTCACAGAAACGTATAAATAATTAATAATAATCACTTATCAGTGAATGAATCTACTAAAGAAACTCCAGGATATCGTCCCAACATCCCGTATCTCCAATGATCCGGCAGAATTGTACTGTTATTCCTCTGACGCTTCATACATAACCGGCACACCTGACTATGTGGTCATGCCCTGTACCACAGCAGAAGTATCAAAAATCGTTAAACTGGGCCACAAGCACCGCATACCCATCACTGCCAGAGGCGCAGGTACTGGCCTTGCCGGAGGTGCCGTACCCTTACAGGGCGGTATCGTACTTGATATGAGCCGGATGAACAAGATACTTGATATTGACATCCGGAACCTGCAGGTACTGGTGGAACCAGGACTCATCCATGCAGACCTTAACCGCTCACTTGAACCCTGCGGTTTCTTCTTCCCTCCAGACCCGGGCAGCAGCGAGATGTGTACCCTGGGCGGACTGATAGCCAACAGGGGTAGTGGTATGCGCTCGGTAAAATACGGCACAGTCACTGATTACGTACTGGACCTGGAAGTTGTGATGCCGGTCGGTGAAGTCATCCAAACCGGCGGCAAGGTCATGAAATCGGCATCCGGGTACGACCTCACTGCATTAATGGTTGGTTCGGAGGGTACCCTTGGCGTCATTACAGGAGCCAGGTTGAAGATACACCCGCTGCCTGAAGCCAGGGCGGCAGTGCTGGCCCATTTCAATGACCTGGAAGCTGCAGGCAGTGCAGTATCTGCCATAATGGGCCGTGGGTTAGTGCCCTCTGCCTGTGAACTAATGGACAGTACAACCATCCGGGCAGTAAATACATATGATTCCAACCTCAACATCCCGGACTGTGAAGCCCTGCTGCTTATTGAGGTGGATGGTGCACCCTGCAGCGTGGAATCAGGTGCAATCAAAGTGGCAGACTGCTGCAAGGAACTGGGAGCGTTTAATGTCAGGATAGCCAATTCAGAGTCAGAGATGGGGGAACTATGGGCTGCACGCCGCCTGGCAGGTGCCGCAGTGACGCGACTAAGTCCGGGAAAGACCAGGGTCTATATCGGCGAGGATGTGGCAGTACCCCTGTCAGCTATCCCTGAAATGCTAAGAGAGATAAGTACTATTTCAAAGAAACACGGTCTCACTATCATGACCTACGGGCATGCAGGGGACGGCAACCTGCACACGGGCATGGCCATTGATACGCTTGATGAGAAACAGTGGAAAGTGCTGAAACAGGCGGCTGATGATATCCACAGGGCAGCCCTGCTGCTGGGCGGGACAGTGTCAGGGGAGCACGGGATAGGAAGTGCACGCGGGATGTATATGGATGAAGAGCACGGCAGCGCAATGAATGTTATGGCATCTATCAAAAAGGCGCTGGACCCGTGTAATATTATGAACCCACAGAAGGTGGGTCTAAAATGAGGGAATACCTCAGGGACATTGTCAAGTGTGTAAAGTGTGGCCGCTGCCGCACGGTATGTCCCTCCCAGCAGGTGCAGGGCTGGGAATCATCAGGAGCCAGGGGCAGGATGCAGATGGCACTGGGAATGGCTTTTGGGCTTGAGCCTTCAAATAGTTTGATCACAAGTATTTTGACATGCACCACATGCCAGCAGTGTGTTACTGAATGCCCGTCAGGCGCAGACCCACACCAGGTGACCAGGGCCGCCCGGCGTAAACTTGTAGAACTTGGACATACAGCTCCACATCAGGTAGAAATGCAGGATCGCATCAGGAATACTGGTAATTCGCTTGGGGACAGATCATCAAGGACTGCATGGCTCACCGAAACCCAGGTTCCCGTAGATTCAGGATATGTCTATTTTGCAGGTTGCCTGGCCTCATACAGGTATCAGTCCACTGCGACGGCTACTTACGGAATACTGAGTAAGTTCGGGGTAGGATTCCTGGAGGATGAACAGTGCTGTGGTTCACCGCTATTCAGGATGGGGCTGGACGCATCCGATCTTATTGCACATAATTCCAGGCAGATCGAGGCTGCGGGTGCGCACACGGTCATTGTCGGCTGTGCCGGCTGCTATTCCATGCTCAAGGAACAATACCAGGGATTTGACGTGCTGCATTTATCAGAGTTCCTGGAAGAAAAGCTTGATGAGCTATCTGCCGGAAGACTTGACATCTCAGTCACTTATCATGACCCGTGCCACCTTGGCAGGGCGTATGGGATATATGATGCACCCAGGAAGGTTATTGAAGAAATATGCACTCTTGTGGAAATGGATGCATCGAGGGAAAAAGCCAGTTGTTGCGGTGGAGGGGGCGGTGTCAGGATGGGGTATCCAGAACTTTCAGGTTCCATGGCAGGGGAACTAAAAGAGAATATCCCTGCCGGAGTAGATTATGTGGTAACGTCATGTCCTCTTTGTTTCAGGAATCTGTCAGATACAGGAGTAAAGATGCTTGACCTGGCAGACCTTGTATGGATGGCTATTGAATGATCAGAGCTTTTCCCAGAACTGCTCTTCATAATCGTCAGGGATATCGCCAAGATCTGTGATATTCTTTGTTTTTTTGACCTTCAATGTCACATTGTCGGCTGCCTGCCTGGATTCCCGCCCTGGTTTTTCAGTTTCCTTGAGGCTGTCGGACTTTGACCTGGCATCTACGAAGATTGCTACTTTAGTAGAATTTTTACTCTTTGATCTTACCTTGGCTGCATAATTGTCCACTACCGGTTCGCCCAGGTTTTTCCGGTTCGATGCAGAGGAATATCCTACAATACAGTATGCTTCATTCGATCGCCAGTCCAATACGTACATTTGACATTTATTGCCAATACAAGGACTAGATCCTGTCTTTGGGCATACTGTGGGAAGTGACATACAATCATATATTGAGTCTACTAATAGATTAAATTATTGAAAGGATGGGGTTTTAAAAATTTTAGTGGTGGTGTAAAACCCGGCTTATGTAGATATGTAAAAATCACTATTCACATTATCACCGATTTTCGTCAAGTGTTTATGTCCCATAATTGAACCATGGCCAGGATATCTAAAAGCGAAGTTTTTTGTTGCCTAAACATGGTATGGGATACTTAGTAAAATTAGGATAAAATATTTTATGTCTGGAGGCTGATTATAGTTCTTGGCTATAATTCGTTCTACACAAAATATTATGAAAGTAAAAAAGAGACAGTTTATAAGTAATGCAACGCATTTTATTTAAGGATGGTTGAAGAATTTGATGATGTTATCGATTTAATCAACGAAAATCAAACCAGAAAACAGTATATTGATCCAGAACTTGAAAAAGCTGGCTGGATTAGGAAATACATTAAAGAAGAAGTCAATTCTTTCAAATCTGATTTTAATCAGAAGCAATTTGTGTTTTTTAATGGCAGTGTTGAAAAAGGCGTTGATAGATTTATTGACTATGTTTTGCTGGACGAGGACAATTCCGTACTGGCTATTATCGAGGCAAAGCGATTCTCAAAGGATGAAGAGATGGGGAGAATCCAGGCACGCACGTATGCCAAGGATATTGAAAGCCAGATTGATCGAAAGGTCCCTATTTTCTTAACCAATGGATACATCTGGCGTTTTATTGATGAGGATGGGATTGAGCGGAAAGTCAGCGGCCCGTTCTCCCAGGAAGACCTTAGAAGAAGGAATGACTTGTACCATAAAAGTCGGGACCCAAAGGATGTAAAAATCAATCTCAGGATCGTAGATAGGCCGAGAAGCCAGCAGATTGTGAGGAAATTGAGCGAACATTTTTCGCAGGGTCATCGAAAAGCGCTGGTGCAGATGGCTACCGGCACTGGAAAAACAAGGGTGGCCATGGCTTTGATAAAATTGTTGATTGACGCTAATATGGTTCGCAATGTATTATTCATAGCAGATAGAATCGCACTGGTTAACCAGGCAAAAAATAACGGCTTTGAGGAATTCTTTACAGAACCGGTAGCCAGTCTTCGCGATGGATTTACCACCAGTGCCAGATTATATGTTTCCACTATCCAGACTTTGAGCAGTGGTAAACCAAAAAAACTCTATAGAAAGTTAAGTCCCGGATTTTTTGACCTCATCGTATTTGATGAGGCTCACCGGTCAATTTATGATAAAAACAACCGCATTAATGAATATTTTGATGCAATAAAAATAGGTCTGACCGCCACCCCCAAGAGAACATGAGTCCAGAAATACGTATGCCCTGTTTGGTTGTGAAGACAACAAGCCAACAGTTGAATACTCTTATGATGAGGCAGTAAGGGATGAAGTCCTTGTTTCATACCGGGCAGAGATCATTGACACTAGAGTCCTGGCATTAGGCATTGAAGGTACTGAATTGAGCAAATCTTTAAAGGACCAGTTGAGAAGGCAGGAGATCGACCCCAATAGTACCTATTTTGATGGACCCCAATTTGATAAGGTATTCATGGATGATAAAACGAATGAACTTATCATCAGGGAATTTATGAATTCCTGCTATAAATCTGATGAAGGCAAGCCGTGCAAAACGATATTTTTCTGTGCCAGCCAGCGGCATGCGAAACATATGAAGAATATATTTGGAAAAGTATATCCAAAACTCAGCAATGATGTGCAGGTAATTACGTCGGATATGGCAAGGTCAGAGGATGAGGTTAAACGGTTCCAAAAAGAATCTGAGCCAAGAATTGCCCTTTCAGTCGGGATGCTGGATACAGGAGTGGATATTCCTGAAGTGTGCAACCTTGTTTTTGTGAAACCTGTATTCTCCCATATCAGGTTCTGGCAAATGATTGGCAGGGGTACCAGGAACCTGGAGTCATGTAAACACAGGGATTGGTTGCAGGAGAGGGGGAAACACGATTTTCTCATCCTTGATTTTAAAATTGGCGGGCATTCAAATGTAAAATATCATGATATTAAAGTGGGAGCAGAGCGGGGACCTGGGACAGATGTGATAACCAAGATATTTGAAAACAGGATTGAGTTGCTGGATAAGCCTCTTGATGAGAAGCAGAAGAAGATTGTCTCAAATAAAATCCTGTACTCTATTGATAATCTTGATGAAGAGTCGTCTATTACCAGGGAAATGTTACCTGCTATTAACACTATCAAACAGAACTCTTTCAGGCTGGAAAAATATGTCAGGGAATTGAAAAAGGATATTGTGCCCTTGATCATGTTTACACAGGAAGCTAACCCGAATGTGTCAGCTTTTATTTTGCAGACTGAAAAGTTGTTCAGTTTTGTCCTGGATAGAAAATTTGACGAGATAGAAAATATGAGGACATATGTGCAGGAAAGGGTTGAAAATGTTCTCAGGAAAAAAGACAGTCTTAGTGAAGTGGGGAACAATAAGGATAACCTTATTAAAGTGCTCCAGGATGATTTCTGGGTTGACCTGACATTTGATGATGTTGAATTTATGATCAGGGAGCTGTCACCGCTGATGAAGTATTATGAGCCGACCAGAAAGAAAGTCATCCAGATCGATGCGCCTGACCTGGTGCTTAGCAGGGAAAAGTTTACGAAGAAGATCAAGGAAGATGTGGAACTCAAGGACTTTTTGGAAAGTAACCTGTTGATTCAAAATATAAGGGGTGGCAAGGGCATTACATCAGGTGAGATTAGACGACTTGAAGCGCAGTTGTCTGCATTAAGGCCGGAATTGACTATCGAGAATGTCCAGAATTTCCAGAAAATTGATTTTATGGTGTTCTTGCTGGATATTATAGGGATGACTGTAAAACAGGACCCAAAAGCTGTAATTGAAACGAAGTTTAATGAGTTTATTATTGGTAATAATATTTACAACTCAAAACAACTGGATTTTTTGCTGATGTTAAAGAAGGTCTTTGCAGACAGGAAATATATTGAGCTTTCTGATATGGCCAGGCTGCCGCTGTCTGAAGAGCATCCGCGTGATTATTTCCAGTTGGATGAGTTGAAGTCGATAGTCGATAAGTGTAATGCGATTAAGGTTTGTTGTTAAATCACTTTAAAATAGAAAATCTGAAATAGAATGTATTTAAAAAGGAATTTGATATTCATGGACCCTGTTCGAGTTTATGGTGAGACTATTTTTGAACGTGGACGACAGTATTTCAATGATGGAAGAGTTGCGCGGGTAATCAAGTTTAAAAATAATCTGATTGGGGAGGTGATAGGGACTGATAGATATAGGGTGGAAGTGAATCTGGACAATCTTGGATGCCGTTGTTCATGTCCGTATGGTACTAATTGTAAGCATGGTGCAGCCGTATTGCTTCAGTATCATAATGGGGATTGTGTTGATGGGGATGAGATTAAAAAAAGATTGGATAGCATGAACCGAGAAGAATTAATGGGGGTCATAGAGAAATTTATACGTTTGAACCCATCCAACTTGATATACCTGGATGTTTATCAGGTGGGTGAAGGCAAACCTGATAAGGAACAAATTGAAGCACTGGAAAAGGAAGTGTTTTCGATAATGCAGGGCCTGCTTCACTCTTACCAATCTGTTGAAGATGCAGAAGAGCTGGGGAAATTTATCAAATTATATGAGGATGCTCTGACCAAGAAACAGATTTTTTATATGCTGGAGTTCCTGGTGAGGAACTGCGAAGAATACGGGTGGTTTTACGATAATTACTCGGACAATTATTTTGGGGACATAGTTTTTGAGAACTTGTGGGATGCGCTTTACATTCAGGAATTGGAGGAAAGCGATTTTGAGAGATTACAAGAACTACAGAGCGATGATGATTACCAAATGCTTGAACCTTTTTTCAATCAAATGGTTATGTCCAAGGATACACCAAAACTGGCCGTTTTTGAACGCTTTTTCTTTGAGTTGTTAGATGAATTATCATATGTGGAGTTCTTGATCAACTGCGGTCTGACGGATAAAGCCCGGATGTTGATTAAAGAGGGGATGTCTTTGAATGATGATAGCAGATTCAAGTTTTATCTTTTGATCGATGAGGATGAAGCTATTGAGTTCGCACTGGAAAAAGAATTCTATTCAAGTCTGATACAGCATTATCATTATTCAGGGGCACATGATAAAGCTGTGGATTTATTTAATGAAGTGATCCGTGATAGTGATAAAAAAAGACTTCTGAGTTGTGATATATATCTTTTTACTAATATTTTTGATTCTATTGGGAAAGGTAAAATCAAGGACCAGGCTGACGAGACTTTATATCCTCTATTCGAACTATGTTATTCATGTGGATTTTACGGGTTGTGTGTAGATATCGGGATTGAAATTGATGATATGGAGATCATGCAAAAAATGATAGCCTTAGAGGCAGATCATTTCAATTATACTATCGAATCCAAGATGAAATTATTGGAATATCTTGAAGATGAATTTGAGGAAGAAGTTGAAAGGGAGTTAATGAAGTTAACCGGATTTCTAATTGATAAAATGGACAATTATACGTACGAGAAAGCAGCAGAATGTGTTTTTTTATTGCGTAAGATAATGGGCAGAGGTAAGTGGGATGAGTATGTGAAGGGGCTTTATCTGGGACACTTCAGAAAAACGAATCTATGGAGGAAGTTTGCCAAAAGGGGTATACATATGAAGAAGAAGGGGGATGTAGTGACTTTAAGTGACCGGCGTTAACCGATAACACATAGTAAATCTTTTAGTTCCAGTTTTTATTTATATGTATTTTATGGTCAACCCATGTTTACATAAAACTATTTATACCCCACAGTTCTTAACACAGTCCTATGGAATACCGCTCAGTGTCTACAAAGATGCCTGTAACCGAAGTATCATTGTTCAAGGACTTCTGTCAGCGAAAGGGCGTCACCCCGGCGGCCCTTATCCGTGAGTTGATCCTGCGGGAGATGGAGGTGCCTATGCCGCATACGGTGGCGGGGCGCAACAGGATTGTGTACGAGAGGGGGCAGGATAGGTTTTCGTGGGCTGTTGAGCTTGATAATGGGATGGTGGTTGAGGTGCTGGGTGATGTTTCGCCTGGGTTTTTGGAGGAGCTGGGGGGTATGGTTGCTAGGGGGCTGGATGAGAGGGCTGCGTTTATCGGGAAGGAGCGAGAGGATTCTGTGGGTGTGCCTAGCGGGATTTTGAGGGGAAGGAAATGAAGGATTTAACTGAAGATTGGAAAACTGCAAAACTATCAAATATCGCAAATATATCTGCTGGAGGAACGCCACGCAGAAATATACAGGAATATTGGAAAAATGGGGATATTCCTTGGTTAAAAATATCTGACCTCAAAGAGACTTATATTAAAAAATCAAAGGAATATATTACTAAAAGTGGATTAGATAATTCTTCAACTAAATTATTTCCAAAAGGTACTATAGTTTATTCAATTTTTGCAACTTTGGGAGTTGTAGGGATATTAGATATTCAAGCAACTACTAATCAAGCTATTGCAGGCATTATCCCTAATAACGAAATTGTCGATTCGAAATATCTTTATTATTGCTTAATTTCAGAGAAAAACAAAATCTGTGCAAAAAAGAGTCATGCTACACAAGATAATATTAACCTCACAATCTTAAGAAATCATGAAATCCCGCTCCCCTCCCTCCCCACTCAAAAGAAAATCGTTGCCATTCTTGAAAAAGCTGAAAAGCTCAAGGGGTGGAGAAGAGAAGCTGATGAGCTGACCGATGAGTTATTGAAAAGCACGTTTTTTGAGATGTTTGGGGACCCGGTGAAGAATCATAATGGATGGGAAAAAAAGAGGTTGAAAGAATTTGGTGAGGTTAAAACAGGTAATACGCCGTCAAGAAAGAATCCAGAATATTATGGTGACTATATTGAGTGGATAAAATCTGATAACATCAATACTCCATATATTTATTTAACAAAAAGTGAAGAAATGCTTTCTGAAGAAGGAGCTAAAATCGGGAGAATTGCACCAAAAGGTTCTGTTTTGGTCACATGCATTGCAGGAAGTCTATCTTGCATAGGCAATATAGGAATTGCTGATAGAGATGTAGGGTTTAATCAACAAATTAATGCAATAATTCCAAATAAAGAAGTAAATAAATTATTTTTATATCATTTAATCTTAATCACAAAAAATTACATACAAAATTATTCTACTAAATCGATGAAAGGGATGTTAAGTAAGAGCACTTTTGAATCGATTGTTTATATATTTCCTCCTACACCTATTCAGAATGAATTTGGAACACTTGCAAAAAAGATTGGGCTTCTTAAAAATAATCAAAACGAATCAAAAGAACAAATTGATAATTTATTTAATTCCCTCATGCAACAAGCCTTTCGTGGGGAATTAACATGATCGGTAATGAAATCGCCACTTCATTTCATCAAATGTTACCCCTACACTTTAATGAAAAACACCAGATTTGCCAAAAGTGTAGGGGTAAGAATGCCCAATTGAGATAATTAAAATAAGAACAAAGGAAAAATGAAAAGGTAAACACAAATGCTAGACCCAACCCTGAAATCCAAGATCAACCAGCTCTGGGACAAATTCTGGAGCGGCGGCATCTCAAACCCCCTCCAGGCCATAGAGCAGATGTCCTACCTCTTATTCATGAAACGCCTTGAAGACGAAGACATCGCACGGGAACAGGATGCACAGCTACCAGGCAAACCCTATCAGTCAATCTTTACAGACAACGCAGAATGCAAATGGTCAAAATGGTCCAACTACCCCGCCGACACCATCTTATACCATGTGCGGGACAAAGTATTCCCCTTCCTGCGCACCCTCGGCGGCGAGGACTCCCTCTACGAAATCTACATGAAAGATGCCGTGTTCGCCATACCCACACCCTCCCTGCTCATCGAGGCAGTGCGCATAATCAACGGCATGCACATCAAAGAGCAGAACAGGGACACCAAAGGCGACATCTACGAATACTTGCTCTCAGAACTAAAAACCGCAGGCAAGAACGGCCAGTTCAGGACACCCCGCCACATAATCAGGATGATGGTGGAACTGGCTAACCCTCGCCTTGGCGATGTCATCTGCGACCCTGCCTGCGGTACTGCCGGTTTCCTGGTCGCTTCCAATGAGCACATCCTGAAAAACAATACCTCACCCGAATTTATCAAAAAGGACGAAGAAGGGAATGAATACAACTTCAAGGGCGACAAGCTCAATCCTGACCAATACGAAGTGCTGCGAGAACATACCCTATACGGCTACGATTTCGACCAGACCATGAGCCGCATTTCCCTCATGAACCTCATGATGCACGGCATCAACAACCCCCACATAAAGCAAATCAACACACTCTCAGCCCGCTATGATGAAGAAAACCATTACACAGTGGTACTGGCCAACCCCCCCTTCAAAGGCAGTATAGATGAATCTGAAATAGGCGGCAAGTTCACGATCAAGACAAAGAAGACCGAGATACTGTTCCTTGAACTTATGTACACCATGCTGCAAAGCGGTGGGCGGTGTTCGGTAATTGTGCCCGACGGAGTGCTGTTCGGCAGTTCAAGGGCGCATAAAGCCATACGGAAGAGACTGCTGGAGGAGTGCAGGCTGGATGCGGTAATCTCCATGCCTTCAGGGGTGTTCAAGCCCTATGCAGGGGTGTCTACCGGTGTGCTCTTCTTTACCAAAGGCGAGCCTACTAAGAAAGTGTGGTTCTATGATATGACTGCAGACGGGTACAGCCTGGATGACAAGCGGACGTTCATTGACGGGAAAGGGGATATTTCTGATATACTTGAGAAATTCGGGAGAAGGGAGAAGGAGACGTATGAAGATCGGAAAGCAAAATGCTTCTTTGTACCGGTTGATGAGATCAAAGAGAATGATTACGATCTGAGCATTTCAAAGTATAAGGAGATTGAATATGAGGAAATCCAGTATGAAAAGCCTGAAGTGATCAAACAGAAAATCCTTGAACTTGAGAGTAAAATCACTAAAACGCTATCTGAATTGGAGATATAACTTGAATAAATATTGAGCTAAACAAACAACCTTGGTCAAATACCCAATGCATGAACCATGAAATAATTCAAGATTAATATAGACACAGATTTCACCGATTACACTGATTTTCATAACAGTTTCTAAACAGTGAAAAAACTACAGCTTCCACTATTTTTGTGCATCGACTTCGCCACTTGCAAACTATGATACTCCCTTTCCTTATATCAATATTGTACTTTACAGCTTGACTGGGTTAGGATTTTTGCCAATTACCTAACATTAATAGGGCAGGGTATTAGCATACCTAATGCCTACTTTAGGAGCACCTAAATATGGGGATGTGTACGTGTATGATAATTATAATTGGTAGAATGGATCGCCTGAAAAAGCAATATGAACGGGTCTGCAAATAATGACCCGAAGCGAACATTTTCACAAAAATGCAATGGATTCTCATAAAAATGGCACAGATTACAACCGTAAAACAACCTTAAAAGGTGAAACTGAATGCGTTTAAACGATACAAATCTTTCACAGATGAAACCAGGGGAACCCGTAAGAATTGTGGATATTGGTGGAGGTCACGGGATCAGGCAGAAACTAAACCTTAGAGGAATCTCTGAGGGCAGTATCGTGCGTGTGATATCCATCAACGGTCCGGTCACCATCGAAGTCGATCGAAATGTCCTTTCGATCGGGCGCGGGATGGCACAAAAGATCAGGGTTACCAGGATGTGATTGGGTGGAAAAGAAATTATCTGAGATGGAATACGAAGAAGAAGGAACCATAACAGACATTGAAGGAACACTACGAAAAAGGGTGGCTGGAATGGGCATCAGGGTTGGCAAGAGGCTGAAGATGATCACAAAACAGCCGGTGAAGGGTCCGGTGGTTGTGGTCGTTGATGAGGCAAACACCTCCCTTGGACTGGACATAGCAGAAAAGATCATTGTGGAGATAAAATCGTGAAAGTCTTGCTGATGGGACACCCGAATGTGGGTAAAAGCGTATTTTTCAACCGTTTGACAGGGGCGAATGTCACCGAGTCGAACTACCCCGGGACCACGGTTGACTTTACGAAAGGATATATGAAGATCGGTGGTGAGGATGCCGAACTGATAGATGTACCAGGTACGTTCTCTCTTGATCCGAAAGATAAAGCAGAAGAGGTTGCTGTGGCAATGCTGCACGAAAATAAGGATGTGAAGGTTATCTGCGTTATCGACGCATCCAAAATAGAACGCGGGGTCTATCTGGCACTGGAAATACTTGAGGAAGGATATCCGATGGTGATCGCACTTAATATGTGGGATGCAGCAGTTGATAAGAATATCCGGATCGATATCAATAACCTGCAGCGGATCCTTGGTGTTCCTGTGGTTCCGACTGTTGCGATCAGCGGCGAAGGGATAAAGGAACTCATATCAAGGCTAAAAGAGGCTAAACCCGTTGAAATCGACGACATTATCAGGAACACGGGAGGCCTAACATGAAACTGACTATTGATCAGCGCTGGGATCTTATCGATAAGATCGCAAAACAAACCATTACATTTGGAGAATACAGGCATACCTTAAAGGATGCGATCGGAGAACTCACGATCAAGCCGTTCACAGGCTTACCCATTGCGATTGCTGTCATGTATGCTTTCTGGAGCGTATTCGGTTCGTTTGCAGGATTTTTCACAGACGGATTCTTTGTCAGACTATTTGATGCGTACTGGCTGCCATGGCTCCAGGAAGTATTCCCAGGACAGGGTGGATGGCTATATGCCATCATGGTCGATGCCGGGGGCATTGAGGGCGGTGAGTTCGTGCTTTCTGATAACTGTCTGGAGTCGTTTGGTGTGCTGACATCGGGCTCATTCGTTGCAATCGGTGTTGTTCTGCCTGCGATAGTCATATTCTACCTGATGCTTGCGCTACTCGAGGATATCGGGTACATGCCGCGGCTTGCTGTCCTCATCGATACTATGCTGCACAAGATAGGTCTGCACGGTTATGCGATCGTGCCAACGATCCTATCGCTCGGGTGCAATGTGCCAGGTGTTACTGCGACAAGAATCCTTGAGACGAAGAAGCAGCGTTTCATCATGATGACCCTCCTTGCCATATTCATCCCATGCGGCGCCCAGATCGGGATTATGCAGGATGTAATCCCGGGTCTTATGGGCTGGATTCTGCTCTATCTGATTATCGGGTACTTCATCTTCGGTTACATCTTAAACAAGATCGTTCCCGGAAAAGCTCCTGAGTTTCTGATCGATGTGCCACCGTACCGGAGACCGATGCTGAGTAATATTGGAAAAAAGGTGTGGGGAAGGATCACAGGATTTTTCAAGGTTGCAATCCCCTTCGTACTGCTCGGCGCTGCCATAGTGGGCGTTCTCTACCAGCTCGGAGTCATCCGATTCCTGGGTGATGCGCTCGCTCCGGTCTTTGTCGGCTGGTTCGGCGTGCCAAAAGAGACTGCAGGTCCGCTCATCGCTGCGTTCCTCAGAAAAGACCTTGCGGTTGCGCAACTTTCTGTAATCGAGATGACCGAGTATCAGATGATCACAGCAGTTGTGCTCGTCTCGATCTACTTCCCGTGCGTTGCAACGTTTGCTATGATGCTGAAAGAGGGCTGGAAAGAGCTGCTTGGAGCAATGGCTGTCCTTGCAGTGGTCGTATTCGCTTATGGTGGACTGATACATCTGATAGGAATACTCCTGGGGGTGGCATAGATGGCTGGGAAATCATCGGTTGCAGCAATCTACTTTGCCATACTTGGAATCGTAACAACGGCATTCGGGATTGCTGACATACTGGTAACAGCAGGGACGAGTGAATTCGCTTACGGGATTCTTGAGATACCGGGTGACATCTTCAGAGGTGGCTGGGGCGGGGTCATCGTACTCTTTGCAGGACTCTTCTACCTTTCAGGCATCAGGAACTTTGATGATATACATCAGTTTTCAAAAATTGTGATGGGCAGCATCCTGATCTGGATCATGGCAGGGTGCGACATCTTTGCGATGATCACTGAATCGATACCGAGCTGGGAAGAAGAGACTGGACCATGGTTCAACACGCTTCCGGACTTTATTTTGGCGTACTCACCGCCTTATGCGCCGGCAGTGTTATTGCTGCCGTTCTCGCTTGTGGTGGTATATTACATCCGCAAAAGGAATCAGGAGATCGAAAGGTGAGAATAGTATGACCGTGATGAAGAAAGTCCTGTCAGGAACTGTGAAAGGAGGTACCACCGACGCACTCGCCAGAGAGCTGGATATGAATAGATCCACTCTCATGGCGATGATCGATTTCCTGGCAAGTGCAGGATATCTGGAAATAACAGGGTTGCAATGTTCTTGCCAGGCTTCGAACCTGTGCGAAAAAAGCTGCGGCTCTAACAGCGGTTCGCAAACAAAGATGTATGCGTTGACCTTGAAGGGTGAACAGTTCCTTTCTTAGAGAACTCTGTAACTTCATCAATTTCAATGGAAACATTAAAAGCCATCAGTTACTTAGGTATTTAGTATGCTAACTCGAAAAGGAGAAGACTATCTCGAAGCAATCCTCAATGTCACAGAAGATAAGGGATATGCTAAAATAAAGGACATAGCAGGTACTCTGGATGTCAAGCCGCCAAGCGTTGTTGAAATGGTAAAAAAACTTGATAAGATGGGTTTTGTTATATACAGGAAATACGATGGCATAACACTGACTGAAAAAGGAAGAGAGATCGCTTTGATCATAAAGGACCGGCACGATACCCTGAAGGCTTTCCTGGAGATTATTAAGGTGCCTGAAAAAATTGCAGAGAAGGATGCATGCACAATGGAGCATGAACTGAATGCAATAACGACAAAACAGGTTAAAAATCTGGTTAACTTTGTAAAATCCGCACCAGAATATCCTCAATGGCTTGAGCATTTTGAAAAATTCTGCATGACTGGAAAGCATCCATGTGAAGAAAAGGATCGTAGATTGAAGTAGTTCAAGGGTTATTAGATATTTCTGTTGATGGTAAGGGCTTACTTGAGAATAACCTGTTAAAATCAATTTGTAGTCTCCCGCCAGATATATAGGTAAATTCGAACCGCAGATACACGTAAATTGAAGGTTGCCGCTCACTGTTTCACCGCAAAGTTCGCAAAGACATTGTAACCTTAACTTTGCGTTCTTTGTGTGCTTTGCGGTGCAGTATTTCATAAAATTTATATTTTAACAGCCATGGCCGCCGCCGGCAGCACCCAACAACACCCGAGGCCACCGCCCGCACATATCCCTCCCAACCCTAGCACAGCGCATGAGCACTTGTACCCGGTTCGCAGCACCATAACCGTGCAGCTGGGTAAGTGCAAGAAGGGGATGCAGTCGAATGCAGGTGACAGACGACAGGAAAAAGTATGAAGACAAATGAGTGAAGTAAATTATGGCAGGTGTAGAGACCTATCGGTCATTTGGGACTTTAGTAAATCTCCTTCCTATGAACGTTCATTATCTATGATGTATAATTATATTTTTCAGCATGATTCTCCAGTTCCCTGATGAGCATGCTAAGACCCGAACTGCGAAGGAAATGACATGGTTTATTTCTGATTTTACATGCTTTTTTGATGTATCTGTATACAGCACGGCTGTTTATATCCATAGGACAGAATATTATATCTGTTCCATCCACAAGGTTTTCTATCTCCTTTTTTCCATGTATGCACCGCCCGCAGTGGTAGCAGAATGTGCCACCAAATGATTCGATCACTTCCTTATAGTGCGGCGTGAGCGATTCCACTCCGCCAACATAAGCCACTCTCATTCCATCCAGAACAATACTCTTCTCAATATTTTCAGTACCCGATTCTGAAACCGGATCGATCTGTGCCAATTCATTAGATGTTATATCACATGTTCGATCCCGTTCCAGCAGTTCATTGGTCAATGTCCCCACCTCTTCAGTCAATAGATCGATCTCCTTCTTCAGATCCTCGATCTGACCGAGCGCATTCTCACCACCAACTTTCTCGAGATTGCTTGCCAGTCGTCTGTTCAACTGCTTTTGCTCCTCCATCACAATATTTATTTTTGATCTGTCCTCTTTAACGGATTCCATATCCGATTTCAATTGCTCTTTTTTCCATTCCAATCTATTACACTTTGTTTGAAGTTTTTCGTTTGATCTGAGAGCATCATTCAGTTCTTTCATAACATATTCTGGTCTGCCATCGGGCAGTGCTTTGTTGAGTGCAGCATGGAATCGCAATGCTCGATGCCCGTACATGTGTGTGACAGCATAAACCCTTGCCTCGATCTTATCGATGTCTTCATGCTGACTGCGCATAGCAAACCAGACAAGAGCGGGAAGGGGGATATCCATACCGTTTCCGTCCTCGATATATCTATAAATTTCCTTCTGGGGTATGTGCTTGATATCTTCCCTGTATTCTTCAAATTGATCAGTCAGTATCTTATCCAGTTGTTTGGATGTTCGGTTCTGGGTGCTACATGCCTGAATGAGGCTGGTATGCATCCCAAAAGGCGTGATTTTTTCATTATTAAGTTTCAATTTCTTGTAAATCTCAGATAGTTCCTTCTCATCGAAGGTCAATCCAAGGATTGTACATACCGTTTGATTCTTGAATTCCCATATCTTTCTTTCTGACACGATAACACCCCGTGTATTAAGCCCGATTCATCATCGTGCTCGTGTTTATTTAGTCGACCAGCACCTTTTCAGCCAGACCGTGGCCGATGGTGATCAACTGCTCTCCCACCTTTGCAAGTATGTATGTGCCTCTTTTTGGGGTTGGCGCAGGCGTTTCTTTTCTGAGCAGGGTAATTTCGGCACCCTCTTTGAGTCCGAGTTGCTCAAACTTCTCTTTGATATGGATTCCACCAACGATCTTTTCCACCGCTGCCTTTTCACCCTCTTTTAGATAGTTGATCTGGATGGATTTTCCATCTCTGGTCACAAACACCTTCGATGCCTGGCCCTCACCCATTCTCATCACCGTACCCTCCACTGTAAACACCATGGTACGGTCTGGAATATGTTGCAGGAATGTCAGTTCGCTTCCTTCCATGATGCCATATTCGGAAAGAAAACCTTCGAAATCCTTTCCACCCTCAATTGATATGACAGTTCCCTTATCTCCTTCCTCCTGTCTCAGCAGCGGAAGCATCGATCCCTCTTTCTCCAGATAGATCTTATCAGCCCATCCGCGGGCTATGACGATCTCTTGATCTCCCACTGCCAGGGAAATGGGTCCCCAGTGCACATGCACTGGCTCGGTTGCTACTACATTGAGTTGGACTCCTTCCTTTACACCGAGTTCCTCAAGGTGCTCTTTGACATCAAGACCACCTGTGATCTCCTTAGCAACCACCATAGTTTCAGGCTCCACATCTTTCAATGATTTCATTTTTATCTCTCCTTTTTTGATTTACTAACCATACAGGTTTGATTCTATGATGTGTCATTAGGTACGCAAGTAATCGTCCCGAATAAAATTAGGTTTATTCAAAAAACCGAATTCTTTCCACCTGATAATTTCGACAGGATCCTCTCCTGAAATGAGCCGTCTTCTTATCATGTTCCTTGCACAGCGGTATTCGTTCATTCTTTTTTCAGATAGTACAGGGTCTCCATATGTCCGCCACATTCCGTATTTTGTATGCCGAAGGGAGTTGAGTCCCATAAACCCTTTAACATCCTTCAGTGGAATGCCCAGGAATACCCCTATCTCAGGAGGGCATCCGACTGCGGCATACCTACGCCTGAGCATACTTAATGCATGTTCGATGGAATCAGGCTCATATCCGCATTCAGACAGGAATTTATTCACGGATTCGTTTCTTAACAGTTCATCCAACTGGTTTTGGTTGAAAAATAGAACAATTGCATTTTTTTTAGTTCTTTTCAACTCATAAAAATCGATTTCAGATCTGCTAAAAATGTCTACCCTGTTACGATCCTATGCGTCCAGTAGTCCGCCGTTGTCGTTGGAGATGTTCATCAACGTTGCTGGTTTCCTGCCTGCTATGGTGGCTGCGGTACATCTCACGATCCTGTGTACCAGATGTCTCATATCATCACTTTTTTAGGTTATCCTAATTCACATATAATGCATTTAGGTAGATAAACAATATACCCTACAAAAATTAGATTTTGGACCGGAATCCGAACGAATATATACCAAACCGAGTCTGTTTTTTGTAACTTTCTGCCACAGAGAACATGAGGTCACAGAGATGTCTTTTCCACTGCCTTAAATCCTCCCTCTGTGGTCTCTGTGAACTCTGTGGCTAATCTTCTTTGCCATGATCTATTTCATCCAGAATAAATTAAATAGTATCGCATTTTTAGCATTCATCATCCCCCTTCCACCCTCTCAAACTCAAATACCCCCTCTCGCTCTCCAACTAACGAGAACAAGCCACCTTTTCCCATGATATCCATAAATTCCCCCGTTTCAAGATGTTCGGATGTAGTGTAGATACTGCCGCCCGACTTAAGTACCCGGTGCAGTTCCAATGGCAGCCCCTCCCGCTCCCAGGCCAGCGTGAACAATCTCTCTTGGCATCTCTTCTGCATCAGCATCAGTAAGACCAGGAGGTATGATTATGACTTGCACCTGCTTTGGATTTGATGGTGGTTTTTTAGATTAATATTCATAAATTCGAGCATGAATTAGCCGTATGTGCAGCCTTCACAAAACAAAAACCAAAATCGGATCAAATCTGTGTTCCCTTTTCAATGATCCTTACGAAATCAACAAATGTGTATTTTTTGTACCGCTTCTTTCCGGTAATCTCTGTTAGAATGTTCATTTCTTCAAATTTCGATGTTAATTTATTTGCTGCCTGACGACTTATTCCAATCAGTTCCGATATCTCGGTGACTGTTATTACAGGGTGGTCAAAAAGTATATCGATCAACTTGACTGCATGAACTCCACCAACATTGTTTTCAAGCAATTTTTCAATCAAGTTTTGTTTTAGTTCTATTATTCGTTTTGCTGTATCGATCGAATCATTTGAGACTTCGATCACGCCTTTTAAGAAAAATTTCAGCCACTGTTCCCAATCCCCTTTTATTCGTATGTCATTTAAAGTTTCATAATATAAGTTTCGATTTTTCTTTAAGTAAAAACTCAGGTACAACAATGGTCTTGATAAAAGCCCTTTCCAGTATAAATAAAAAGTTATTAATAATCGTCCCATTCTGCCGTTTCCGTCCAGGTAGGGATGTATTGTTTCAAATTGTGAATGTATCAAAGCGATTTTAATGAGTGATGGGATGTTATCAGGAGTTTGAATGAAATCTTCAAGCTCTGACATTAGTTCTTCTACATATTCAGGTGGCGGAGGAACATAAACAGCATCATGAACAGTACCGCCCCCGATACCGATCCAATTTTGGAAATCTCTTAGTTTTCCAGGAAGTTTATTAGTGCCTCTTGTACCTTCGATCAGTATCTTATGGATGTCATTTATGAGATCCGGGGAAAGGTTATCAGACACAAGATTATCAATGCCATGATGCATTGCTTTTATGTAATTTATAACCTCTCGAATATCGTTGATATTTTCTTTTGGTTCCAATTTGGCTTCAAATTCCAGAACACCTTTTAGTGAAGCTTGTGTTCCTTCTATCCGGGAACTTAATAGTGCCTCTTTTTTAATGTACATGGCAACAAAAAGGTCAGGATTGGGGAGTACTTGCGTGACCCCATCCAATCTTGCTAAAGCTCCATCTGCTTTTGAAAGCAATAATTGGAGTTCATCATCGATAACCAGATCCTTCGGAGGCAGTGGATTAGGTATGAATGATTCATATCCGGCATTTTGAAGAACAAAAATTCCTGCTCTATTGTCCTTCGTTTTATTTACCATGATAATTTAGATGATTTAAAGTCATATAAAACCTTCTTTTAAGTCAACGAAAGTTTACTTAAAACACAGATATCCATGTAAGTCAACAATAGTTGTCCTACAAACGTTGAAACGTTCTAACTCATCAAGGGTTGAATTAGCAATGGGGATTGAGAGTAGGCCTTCATCCATACAGCCTTCGATTTGCCTTTCTTTGACTTGAACTTTGCGCACACACCCTGTTTGCGCAGAACTCACGCGCATCTTTATCCTGCTCTTTGACACGTATCATTCGCCAGCCACACCTCTCACAAACTTTCTTGAGTATGGTCAGCCGCCCGTTCTTTGGCAATGACCGGGTATGCCCGCAGCGTTTGGTGCATCCGAGAAAGCGCGTGTTCTTTGAGGTAATGTTTATCAGGAACATGTCTCCATCACATTTCGGGCATGCTCCTATAATTTCGCTCGGAAAACAAACCTTTTCCATATCACAGTTGAAGCACGGACCGATACCCATTGCCCAGTGGTATTTATTCCCAACTTTTGCGACGGCAACACCACCCTTTTTGCACTTGCGGCTTCGTAAAATGTTAATGGCACCTACCTTTGGCAGGGAATATGTGTTCTTACACTGCGGGTATCCTGTGCATCCGACAAATCGCCCTTTGTCTGTTGTGATAATCCGAAGCACCCGTTGGCATTTTGGGCACTCACCTACGTAATTTTTTTTGTCAACAACAACGGTTTCATCCCGGATCGTGCCTGCAAGCTGGGATACAAGTTCATTCTTGTTTGATGTTAGTTGTGAGTACATCTCCTTGATCAGTGTCGTGCCCTCAACAAGCGACGCTTCAAAATCCTTTTCACCATTTTCCACTTCCTGTATGAGTGATTCGATACGGGCGCGTATATCTGGTTTGACAAGTATCGGAACTGATTTGTTCAAGGCATCCATGAGCGTAAAACCTGTCTCAAGAATGAAGACTGACTTGCCTTTTGTCTCAAAATAACCACGCTTTTTGTTTGTCGCGATATGCGAGGGTGCGGTCGCTTTAGTGCCAATGCCGTGCTTATCCATCAGCGTGAGGAGTTCGGCTTCGGTCAACTTTTTCGGGGGTGATGTCCTGGATTTGGTATTTGTGATCTTCTTTATACCAACGTTCTGTCTTTCTTCTACAGGTGGCAGGAGTTTATCGTTTTTCGTCTCGAACGGGTACACTCGCAACCAGCCAGCGTCCTTTTGTACCGAACCGGTTGAATCGAATATTTCATCCTTTACTGTTATTTCAAGGCGGGTCTTCTCAAATAATGCAGGCTTCATGAGGTTTGCAAGAAAATGGCGGACTATGAGGTCGTAGATCTGCCATGCATTCGACAATGCAATCGCTTTTTCAATATCTGTCTTTGATACATAATGTACCGGGTGTATGGGTGGGTGGTCATGTCCATCCTTTTTTCCGTTTATGGATGTAATTTCCCCTGACAGGATGGAAAGTGCATATTCTGCATATACTCCTTTTGTAAAACTCACGAGTATTGGCTTAAACTCAAAATCATCGGCGTACCTGTTGGTCTCTGTTCTCGGATAACTGATAAATCCTGATAGGTACAGTTGCTCTGCGATCTCAAGGGACTGTTCTGGACTTATTCCCAAAAACTTTGATGCGCGCTTTAGGAATTCGGTCGTGTTCAACGGATATGGCGGATTGGTGGCTGCTTCTTTTACAGTCTTTTTTGTGATCGTTGCCACCTTGCAGTCCTTGATCCTGGCAAACACGCAATCAGCTTTCGCTTTATCCTGCATGTGCCCCCCGCGGTGCAATCCTGTAAAATCATAACCATGCGTGCTAAAAAGTGCTTCTATTTTCCAGAAATCCTTTGACTTGAAATTGCGTATCGAGCGCTCGCGTTCGTACACGAACCCGCAGGTCGGGGTCTGGCACGGTCCTATCGAAAGGACGCCTTTTGTGCGGACGCGCTCGCGTACCGATAGGGTTACGTATCTGGTAAACGCCGCTCCCATCTTTAAATCTAGTATCTGGCGCGCTTCTGCTGCCATTGCCATATTCTCATCAGGAGCGACCGGTTCCTCGAATGCCCTGTTGATCTCACCTGTAGAGAGGGATGAGAACCGCGCGCGTTTTACAGGTGCTTTTGATACCTTCTCTGCAATGCTTTTGGCTTCAAAACCGATGTTTTCTCCTTCCCGATCAAAATCACATGCAAGGATGATATCGTCCGCACTGCTGGCAAGGCGGGTGATGGCATTTGCATAGGATTGTTTTGTCACAGATTTAACAGGCGCGGCATCAAGGAGCACTTTCGGGTCAACTGCATGCCAGTTATTGTATTCTTCCGGGTAGTCGTATCCCATGATGTGACCGGCAAGCCCCATCACACACCAATGCTTGCTATTTTTCTTAAATTCATAGACCTGGACACCTTCAACAGATGTGCGACTGACACTACCGGTGCCCAGGATTTTTGCGATCTGGGCTGCAGCTTTGTTCTTCTCTGTGAATACAACTGTGGTCATTCCGGGAAGGTATTGCTGTTATGTTAGATAAAGCAAGGGATGAAGCTCCGCTATTGGCACCCTTGCTTTGCCGGTCTTACTGTAAACTCGCCAAATCCGCATGCTGCAAGCGTATTCGTGAGCTAATCACCTGAAAGATGGTGTATTGGGTAGCCGCCCAGTTGCGTCATCAATTTCTTCTTGATTTAATAGCTTCTAGTTGTTCCATTTTTGCTCCGAAAATAGCATTTTCATGTCCGTGGGTGTCCCGCATAAACATGAATGCTTTCTCATTTTAAGATATATTGACATTATAGGTATGATTCGATGATGTGTCATTAGGTACGCATGTAATCTTTCCAAATAAAATTATGTTAATTCAAAAAACCGAAATCTTTCCCCCTGATAATCCTGACAGGGTCCTCTCCAGAAATGAGCCGTCTTCTTATCATGTTCCTTGCACAGCGGTATTCTTTCATTCTTTTTTCAGATACTGCAGGGTCTCCATATATCCGCCACATTCCGTATTTTGTATGCCGGAGGGAATTGAGTCCCATAAACCCCTTGACATCCTTCAATGGAATGCCCAGGAATACCCCGATTTCGGGAGGGCATCCGACTGTGGCATACCTGCGCCTGAGCATACTCAATACATCTTCGATGGAATCAGGCTCATATCCGCATTCGGACAGGAATTTATTCACGGATTCGTTTCTCAACAGTTCATCCAACTGGTTTTGGTTGAAGAATAGCACAATTGCATTTTTATCAGTTCTTTTCAACTCATAATAATCGATTTCAGATCTGCTAAAAATGTCTACCCTGTTACGATCCCATGCGTCCAGTAGTCCGCCGTTGTCGTTGGAGATGTTCATCAACGTTGCTGGTTTCCTGCCTGCTATGGTAGCTGCACTACATCTCACGATCCTGTGTACCAGATGTCTCATATCATCACCGTTGTTAGGTTATCCTAATTCACATATTACCAGAGAAATTCATAGATCATGATAAATAAATCTGCATTCAGATTGTCCTGTTTGCAAAAATCAGTTTTAATAGCGCTTTAAAGACAGCCTTGCAGCAGGTTTCATATAGTTCCCATCCCCATCAGGAGCTATATTCGAAAATAATATATTTCTCATCATCGTTTTTGAATGATCGGCATGCAATCCCCCGTCAGAATCAATATATGAATAGGCAGCTATGTACCCAGGCATATCGCAAACTGCTGCTGCAACTGCTGCAAACGATGACGTTTGGCTCCTGTACCCAAATGCAGTCTCCATACCGGGACCTGAGGCACTATCTGCAAGGTTTAAATTCAACATTACCTGTTGTATTACTCCAATCCTATTGTTAAAACTCATATTTCCACACTCCATCTATTAAAATATTAAATGCTATACACTTACCAAAGAACAAAATCCTCACTCCGGTCGGATTTTCTTGAGTATATCAAGTTATATTTGGTATACGAAAACAAAATCGAGGTAATGTGTATAGCACCTCCTGTTCTGTAAAACAAGTGAAGTTTTTCACTCATCTTCATCAATTTCGTCACTTTCTGCCTGCTCCTTGCATGTGCAATTAACACATTTCCCGTTGCATTCACAATTCATTATATCACACCTCTTTTCATTTACTTTATAAAATCATGTTAACTGTTAAACCCTGAAACATCGTTCACACCTTTGAACGCCGCATCCACATTAATACAACAAATGCAATGGCGATCAAAAGTCCTCCAACTACCCGAAGAGTCTTGATGAAAATCTCATCCTTTACAACAAATGAGACTGGAACCCTCACACCTGCTCCAAGACCAAGACCACCTGGGTTATCACCGGATGGACGAGTCATGATCAGTATACTTCCATTGTACTCGCCAGCATTCTTCTGGTCTATCGAGATATTTACAACCCTGCTTTCCTTTGCACTGAGATCAAACTCCTGCGGGTCTATTATGAGATCCACTCCTTCAACCGTTAGCAGAACCCGTTCAGACTCATCATCGGTATTGACCACATACAGTTCCCGCATTGCGCCTTCTTTTGGCCCCACCTCGCCGAACTCAATTTTATCAGGTGATGCGCCTACACCGATCCCAGCCACCTGCGGGATCAGTATAAAGAGAAGGAAAAGGGGGATAATCCCCCTATTACTCGCTCTGTGCAACAAAGAAAATCGTTCCATCGTATATTCCTCCTGCCCAGTCAGGCACCACAAGGTTTGTCACTACTTCGTACTCGTACCAGAAGTCTGATGTGTCTGCTGGCACCATACCTGAGAAACCACCGATATTTAAGCCGTTTAACCGGAGCGACTCGTTGTAGAATCCGTTGCTGTCATCAAGTATCATTGCAGAGAGCTTTGCAGTACTTGCTCCTGTGTTTACAACCGTGATGACCTGGTTCCCGGATGTCATTCCTGTTCCGACCTTCCCGAAGTCAACACCTGTCGTTGTGACAGTCATCGAGATTGCGGGGATGATCTCTGCTGTGAGTTCTGTTGAACTCTCTCCTCTGATATACTCTACCTCAAATACTTCTTCTGCCGGCAGATAAAGAAACTTCTCTTTTAACTCTTTCTTTGCAAGTTTGAACGCGGACTTCTCATCTGGTGTTGCAACTTTTGTCTTACACTTCTCTCTCATCTCAAAGAACCCGTCAGGGAAAAAACCATCCTTCACGCTGACCACAACCATATCGCCTGTCGATATTTCGACGAAGCTATAACAGTAGTTATCTTCAGTGAGATTCAGGATATCAGTACCTTCCGGCAAATTGACTGTTACATCCTCACTTGAGTCCAGGATGTACTCGAACGTCTCGGTATGTCCATCGGATGGGTGTGAACTGACAATCTCCAGATTGCCACGTTCCGGAATTTTGTCCCACGCTTCAAACGCAGTCAGACTCGCCTTAAATGCTGATGCAACGCACGGGCAGATATGTCCATGTGCTTCAGCAATATCATCCAGCGTGATATCCAGAAGTTCTCCTTCATCATATATCTGAAGCGCAAGGTCAGTACTCTCCTTTGCCGCGCTTATTTCGATCCATTCCGCAACATTCGGGTGCGGCGTAAGCGCGCTGCTATCGTATGCATAAGTCAGGTTCTCAAGCAACTTCGGAATCTTCGTCCCGGTGAAGTACCCTTCACTCACCATCAGCGAAACGACAACGGGTCCAGTGGCATTCTCAACAATCGGCCTAAGCGTGAATTCGGGATGAAGCGTCTCGTTGTGGTGGATAAATGCAGCCTGTGTGCCTGCAATTCCAATCGCTGGATCGCTCCAGTATGTCAGCTTCAATCGTGCCTGATTGGCAAGTGATTCCGTGCTGTTCACCCATCCGGCAAAGTTATCCTCCTCCCCGGTCCCGTGCGCAACAAGAACGAGCGTCTCGTCTTCCGGATTCTCGCTCAGTTCAGCCGTGCGATCCGCAATGATCCCTGCCACAAGCCAGTGGTCATCCATCGAAGCGGTCAGGATGATATCTGCATCGGTATCGATCGGCACAAGTTCCTCTTCTTCTTCATCTCCCGGGTGCCCAGTTGCTTGCATACTATCACCAGTATCAGCTTCGAGCGACACATAGGATATTGCGTACTGATTGCCCTTCGGAGCGACCGTCCGCTCCATCTTCATGCCCTCGACAACGACGTCCTCAGCTGTCATCGGAAGTGTGTCTCTCAGTCCAACCACATACTCTATCTCCTGGATATGGCTGCTGTGTGATGAGATAAAGAGCGGTATAGCGATGATCTTTGTGACACCGGCATCATCGAGTCTCTCCACAGCGAAATTGATCGTCTCATTCGGTACAAACTCAAGGAATCCGAGTTCGACCGGATATGGCAGATCCACCTCAGCGACCGCATCCCGTACAGGGCTGCACCAGTCCTCGCTCGGGCTTCCGTGTGCGATGACAAGTATGCCGTATTTTTCTTGATTCTCTGATGCTACAGCAGGTACGATCAATGAAATGATCATGATCAATAGCATCGTATGTACTGCAAGAGCATTCAGGCTCTTTTTTTGCTTTGTTTCTTTCATAACATACCTCCTTTAGGTATGATTTTATAGACGGTTAGGTTTAGAAATAGTATACCCAAATAAAATTAGGTTTGAGGTAAAAAACCTAACCCGGTCAAGCAAAAACGAACAAGTCAGCTTACTAATAAAGCAAGAAAAGTACTCGTAAAAATACTATTTTATTTGAATGGGGAACCGGAAGTGTCTGATTAGAGATGAGTAATGTTAGTAATACCTAGCATTCATTTAGGATTTAAGTAAAATCGTGATAAATTTATTTGTCTGGAGACCAATCAAACCCAGGAAAGAACTGGAGTAGATATTCAGGGCACTGAATATCAAAAAAAAGAAAACCGCCCCTTAACAGGAGCAGCATGATCCGCACTGTGGTGCATTGAGATCCTTGACAACGAACCCTTTTCCTGATTCATTGTCTATAAAATCTATCAGTACACCATCCAGTGATTCCTGGATACCGGATGCCACAAGTATCCTGACACCATTGCTGGTAAGTTCAACATCTTCCTCATTCTTGGCATCATCCAGTGACATTCCATACCTGACACCACTGCAACCCATACCTGCCATGAAAATACGCAGTGCATGGTCCTGTTTGTTCTCCTGTTCCAGGAGATTTTTCAACTCTTCTGCTGCTAAATCTGTTATATCTACCATTGTATCACTTTTGCTTATTCATTATTTAGAATTTCACAATATAACAATATATGATTTTTTAGAAACCATATGAACTAAATTCATAATTCATTTAATAAATACCTGTTGGTCATTGTTTGAACAGTCATATTATTTCAACATTTTGATTTTACCTTATCAAAAGAACTTGGAGGCAAGGGTTGGGGTAACCTGGCATAACTCTGCATAGCTGCAGTAATCACAAGGTGCGTCATCCGGGCGGTGGGGCAGCCTGCCGTCCATGATCTTCCTGATCCTGCCAACAAGTACCAGTACCTTCCTCCGGTCGGAGCGTTTAATGTTTGTATTGCGTATAATGCCATACCTGGCATATTCCACAGTTCCCGAACTCACAACACAGTCATATTCTTCCTCCATCAGGATGGAAAGGGCAGTGAGCCTTATCCTGTCATTTTTCCATATACCTGATTCGGGGGCACGGCCAGTACGGATAATTGACAGGCCAGGCACATCATCTACCATAATCAACCGGTCAGGGCTTCCGGACAGGCCAAACTTCTTTGAATATAACACCGGCTCAGTATCATGGGAAGTAAGCAACTCAACCAGCCTGTTACTACCCAACCGTTCAACTGATTCCAGAATTCCGCACTTGATCCCTTCCAGGTGCGACCTTACAGCCTCAACAGCTTCAAAAAGCATTTCTTCATCAATGCCCCTTAGCTCCTCCCTGTAAATGGCAGTAAGCTGGTGTGCTGCAACATCAAGGAGTTCCTGCAGTGTACCATCCATGTCCCCTGATCGCACCACATCTACATAGGACCGGGCAATTTCCCTGATCAATAGTGACTCTAAATAAGCAGAAGTGATGGGATTTGCGGGTCTGGATTCCTTATAAGTATAATAGACCTGTCTGGGACATTTGAGATAATTGCTGATGTCAGATACTCTTATGTGATCTTCCATATTCCTACCTTTTGTGAAGTAACAACTAAAACACTGAAAGTTTATTCATTATATTTTAGCATTGTGGTTCATTATGCAAAACCATTATATTTAATAAGTATCAGAATATACCCTCCACAGTAACACTTTTTCCGAAAATAGTATTACTGTTATAATATTTAGCTTAACTGAGATGAAATTCATGATAGAAAAGATTGGAATACTGGCACTTGGTCACGGAAGCAGACTACCGTATAATAAAGATGTTGTATCCGGGGTTGCTGACCTTATAGCAGAGAAATACGAAAATACAGTGGTCAGGATAGGATTTATGAACATGGACGATCCCACCATGGATGAGGGATTAAACGCCTTTAAAGGTACGGGAGTGGCCACCATAGTGGCCGTACCCATATTTTTAGCACACGGCGTGCATACCACCGAGGATATCCCAAAGATATTGGGTATCAACAGGGAGAAACGCAGTACGACAATCCAGCTTAACGGCAACGATGTGACCCTGGTCTATGCCGAGCCCCTGGGTGCTGACCGACTGATAGCTGACCTGGCATATAAGAGAGCACTGGAAGCACTGGAATAAAAATCGCATATGCTGTTCGAAAATAAAGATGTGGCTGTCATAGACCTGACCCATGGCGGCATTCCTCTGGTACAACACATCGCCAAACAGGCGCAAAGCGTTACCGGTATTGACATATATGGTACCGTGGGCGGTGAAATACTGTCAGGGCTTGAAAAGGATGGCATAAAGATTGCTGATAAAATAAACACTGATATCGACCTGATAGTTGCACCGGTACACCTGGACCCTGCACTCATGCCGTACAGTGGCGACTGTACCGTTATCACTCATCACAGGGCAGTGGGCGAACTTATACCAGGTACCCCGGACGGGAGCCTGGAGAAGAGAATTATAGAAATAACAGGCACGGGTGCCAAGACAAGTACTGCCACACTACTGGCTGATATGGCATCCCGCAGCATGTCGGTCCTGTCCCATACCACTCGCGGAGTAGAGCATTGGCAAAATGGTGTACCAATGAAGGTACATCACGGCCTCAGCATCGCACCGGGCAGCATCCTTGAGGCACTGGAACATGCCGCTGATATCAAGCCTGACCTGTACATATTCGAAGTATCCCTTGGCGGCACCGGAGCAGCTGAATTAGGTATCATTACCAGCCTGGATAACGAGTACATCATAGCTGGGGGCAGCAGCACATCCACCAGGGCCAAGATGCAGATGGTAGACTACGCAAAACACGGCAGCACGCTGCTTGTAAACGCATCTGTCGGGCAGATAGATCCATCTGATGATGTGAAAATTATCACCTTCAGTGATACACCAGGGAAGGGCAACGTGTATATGAACGATTTGCACACAGGAATCCGGACCATCAATTGCGAATCCCTGGATTGTGGAACCATCAGGTTCATGCCATGTTCAGGTTATGACCCCTCGTCCTATTCCACAGCTATGGTTTGTGCGGCCACAGCCGCCTGTATACTGGATGTTAGACCGGGGAATATCGAGTCTACACTGCTCGATTTCCAGGGAGTGCACGGCAGGATGAGACAGGTGGAGTGGGCAGGCCGGAAAATGGTGGATAACTCTAATTCCGGCATGAACATCAACTCAGTGGGGCATGCACTGGAATATGCCAGGAATATTGCAAAAACCGGGAATAGGCTTGTACTTGCACTTGGCGAAGAGGCAAAGCAGGTATGTGAAGGGCTTGACCCTGGAGATGTCAGTACCTTTACCATTGAACACGGCAGTGATGTGGATGATATTATCCTGGTAGGCGAGAGAATGGAAGGTATAAGCGGGAATAATATCCACCATGCAGACAGCCTCGGTAGCGCAATCGAGATGGCAGAGTCACTGACAAAAGAAAATGATATTATAATTTCATGTATAAAATGTTTCAGATAAACAGGAGGATAATAAAATAATGAGTCCGGCACCCAAACCCCTTGAACCCTTGATCATGCACCCCAGACCCAGTTCCATCGTGGCAGCAATGTATACCCTGCGCGACCTTGACGTAGACGTAGTGATCCTGCACGGCCCTGCAGGTTGTAGTTTCAAACATGCCAGGCTGCTTGAGGAGGACGGCCTGCGTGTGGTCACCACTGCACTGGATGAGTCCGGTTTCGTGTTCGGCGGCCATGATGAACTGGTAAATATACTCAAAAAGGTTATCGAGATGTTCGACCCGAAAAGTATAGGCATCGTGGGCACCTGCGCCAGTATGATCATAGGCGAGGAACTGCATGAGGCAGTCCTGGAAGTGAACCCTGACGTCCCTGTGGTAGAAGTGGAAGTGCATGCCGGGTACCGTGAGAATACCAAAGGCGTGATCATTACACTGGAATCAGCACTGGCCGCAGGGATTCTCAGTGAGGATGAGTTCGAACGGCAGAAAGTACTCCTGAATGAGGCCACCGAAGTAGAGAAACGCCACGGTGCAGCCAGTAAGGAATACCTGGAACCCAGCCGCGGCGATACTAAATACACAGTGGCAAAGCGTATCATAGAATTATTAAAGGAAGACAAAAAGTGCATCACCATCATGAATGCCAAGAAGGAGACCGGGTACATGTTCGCAGATATCAATGCAGCAGTGACCCAGGTGGCAAATGACCTGGGCTCTGATTCAGTGATAGTCAATATGGCCAACCTTGATGAGAACCTGGGACTTGACAGGGTCAGGGCCCATGCCCGCAACATTGCCCGCGACTTAAAAGGCATGGGTGTGGAAGTGCATGAGATCATTGGCGGGCTGGACGAATACCCGGTAACTGGGGAAATCGTCAGCAAGCTAATTGCCGAAAAATACCCTGGATTTGATTTTGCCGTGATAACGGGCGTGCCCCATGCCATACCTATGGATAACCTGGAGGGTATGGAGATCATCTCTGTGACCAACGGGCCCAGGCAGGTACTGCCTCTCAAGGAAATGGGGCATGACCATGTGATGGTGGAGATAGACCTGCACCCCAAGACCCTTGGTGTCAGCAATATCGTAGAGTCCGAGTTCGGGGCTACCCTGCGTGAACTGGCACGGGAGGAAATGCAGTGAAACAGATTGCCATCTACGGTAAAGGCGGTATCGGAAAGAGCAGTACAGCGTCCAATGTGGCTGCGGCGTGCGCAGATGAAGGATATAGTGTCACTATCATAGGCTGCGACCCGAAGAGCGACTCGTCCATCACACTGCTCGGGGGACATCGCATCCCCACTGTCATGGAACTGATGCAGCAGCGTGTTGAGATCACTGAGAAGGATGTGGTATTTGAGGGGTACAAAGGTGTCAGGTGTGTGGAAGTGGGCGGTCCGGAGCCAGGTATCGGCTGTGCAGGCAGGGGCATAATCGTGGCTATCAAGATGCTGCAGAAGATTTCCACTGTTATGCAGGACTGTGACCTGATCATCTATGACGTGCCCGGGGATATTGTGTGCGGCGGGTTTGCGGCACCGATTCGCAAGGGGCTGGTAAATGATACATATGTGCTTACTTCTGGCGAATACATGCCACTGTATGCGGCCAATAATATCTGCAAGGGCTTTGCCAGGCTGGGCAACCACTTGAACGGTGTGATCTGCAACAGCCGCAATGCAGAGAACGAGGAGGCTATTGTGAATGCCTTTGCCAGGGAACTGGGCAGTGATTTACTGGCATTTATCCCGAAGGACCCTCTTGTCCAGACATGTGAGCGGGCAGGTTTTTCTGTTATCGAAAAAGAGCCAGATAGTGAGATTGCAAAAGTATACCGCAAACTTGCCCGTAGCATCATGAAGCGCGACTCGGCTTGTGTCCCAAAACCACTGACAGATGCCAGGCTGCGGGAGTTGACTGGTTAATCTTCATACTTCTGTGGAAAATTAAATGATCACTGATTTTCGTCAGCCGTTTATATTCCACAAAGAATCTACCATTTTTGTATCAAAACACATCGAACAGTAATGTTTTTTCAGGGAATATAGCTTTAGAATATGTTCCATTCATGGAACATTAAAATCTTGATATCCAATTTTTTAACGAATTTCGGAGGAGAATTATATCTATCATAAAACCAGTTGATACAATAGGAGTCTATTGATAGATTTGCGTAAAAGATTACGGAGATTTATTAAAATGGAGGCAATAATTGAATAAAACAATGGTGCAGTGTAGTGTTTTTTTCAACTCCTGAAATACTCATAAAGGCAGTTCAACGAAACATGGCAGGATTTATTTAAGTTTTCAAGAGGTACATGATAATGAAGATAATTAATACAAGAACAGCACCCGCATCTCCAAACCCACATGGTGTTCATGCATCAATGATCCATGATACTGAGCATGTGCAGGCAGTACATATCACATTACAGCCAAAAGAAGAGTTAAAACTCCATGCAACTCCGGTTGACGTCTTTTTTTATATACTCGAAGGACGTGGTATAGTTGAGATCGGAGGCGAGCGAGAAGAGGTTACGGCAGATAGGTTCATAGAGAGCCCGGCGCGGGTTCCGCACCGTCTGCTTAATGAAAGCGATTCGATATTCCGGTTTCTGGTTGTGAAAACACCAAGACCAAAGGATAAGACTCGATTGCTGTAAAATGAAGCTCCCCACAGTAGAGCTGTTGGGTATCTCATATCTAAGGCTACTGAGGTTGCATTGACCATGGCTTGTCCCAACCGCAGCAGAGCTACGTGGGTATAACGATTAAGATAAAATCAGTGGAAAGAAGCAAGGACAGAAGAATGGACGTCAATCCGTGAGTGGATTACGGCAGTGTTGGCAACCTAGTGTTGAGTCAACCATATAATATCGCTAGATATATTATCTGATACTGTTACATTTTTCAGTTATTTTTAAGACGCAGATTTACACAGATTAACGCAGATTTAAGGTTGCATCTGCGTAAATCAGCGTAAATCTGCGTATATTGAGATTATCGAAATAATTTGATTTTAAAATTGTGCCACATGACCTATGCCCTTTACAATCTGACACTTGAAAGTTGACACAACACTAGGTGCGAACCAAGAACCGGGGTAGTTACCAGATAATGAAAGCGAGATTGAGTGACTAAGCTACACACATATGCATTGCGAAAGAAAGTACTGCACTTAATTGTCAAAAATTCTCATTCAATTTATAAAGGCGTGTTTACGTGAAGGACTCGTGATTCTGTGCTATACACAGACACTCAAGAGTACGTATGTCATATCCCTGTCCACAGGCACTTTTTGTATGATCCGATTATCATTTTCACGTCAGAATCAACAATTCCGTCCATCGTGAGATATTTGTCGATAAAGTCCTGTAATTCAATGACGGACTGGAACATCGCCTCACAAAGGACATTGAACCTTGGATTTGTGCGATACATAGCTATGATATGATCTTGGCTCTTGATCTGCTCGATAACATTTTGCAGGTGTATATCGTCCACTTCCAGACTTATAAATACCTTGACGCATTTTTCTGCCTCTTTACAATCGAGAAGTAGAATAAATCCTTCTATGATTCCTTTTTTAACCATTTCATTGATTCGTCGCCTGACAGTTCCCTCACTCACGCCTATTTTGTTTGCGATGTCAACATTGCTCATTCTTGCATTCTCGCTGAGTAGATTAATGATCTTCATGTCAAGATCATCGATAGGCAGCGTATTGAGCAAGTCCGCACAGCTCTCCTTTCTCCAGCACTGGATTTCACTGCCTCCCATGAGTACCAATATACTTTGACAGTATATAAACATTGTGTGACGATATTCGTCATACAATTACGGAATATATTTATATAATTGTGAATAATAGACACATCATCATCAGACAAGGAAGGTGAACATCATGACAGATGAAGAATATAAATGGTTCCTGCGAAACGAGGTCGTCGATGCAGGCTTGTGTACATTCTGCGGCGCATGTGCCGCAGTCTGTCCGAACGACAGAATCGAGTTCAAAGCGGATGGTCCCGCGTTGAAGGAAGAGTGTCCAAGAAATGGACAGGGCGCATGTAAAGATGTCTGCCAGCGCGTGGTGACGTTTGCTTCAAAGATTAGTCCAAACATCTTTGGTTTCAAAGCAAAACCGCCATCGCTGCTTGGACAGTATGAGACGATCGTGGCTGCGCGTGCGGCAGATCCCACAATAAGGGATGCTGGACAGGATGGTGGCGCTGTGACTGCTCTTTTGACATACTGTATGAACAAGGGTCTGATCGATGGCGTGATTGCAACTGGTGATATCGGAAAACCGAGTTCATGCGTTGTTCGGTCAGAGGAAGAACTGCTTAAGACCGCTGGCTCGAAATACTCCTCAGTTCCTGTACTCTCTGCAATCAAGGATGCAGATGATATAACGAATGCTGCTGTGGTTGGTCTCCCATGTCAGGTCAATGGGATCAGAAAAACACAGTTCTTCCCGGGCTTGACTGCACATGGTTATGAGGTCGGTGAGAATGGAGAGAAAATCAAGATTCCAAATATCGCTTACGTTATTGGCTTGTTCTGCACCGAGAACTTCAATTACGAGAAATTAGCCGATTTCATGGAAGAGAGAGGCGTGGACATAAGCAATATCAGAAAAGCTACCATACACCTCGATGAGCTGGTCGTAATGACTGATTCCGGTAGTTACGAATTCGATCTCAATGATCTGTGGAACGCGGGTTGTGTTCTGGACGGATGTGTGATATGTAGGGATGCGGTCTCAAAACTCGCTGACATATCGGCAGGATATATGGGTTCAGGCAAAGGCTGGACAACCTTGATGGGCAGGACTGCAAAGGGCATTGAACTGATCAAAGCCGCAGAAGAAGCAGGATATATCGAGACAAAACCTGAAGTAGATCTTCACAGGATAGAGGAGTTTACAGGCTTAAAGATGCAGCGTTTCAACTGGGAACTGAAGCGGCGTCTCGATGAAGGAAAGAATGTAAAGTTCTACTGGGCATCCGACTACCCCGGCGTTATGGGTGAGACCAAGGGCACGTTCTTTGTCAAGATAAAGACTAATTCAGGACTAATCGGTGCAGATCAGCTTGCGAAAGCTGCTGAACTTGCTAATAAGTACGGCGACAGGACGTTTGAGATTACAACACGGCAGAGCGTAGAGATACAGGGTGTTCCCGGAACTAATGTGGACAAACTGATGAGCGAGATCTATGCGAGTGGGCTTGCAACGATTGGGATGGGTTATGTCTCATCATGCGTCGGGATGGACTACTGTACAGAAGGGCTTGTCGAGACCAAGAAACTCTCAGGAGAACTCACGATGGCGTTTGCGCAAAAATTGACGCCGCATAAGATGAAGATAGGTATTGCAGGCTGTGGTAATGACTGTGTGCGAGCTAAACGCCACGACATAGGTCTTATCGGGCAGGTACATCCTGAGATCGATACTGAGAAATGTAATGGTTGCGGGCGTTGTGCAGAACTCTGCAGGGTCGATGCGATCTCGATCGTTTACGGAAATGCTGTAATCGACAAGGACAAGTGCATATCCTGTGGATGGTGCATCCGGGGTTGTCCGAACGAGGCTGCTATCGAGAAGAAGCGCGGATACACGGTGTGGATAGGTGCAAATGATGCACGAAGACCTTCAGATGGGATACTTTTAAAGTCGTTCTGTACAACAGAAGAGATTCCAGAACTGATCGATGCTGTTGCAGGCACGTTTGTAAAGTATAGGACAAAACCGGGTCGCGAGAGGCTTGGGAATGTGATTGCGAACGTCGGCGAGGGCATGTTCCTAAAAGAGGTGCTTGATCAAATGTAAGGGACACGGTTGTCAGAGGAGAATAACAATGAAGAGTCCGGCGCGAGTTTTGCACCGCCTGCTTAATGAAAGCGATTCGATATTTTGGTTTCTGGTTGTGAAAACACCAAGACCAAAAGATAAGACACGGTCGCTGTAAACGAATTGAAATTAATAACGAAAAAATAATCATAGCTAATAAACAAAAGGTGAAATAAATAAATGAAGACCAGAAAAAAACCCACTCCAGACAAGATCCGGGGATCTGCCAGGGTCTTGGTTGTTCTATTATTCTGTCTGCTGATCGCATCAACAGTATCAACTGCTGCTGCTGCGGGGATGCATAACACAATTCAGGAATATGATGGCGCTGGAACATGTATAGTATGTCATCAGCAAGCTGGTGAGGATTTTGTAACTTCGATCCATAACACATGGCTTGGTACAGCTGAATATATTGATGGAAAAAATGGCACCCAGACAGGTAAACTAATAGGTGTAAATGATTTCTGTATAGGTGTGAAATCAAATGAAGCCTTATGTGGTAATTGCCATGCCGGGTATGGATTACTTGAAAATGATTTTTCAATTGAGAAGATTGATTGCTTAATCTGCCATGCACCTGATTACAAGAAGACAGCTTCAGGTCCAGATCCGTCTATCAATGCGACCGAAGCTGCAAGGAATGTCGGACAGCCAACCCTGGAGATGTGTCTGCGATGTCATGCAACAGCAGGCGGTGGGGATAATAACAAACGTGGTGATCTTGAACTTGCAATGGGTGCGCTTAATATCTCAAAAGACCTTGATGTCCATATGAGCGCTGGCATGACATGCCAGGATTGTCATACCTTTGTTGATCATCATGTATCAGGAAGAGGCATGGACCTAAGGGTCGATGATACTGATGTTGTGGTCTCATGTGATAATGAGGGATGTCATGATCCTTTGCCGCATGCAAATGGCTCAACATACAACGAGCATACCGACAGGATATACTGTACAACCTGCCACATCACAGCATACGGCAAGGTGCATACTGTTGAGATGTCACGTGACTGGGAACACCGAACCCCAAATGACGATAATGTGTTGGGAATAACGATGTATGTCCCGACTTACGTGCGTGAGAGCAATCCTGCACCGATCCAGGTCTGGTGGAACAGGAGATCTGAGATAATAGATCTCGCAGATCCGGTTGTATTTAACTCTGATGGAGTTTTGGTTATGGCAAAGCCATCTGGTGGAATAGATGATCCGGCTTCAAAGATTTACGCAAGCCGGCTACATTTGGGCAGACAGCCATGGGATGGCACGTACTTGTTGCCATTCGTGACAATGACTGTACTTATGCAAGATAATATGACCCAGGCACTCTTTGAGTCAACAGGGAATATATACGACCCGATCCAGTACGTGGATACAAACCGGTATATGGGAATCTTCCATGGGGTTTCACCCAAGGAAGATGCGCTTATATGCGATGACTGCCACGTGGATCACAAGATCGACTTTGAGGCACTGGGATACGAGGTAGAGAAGGACGCATCCGGAAACCTGATCAGTGCAACAAAGCCGGGTGAAAGTCTGAATCTTGCTGATCTATCGTCAGACGATACTCAAAAAGAGGATACTGATGCCCAAAGTACATCTACACCCGGATTTGGGGTTGTATCTGCACTATGTGGGTTTTTGGCTATTGTATATCTGCAGTTGAGGCGTAAATAAACAAATAGATCGTGGATTGTGAATGGGTGTTCCCATTCACATTTTCATAATTAGCGTTCATGTTTCTATTGCAGTGTAAAAATCCACAATTGTGGTGATCTAAAATTCCCCACCCACTAGTACCAGGGGACTCCACCTGCATATAGTCCTTTTTTATCCTACCCCTTCACATGTATAGTTGAAGTCCCCACCCCTGTCCTTTTCACATCTATCCTCACAGGTATGCGCCGGGTAAGCTGGTCGATATGGCTGATCACACCAATGGTCCTGCCAGATAGCCGCAGGCTTTCCAGTGCATTCAGGGCGGCATCCAGGGTCTCGCTGTCCAGTGTGCCAAAGCCCTCGTCCAAAAACAATGATTCCAGCCTTGAGCGCCCGCTGCTCAGTTCAGACAGTGCCAGTGCCAGGGACAGGCTGACCAGGAATGACTCACCGCCCGACAGGGTCTCGACCGGGCGTTGTTCGCCTGCGTTCCACAGGTCTATTACCACCATGTCCTTCAGGTCAACAGCCCTCAATGCATACCTGGAGGTTATACCGGATAACTGTCGGTTGGCGATTGTAATGAGCAGGTCGAACATGGATTGCAGTGCAAAATCCCTCAGGCTGTTTGCAGGTATTGCACTGGCAAGTTTTTGCCATCGTTCCATTTCAACTCTGGCCCCTTCCAGCTTCTTTTCGTGTTCCTGTCTTTTTGTGAAGTTCTCATTAAGTGTTTTTATCTTACCTGTAAGTCCACCTTTAAAGGTGTTCTTCTCTTCAATTGATGCAAGAATTTCCCGCTCCCTGTTAAGGATATGCCCGAGGTCATCCGGATTGAAAGGGGTTTGTGCAAAAACAGCTTCATGTATTCTTATATTCTCTTCAACAGTATGCCTGTCATTGTCATACTGCTGTAAAGCCTGTCTTTTTTTATCCATCCAGGCCGGGTCCCTGAAGGATGCCTTATGGTCCTCGGCATATTCAAAACCTGCATCCACAAGTGCCTGCTTGTATACGGACCAGGTGGCCGACATTTTTTCCTGCGTCCTGTCCAGGTCATTTTTCTGTTCCTCCAGCCGGGCTGTAATTGCTGCCAGTTGAGTTTCAGCCTGTCTGGAATCTTCCAGCATAGTATTCCTGTTATTCTCGTTTTTGATCAGGTGTGCCTCAAGTGCCGATCTTGCTGCCTCCACCCCTTTACCGCCAGTCAATTCCATGACCTGTTCAAGTAATCCGGTACCTTCATCCCTGTACCCGGCAGCGGTTTCTAGCAAACTGTTGTAGCGTGTTGTGTCTTCATCAAACCGTCTGCCGTTCTCCTGTACAAAGGTTCCCAGTTCTACAAGTGTAGAGTTGTTATGCTCCAGACGCCTGATGGATTCTCTGGTATTTGATATATGCTGCTTGAATTTCTCAAATGCAGAATCAGGAGGCTGTCCTGTAAATTCAGCAGGAATTATTGAGTAAAACTGCTTATTGTTATCTGCAATATCCTCTTCAATTTTCATTATTTTAGCAGAGATGTCCTGTATTCTTTGACCGATGCCTTCGACCTGGTTGTTCAATGCATCAATACGGTTGTTGCTGGCTTCGATCTGTTGCTCTGCAAGTTTTAGTTCAGCTTCGGTAGAATCTATTTTTTTTAACAGGGATTCTATTTTACCAATCTGTTTGTCGCATGCAGCAACCTTCTTTTTTGCCAGCTTTGAGAGTTCCATAAAAGCAGATTCAAGTCCCTGCTTTTCAGCTTCAAGTCCTGATTCGGCACTTTGCACATTTTCCCTCGCCATATCAATTGAACCTTCCCTGTCAGGCTCGTGTTTACCGGCATTGGGATGCTTAGTTGAACCGCATACAGGGCACGGTTCCCCTGCTGCAAGGTGTTCCCTTCGCAGGATAAGTGCCTGGTTAGCGGCAGCTACGGCCTTTTCTTCGGCCTGGCAGCGTTTGACCTTTTCCCTTGCAGTCATTACCTGCTGGTTCAGGAGTTCTGTCCTGTGCTTGAATTCATGTAGTTTCTTATTAAATTCCTGCACAGATGCTGTCAATACAGTATCATCAAATATCCTGCTTAATTGTCCATAGGATTCAAGGAACCCGCTGCCTGCATCCCTTGCCTCACCCCATGCCGACCCTAATGTGCGCCAGTAGGACCCGTCACCCTCTCCTGTCAGCGGTTGCAGTGCCTGCCTGGCAGCTTCCAGGCGGGACGTGATGTCATTCTTCCTTGTTTCAATGACTTTCCCCTCATTCACGATCCCCTCCATCTCTTTAGTCTTTGCCCGGTGTTCGTCCTTTTCCCTGGTCAGAGCTTCCTGTTTCTCCCCTGATATTCGTTCCTTCTCGGTAAGGTAGGCTGCAGTTTGTGATGCCCGTGTCAGCAGGTCATCCGCATTTCCAGGCAGGGGATTGTGTTCAAGAAACTCCCTGTCACCCTTAAGCTGCTCTTCCAGGGCCTTGATCTCTTTGTTCTTTTGCTGTATCTGTCTGTTAAGTTTGTCCAGTTTTACTTTAAGGTCATCCGCTTCCTTTTGTTTTTTATCTGCTTCCCCTATTTGCTCCTTGCCGCGGGTTTCCAGGACAGCAGCCTTATTGAAGGTCCTTTTCTTCAGTTCGGCCCCATCTCTTGCAGTTTCAAATTCCAGGTTGACTGCGCCATATTTCGCTTTCGCTTCATCGAATCGTTTTTGTCCTGTATCTTTTTCATGTATACTCTCTTCCTGTGCAGTCTCCAGTTTTTCCACCCGCTTCTTTTCAGTATGATACGATCCCATCTCTGAGCGGATGTCTGATGCCTTCTGCGCCCGTTCGATCTCAGCCTTAAGGCTCTCCATATTGTCCTTCATGGACAGCAGTTCCTGCTGTCTTTTCCTGGCCTCATCCAGTTTATTATAGGCATCCACCCGCCGCTGCTCTTTTTCTTTTTCTTTTTCCAGGGCGGTCCTGGATCCATTAAGAGACATCAATTCGGTTTCAAATCCTGCAAGTTCCTTTTCTGCAATACCGATCTCTTCAGCAGTTACCTGCGGGATGGATTCCAGGCCAGCTCCTGCAATATCATATTCACCTGTCACCTTCCTGACCTGCAGGTTCAGGTTCTCCTTCAGCATCTCGAACTGCCCCATGCCCGTGGTAGCCTCAAGTATCTGCCTCCTCTCATCGGCACTGGCCTTTAAGAATGCTGCAAAATCGCCCTGTGCCAACAGGATGGAGCGCCTGAAAGCATTAAAATCCATGCCCAGTATACTTGTAACTGCGTCCTCGACAGACAGATCTGCCATGTCGGTGCCGCTTTTTCCCTTCCGCCTGCCGGTGATAAGTTCTCCTGTATCTGCACGGAGCAATTTTACTTTGGGTGTGATATCACCTTTTTTGCTACGCCTGGCCCGCCACTCGGCCAGGTACTGCATACCATTGGCCTGGAACACCACCTCGGTAAAACCTTCTCCTGTCCCCTGGCTTAATAGATTGACCGGATTGCTGCTGCCTGTTCCATCCAGCCTGGGTGTCCGGTTATACAGGGCCACTGATATGGCATCCAGCAAGGTTGTCTTACCCGAACCGGTTGGGCCTGTTATAGCGAACAGGGAAGCATCAGACAATGGTTCTTTGGTAAAATCCAGGTGAAGCTCATCTTTGAAACTGTTGATATTCTTCAGGCGCAGCGACAGGAGTTTCAAAGCTCCACCTCCTGCTCTTTAGCTATATCCAGCAGTTCATTAAAAGTGGTAAGCAATTCGTCCAGTTCGATATCAGACCCGCTTTCTCCGAATTTGTATTTATAGAAGTCCTGGAATATTTCCACAGGGGTTCTGGTCTTAATATCCTCTGTGGATAAAATTTCACCACCTGCCGTGGGCAGTACTGACTCCACCACAAGCACTTTGCCGCCCTTTTGGGCAAATGCCTGGCGAACTTTATCTCCCACGCCAACGGCGGCCCCTTCCAGGAATACTTTTACTTCAATATACTTGTCCTTCCAGTCCCCGAAATTGGCCTGTTGCTCCAGGTCATTAAGAGTGCCTTCCACCTTTACCAGGTCCCTGAAAACGGGCACAGTGACCTTTTCGATGTTACATGCAACGTCAGTGCCAAGGTCAACCAGTAACACTTGCTTGTTGTATTTCTTGTTGTATTTCTTGTCGTATCCCGCCTCCTTGAAACTGAGAGGCAGTGGCGAACCCGGATACATTACCGGACAGCCGTTCCCCTTGATCTGCTGGGGCTTGTGCAGGTGCCCCAGTGCAATATAATCTACATCACCGGGAAGGTCATCGGTCCTGACCGGCTCAATGCCACCTATCTGCACCAGCCGCTCCGAATCTCCGGATTCGCCGCCCTGGATGAAGTAGTGTCCCATAAACACTTTAATATCGGCATCCATTGCCGACAGGCATTCATTATATATTCTTTTCATAGCCTCCCGGTATCTCAGCGAGCGTTCTATTTCTGCTTCCAGCGGGATATGGGGCAGGATATCGCCTTCGTTCAGGTAGGGCACGGCGGCAAAGGCAGCAGTTTGGCCATTTACGTCCAGGTGGATCACACAATCCTTTGCAGAATCACGGATGTCACCCACCACATGCATGCGGGCCATCTTCAGGAATTGCCCTGGTGCGGCCAGCCTTACAGCCGAGTCGTGGTTGCCCGCGATTATGACTGCATGGGTGCGGGTCTGCCCATACAGGTTAAACAGGAACCGGTAGTACAGGTCAGTGGCCCTGGCAGGTGGTATTGATGAATCGAAGACATCCCCCGAAACAAGCAGGACGTCCACGTTCCTGTCAATTATGGTTTCCAGTAGCCAGTCCAGGAACCGGGCATATTCATCCAGCCTGTCCTCTCCGTAGATCTTTTTGCCTATATGCCAATCAGAAGTGTGAAGTATACGCATGGAACCAATGGAGTATGGACGGGATTGAATAAAAATTTTAGTAATTGACTCCTGACCACAGGTAACTTACAGGCCACTCAAAAAAATACTCACTACGTTCGCTTTTTCTAAGCCTGCAGGAAAGTATATACTTTCCTATACGTAAATGAAGCTCCCCACAGCAGAACTCTGGGGTATAACGATTAAGATAAAAAACAGTAGGGGTTCTAACCCCTAAAATATTATGCTACAACTTCGATGGTTAGTGAATCTACCGGACAGCTCTTGGTACATATGCCACATGCTTTGCACAGGTCATAGTCTATAACAGCCTGCCCATTGTCCACAGCTATTGCCCTGGGCTCGGCATCCACATCAAAGTTTATGTCCTTCTCCTGTTTAATATTGGTAGGACATACCGTTACACAGATTCCACAGCCAATGCAATCCTCTTCTGCAAGTACAAGTTTTTTATCTTCTTTTGCCATTTGATTTCCCTCAATGATATGATATATACTTTGTATTGTTTGCTATAATAAGAACGTTTCGAAATATATTCGGTGATGTTCCTTAGCCATCCTGATAGACAATAGTTCTCCGGCCACTTCAACGTTATCCTGGTTTATCTCGTATTATATGGTAAATCGTGTCTGTTTTTTGTAACTTTCTGCAACAGAGGTCATAGAGATGCCTTTTCCAGAGCCTTAAATCCTGCCTCTGTGTCCCCGGCAACCTCTGTGGCTGTGACCTATAGTTCCGGATTAATATATGCGGATCATACATGCGGAGTAGTATATAATCTATAAGATTATATACAGTAACAGATCAGGGGCTTAAAGCATGACAAATTACTTTCTATGGATGTCACTGGTATTCTTCCTACTTGCATCCATACTTCCATCACAACATAAACAGTACCGGATGCCCATTGGCAGCATAGGCTGGATATTTTTTGCCATATACTGGGCACTGCAACCGCTATATTACATCAAGGAAGGGGATCTCTCAATGATACTGTTGACCCTGGTCGTGGCATTCATTTGCATTATCATAGCTCACCTGATGTTCGGTACATATCTGGATTCAAGAAAAGGCATACAAAGCGATAATCACACTGACAGGCAAAAGACCCTGACATCTGTAACTACTATCACGGCAGTTGGATGCCTGTTCTATTTCCCCTTCGCTGAAATCGAATCGCTAAACCATTTCCTGATATCAATAGTGACCTCCCAGACCTTCTGGCTCGCACAGATAGCAGGATTCCCTGTAGAAAGGCTAGACTGGAACATGATAATCCTTGAAGGTTACAGGGTAGAGATCATACTGGCGTGTACAGCCATCGAGAGCATTGCCCTGTTCTTCGGGATCATACTTGGCATAAAGGCAGAGAAAAAACGGATTTTCATGGCACTGATGGCTTCGATCCCGGTAATATACATACTCAACCTCATAAGGAATGCATTTGTGATAGGAGCATATGGCTACAACTGGTTCGGAACCGGACCCATGACAGTAAATATCCTGGGAAATGAATTATTCCTGCATGATTCTGCCAGTTTCTATTTAGGGCACCACATTATTGCAAAAGCTGGCTCAGGGATCGCCCTGTTCTTTATCGCCTATGCAGTCCTGAAACTGCTGCCTGAACTCCTGGACCTTATCGACAGTCTCTGGCAGCTGATAAGAGAGGACTTAAGGCTGATCAGGAGGGGTTAATCATTCTGGCCAGAAATACCGAAACCCTGGTAAGAGGCCTACTCGCAGTTGCAGTGACACTGGCAGTGGCTGCTTATTTATTGAATTCGTCACTACTGGCAAAGGAGTCCGCACTTGTTTTTATACTGGATATTTTTTTCATCTGGTTCTTCAGGGATCCTGAACGTACAGTAGAAGGACCAAAGGATGTAATTTTATCTCCTGCTGACGGTAAAATTGTGGATATCAGGGATAACACGGCATGCATCTTTATGAACATATACAATGTGCATGTCAACAGGGCCCCTGTCAGTGGAAAGATCGTGAAGATGAAACATAAGGATGGTGGATACCTTCCTGCCTTTTTCAAGGATTCGCACAGGAATGAACGCAACCTTATTTGTATTGAGTCGGATTACGGACTTGTCAGGATGGTGCAGATAGCAGGTACTGTGACCCGCAGGATCGACACGTACTTTAATGTAGGTGACAGTGTGGTCAGGGGTGAGCGTATCGGCATGATACGGTTCGGAAGCCGGGTGGATATCACACCCCCTAACGGATATACACTAATTGTCAATAAAGGTGACAGGGTAAAAGCTGCCGTATCTGCCATAGCAATAAGAAACACGACTGGTCAAAACGATTCCGGTCATCATGCAGGTGGATGAAATGAACGAAAGCATTTACCGATTGATCAAACTACCGGATCTGGTGACACTATTAAATGCACTTCTGGGTTTTACTGCCGTATTGATGGTGGTGCAGTCCCCTTCAAACGCCTACCACGCCTCGATACTGATCGTACTGGCTGTTATTGCAGACGGTTTGGACGGTGCTATTGCAAGGTCCATGGAATATGGTGTGCTCGGGGAAAATCTCGATTCCCTTGCCGATGTGATCTCGTTCGGACTGGCACCTGCGGTTATCGCATATGCCATTCTGGCACCCCAGTACCACAATCTGGTATGTGTGGTCGGCGGGGCCTTCCTTGCATGTGGCATCCTGAGACTGGCCCGTTTCAATGCAATCAGTGCAATGGACGGATTTGTGGGTCTTCCTATTACTACTTCCGGCCTGAGTGTGGCATTGTATGTTTTGGTGTTCTATAATGTGGGGTGGCAGTTCTTTTCTCATGGCCTGCTGGCTGCAATGTCAATATTAGCAATACTTATGATCAGCAGGGTATATTACCCAAAGATTAAGAATATGAAATATCTTGGATTGGCAGCTGTCCTTATGATAATTGTAGTAGTGTTGTTTTATCTTGGCAATACCGCCGGGGTCAGGGTGGCGGCAGGGGCAAGCCTTGTAGTTATCGGATCGTATCTTCTCAGTCCTTTGTTTAAAATGGTGAAATAAAGCCGCTTTTTGACAGCCAGACCATTGCTGATTATTGATAGCTTTCAATATGTCTGCTTACAGTTCTGTTGAGCACGGCCAGCCTTTGTGTATCATTTCATCCAGGATATCAAGGGATTCTTTTTTTGTCCGAACTTGTGGATTGCTGGACAGCCTTCATACATAATAAAAAGTCCTGAATTCATTAATTAATTGTAACTATTCAGCCTTCCTTTAGACCGGATGCCGATGACGAAAATCAGCTTATTTGTGTCTATGGCGATACATTTTTTAGTTTTTAATACTGAGTCTACGTCCATCGATTCCAAAGGCATTTGACAATTGTGTGCAATTATCTATTTTTGGACTATTCAGTCTACCGATAACGTTTATGTATGGCTGAATAGTTACAATTAATTTATCGAATAATTTACTGGAAGATTGCAGTCAATATTTTCATTATCAGGTACGATGTAACAATCATCACAATTAAAAACAGTGCAAAAAAAAGTAGGTTCATGTAAACAACATCATCACTTGAGCCTGCTTTTACAATGTGTCCACCGGCACAGCCAGTTGAACTACAATTGCCACAACCTGTGCTGCAACTTGAATTATCAACAGATTTTTCGTCCATCAATGGTATCGTCTTAATATCACTCGACATGTTTACTTCTACTTCCTTTAACTATATGTATGGTGTTTCCCCGATATATGTGATTGTATTTAGTGGTTTTATTGTATCCACTTCAAATCTAAGAGGCTGTCTAACAACAATACTGAAAATAATTCTTAGACAGCCTCTATGCCTGTTGAAATTGGTAAAAAGTGAGTAAGGTAGAAACTATAAAAAGTTTTTTAATTCATTATAAACGATATCTACTTTGTTCCACCAGTATAAAAATACATCCAGTAAGAGGAATAAATATTGGACACTGAAAAAATCACGCTCTTTCAACTCGAAAACTTCCTGTTTAAGTCCGGCGATATTCTGGTGGTAAAAGTAAACGAACCAAAAACCTGAAGACGCTAGATGGGTTTTTGTGTATATTGGGGTACATGGGAGGGGGATCATGAGACAAGTTTTACTTGAACGCTGCCGGAAGGCAGGTCTGAGGTCACCCGAGTTTCGTGTGGATTCCGGCTTTTTTGAATAGTCCCAGTAAACATGCATGAAATTCTTCGAATGACATGCTCAAATAATGAAAGTACCCCCTGCACAATCTTTTTTTGTTATTACATGACTTTCGGCTCAGAAACGGGTTAAATTAGAGAACTTTTAAATATAGTAACTTCCTTTATTAATTCATGACTGAAATAAATCATGAGATTTTTTAATTTGTTCTGGAAATGCTAGGGCCGCATATATAGTTTGCGAAATACATAAGTAGTAATAAGTAGTAATCAGAAAATAATAAAAAGTCTCAGATTTGAATGGGCGCAGGTATAATTTCAAACTTCTCTAATTTAAAGCGTTACTATATACCCATATAGCCGAAACTCATGTATTACTCCATTCTGATAATTTTGATATTACATTTTTACCCGATACTATAGAAAAACGTCCTTCACTAGTCTTCCAAGCATCATTAATTTTCTGTCTTGCTTTTCTATTTGCGGTGGTAACACCTCCTGATCTATCTTGTATCTGAAACTCATTTGCAATTGCATCAAATGAGTCATTTTTAATGTCATTGGCAATGTCATCAACTTTATTAGCAATATCAACAACATCTGGTGGGAGATTACCACTCGGTATGTTATTAGCGATAATACGTTGAATTACCTCGGGTATTAGAAGATAGTTTTCAATTTCTTTTTTTTTCCAAATATGAAGCTGTATTTTATGCCTTTCAGCTTGTTCAAATCTTTTTGCAATTTCATCTCCAGTATGGTAGTCGGAATCAAAAATACAATAAGGAGTGATTTCTTCACCGCCTGAATTCTTTAAAAATATGGAAGAACCAATTGCAATATTCCACCCTCCCCATCCTCCAACAGATATATGAGGAATTTCTTCCAAGGATTCTTGATTATCAGGGAAGAGAGTATCATGTAAATGTTTAAGCATTGAAAAATCATCTCCTTCAACAAAAATACATTGACGTGAGTTCCAAAGCCTGGTAAGTTGAAGATTATGTATACCACCTATAAAGTTAATTACTTGTTGAACTGCAGGCAATGAAGTAGTAAATTTCGACTCTTTTTTCCTTTTATCTATTATGAGTACCTCTTCTGGCTCAACTTCTGATAGGATTTCTATCGAGTGGGTGGCTATAATAACCTGTTTTCCAAATTTGCGAAGAAGACGGATAAGTTTTCTTTGCAAATCTGCATGCATATAAATATCGGGTTCATCTAAAATGATGGTTGGATGATCTTTAGTAAGAGTTAAAAACCACATAGTCTGGAGCCACATTTGTAATCCATGTCCCATCCAACCAACTTCAGCGACAAAGTTTTCATCTTGAACCAGAAGTGAGAGTTCACTTTCTGGTAATTCACCTTGACCTTGAAGTTCCAGAATCCTCAAACCATGCCATGAATTTTCTGCATACACTGTGAAATTATTGAATTTCTCATAAAATAAATTAAGTTCATTGCGAAAATGCAAAGGTGCAAGTGATGTTGACATAGTACTATTAACATAGTCAGATGTAAGGATAGTCTCATTATATTTTAGGGGACCTACGAATGGAAGCGCACTTACTTTAGGAAGAAAAACATTTCTTGCATTTCCTTTAGTAGTGATTGGGCTTCCATTAGGATTCTTTATAACTGCAAAAATCTTATCTTCAGGTCCAATATAGATTGTAACTGTATGACGCGTATTGAAGATTGCTGTGATAATAGCAGGTGGCTCACCATAACGATGAAAAACAGTTCTAAAATTAAATCCCATATTCTTTAAAGAAGGAGAAATTCCTCTATATCGTCTTTGGATATCTAACCAAGATGGAACATCGGAATAATTCGATGATTGGTAGCGACTTACGACTATAGAAATTAAACGAAGTGCTTCAACAATTGTAGATTTTCCTGCATTATTACGTCCAACGATTATTGTTGTTGGGCGAAGAGGTATAATATGATTATCAAAACATCTGAAATTCTGAAGTCGCAATTTAGTAAGCATATGCCGTGAAGATTGACATATATTATATTTATAATTTCTTTTTTGAATTTTTACAATGTAGAATTAATAGCCTTGTGATATTAGATGTGCCTAATTTTTTAGGAGGATTGTTTTAGTTTTTTATCTTTGCTTCCCTGAGCATAAATCCCCCCGTTCTGCAGTCACCGGTATACTCCTGACAAATGTCCCGGGCCTGTATATGGCGATTTTGGGATAGACCTGGCCCTGGAAATGATAGAACTTTCAGAATACCACGACCGGCACCCGCACTCCCTGAGCCGGGGCCAGAGGCAGAGGCTGGCGGTTGCTTCAATATTGTCCATGGAACCTGATATTATCGTGCTGGATGAACCCACCACCGGGCAGGATCAGGGACACCTGAACAAGTTCCTGGCCAGAATGAAGATGTTGAACGAGGCTGGAAAAATGATAAGCCTAATAAGCCATGACATGGGTGTGGTGGCAAAATATGCGAGGAGGACCATTGTGATGAAGGACGGGGGGATATTGATGGATGCCGGCACCAGGGAGGTGTTTTCCAGGCCTGATATTCTTGGCGAGGCGTCCATTGAGCCTCATCTGCTGGCCCGGGCGTGTAATGATGTGCGAAAGGGGGGACGGGATGTTCCTGTGCTGCTGACTGTGGAGGAGCTGGAGCGGTATGTGGGGTAGGGGCGAGTTGGGATTTGTTTTTTGGCCTCACCTTCCCTTTTTTCTTCTATGATTCATGCCCTTTTTAGATTTTTGTTTGTTTTGGATTGCTTTTACTCGAGATTTTATTTTTTGAGCTTCACGTTTCTTATTGATTTTTAGTAAAAAGTTAGTATAGTGTATTAAGTATTGCACGATTAATGGACTCTCTTTACCGAAGGATGTTTCTACAACCTCAACCGCTTTTTTGAAACAGGATTTTGCTTTTGAATATTTGCGTTGAGCTTGATGAAGTGAACCTAAATTGACAAGGGTTGTAGCTATATCTGGATGATCCTCCCCAAGGACCCTTTTCTTGATATCCAGGGCAGTATTGTAAAATTCCTCTGCTTCTTTGTATTTGCCTTGTTCGTCATAAAGTAAACCTAAATTATTGAGGGTTGTAGCTAAATCTGGATGATCCTCCCCAAGGACCCTTTTCTTGATATCCAGGGCAGTATTGTAAAATTCCTCTGCTTCTTTGTATTTGCCTTGATCTTGATAAAGTAAACCTAAATTATTGAGGGTTGTAGCTAAATCTGGATGATCCTCCCCCAGGACATTTTTATCGATATTCAGGGCAGTATTGTAAAATTCCTCTGCTTTTTCGTATTTGCCTTGAGCTTTATATAGTGCTGTGACAAGAAAGTCATATCTTGAATTGCAGAAATGCCACTCCCTCCATTTGGAGTGACCCTACTGT
>Ga0255368_10006_pt1 | contig 49669 bp, 30 predicted proteins | sample ANMaggSeSYBR01E6_FD_182094 | JGI IMG/M metagenome (GOLD analysis project Ga0255368, IMG submission 182094) | Sediment cell enrichment communities from methane seep in Santa Monica Basin, California, United Staets - ANME aggregate JGI... | ecosystem: Environmental > Aquatic > Marine > Cold seeps >...
CCATTGCTGAACTGATAAAGAAATGTCATCCAGCGACAAGTGGCATTCCATCCATGCGACCAGAAGGTATTGAGTTTGAAAATGAAACGGATGCGAGCGAATCCATTCTAGTGCAGGTTTGCAAATAGCTTCAGGACTAAATCGGAGACCCCACGTAAGCATATAATTACCTTGCAGAGCACAAGGGATTGCCTTGTCTAACCATAAATTAAGTGTAGACCGATTTTCTGGATCCAATTCGGATTCTTCATTATTCATTACGCATTTAATAAGCCAACCCAGAGTATTCTGAAAGCCAGTTTCTTTCTCCACTTCTTCCCAAATTTCTTCATGCTTCCCTAATAAATCTATTCTTTCGAGTGGGGTTAATATCGATGTACGAATAAGCATATCACGGATCTCACGCCATGCTGTCGTATCATCAGCAATCTTTCTTCCTAAGATATTTGGCCAATTGAGAGAATGAAGTTCAGGCTGGTCTATGAGCCTCTGCAAAGTTAGAAGTGTGGAACGCAAGCAATCCATCTTACATGCCAAAAAGAGAAGTTCGTCTACAAATCGCTCGATGGTGAGAGGAATGCTTCTAAAGTAAGAAAGCAAAATCTGATCAGCAAGTATATCATGAGCAGTGACCCACTTATCAACTTCCTGTAATTCATCTGCAGGAAGTTTCTCAATCCAACCATCGGCTGACAGTATATCAAGGAGATCTCCTTGGTTTTCTTGACTGTGATGAAAAACCATGTCAATAGGCATCGGAAATTGAGCCATAAGCAATGCTAAATCACGATGGATGATTTTTTCACCGAAACTGAGCTGAACACGTTTGGCTGAGTTTGAGGTGAGGTGAGGTGAAATGAGAATTGAGGTGGGGGTGGTATGTTTAGCTTTTTCCCGTGAGTAAACTAACCTATATTTCGCTAACTCCCAAATCCGGAGCATCATGTCTGTGCACGAGTTTAAGCGCATATACGGCTATCTCTCAGCCAGTTTTACAAGGATGTTCTCAAGGCGCTGGTTGTGTTCCCTCGGCTCCACTACAAATGATCTAAGTGTATTATCAATGCTGTTTAATGTACCATTCATATCCCCAAGAGTAGCTTTTACCTCTCCAGTATCGATTTTTATTCCATCTAAGTAGTCCAGTCCAATATCGAATTTCTGGTCAAATTCATAATATGATAGTAAGGGGTAATAATTTCAATATGGACGATTGAAGCCGAAAATATGAAATTTTAGGGTTGAAGTTGAATCATTTTCCAATCCAAGATTGACGCCAGGGATTAACTTTAGTACATAATCTTATAGATTATTATACTATTAAAAATAAAACGTTTATAAATTATTACTCAAAAAATCCTTAACAAAAGAGTATACTGATTAAAACGGGAAAAGGCGTAAGAGTTAATAAATGACAACCACTACGAACATATTGCAGGAATATATAAGTGATTTGAAAAATCTTGGTGGTATTGAAGCATGCGCCATTGTCAGCCGTGATGGGCTTCTAATGAGTTCTGATATGCCTGATGGCATAATGGGTGAAACCTTTGCTGCCATGTCTGCGATTATGCTTGGAGCTGCAGAGACAGCTACTACAGAACTTGATAAGGGATTGCCCAGCAGGATAACTGTTGAATCGCAAAACGGAAAACTGATATGCATGGGAGCCGGTTCTAAAGCCTTACTTGTCGTCATGGCAAAACCGGATACAGGTCTTGGCCTTATTTTGGTTGAAGTTGAGAAAATAGCGGCCAAGATTAAGGAATTAATGTAGGAGTCAACAATGAAACAAGTGATCTCCTGCATTATTGGACGTATAGGAAAATATCAATGCATTTCGATATCGATATAGGTTATATTCTTAGCTATATAGACTACAAATTTCTTAACTACAAATTCTCATTCAACTATGCTGTATGCGTTTTCATATTATTTAAATTTTTGTAGCCCCCAAAACCCTGAATCTCATGATTTATACTATACATTTAACTTTCCGGTAAAATCCATTGCGATGATTTTATCATGTAATTTGATTTAATACACTTTGGTGATTTGGTTTGGACATGAGAAAAAGAAAATTTTATCATTTTCCCCTTAATGATGTTGATTTTACCCAAAAGTACAGTTTCTGGGCCGACTTTCCATATCTTTTGAAAACATACGCCAGGATGAACAACAAATCCGGGTCTTTCAAATTGGTAGGAAATAAAGGGGAAACTTTGAATACAAAACGAAATATTGCCGTTGATATCGCTGAAGCAAATGTAGATTTCGTACAATTGAACAATCAAAACCTTGAAAAAATAATGTTGAACATTGATAAGAATGGTACAATTGATTTCAGGTTTCGGATACTTTACTCACATCTTGATACAAATTATCGCAAGGTCGCCACCAGAGGCGATACATTCCTGATCAGGAGTGAACTTTCAGATGGTATCCTAACATTGAAGGTACACCTGGTGGATGGTCCCGGGCATACAACCTGCAATGAGATTGCAGATACTATTGTAGACGAGATTGATCGTGGCATTAACAAATAATCATCTATATCCATGATAGATTGGCCACCTGCTATTGGAATTAATACTGTAAAACCGAATAATTTATCTACTATATGTTTAATGAAAGAATTGAATTTCAGACTTACTTACCCCAGGTGATGTATTACTTCAAAAAAAACAGGAATTTATGTATTGTTGTATAGCAGATATAACGATGCTTATCCTTAGTAATAATAATAGTAAGGACAATTCTACAATATATATTAGTGGACGAATAAAATTCTTTAGAACGGTGAAAATAATATGACAAAGGCCGATATTTTATCTCAGATCAAGAAAGCCGAAGAAGATACAAGGACAATGATATCTGAGGCAAATGAAGCTAAAGCCAAAAAAGTCCTCGAAGCAAAGAACCAGTCAAGAGAATTGATCAATGAAGCTAAGAACGAGAGTGTGGTAATTGCTGATTCGAAGATTTCCCAGGCAAAAGAGGAAATAAAATCAAAAAAAGAGAAAGTGTTAAAAGAAGGGATCACTGCTGCAGAATCAATAAAATCAAAGGCAAATAGCAATGTAGCAAAAGCCACAGAATATCTTGTGGAACAATTTGAGAGGAGCATGCATGCTTAAAGCCAAAAAGGTTTCAAAAGCAGTAATTATAGGCAATAAGAAATTATTGCATCCGACTGTGGACATCTTACATTCAATACAATGTGTCCATGTAGAAGATTTCACTGAGGACGATTCATTTCTCACAATTGGCAAACCCGGTGAAGCGGCGTCTGACGCCTCCAACAAATTGGTTAAGCTACGATCTATTATACATTTTTTAGGCATAAAACCAAAACATTCCGATAAGCTTCAAAATGAAGATGCAATTTTAAATGAACTTGATGCAAAATTAGAAAAGCTGGATTCAACTGTCAACGATTTATTAGATCGGAAAAATGTACTTGGTAATGAACTAAAGAATATAGACGAATCCATTTTCGTGCTGGAACCTCTGTCTTTACTCCCGCTGGACCTTGAGTATTATGAGGGTTATAGTTCAATCAATGCCATCATAGGCTATATCCTGGGTGAAATATCCGAAATTGAACAAGAGATCAGAAGTATTACAACAAATTATGAACTGTTCTCATCACCCTATAATAAAAAAAATGTTATTGCCTTATTTATGCCTGTTGAGTACCAGCAGCAAGTCACTGACATTCTTGAAAAATATTACTTTAATGATATTCATGTACCTGAATTAAAAGGCAATCCCGGGAAGATTATGACCGGGATGATAAAACGGAAAGAAGACATACAACTTGAACTAACTTCACTTGAAGATGAAATTGCCGATCTTAAAGGTAAATATATGGATTTCATCCTTGCTTCAGATGAAATATTATCGATCACTACAGAAAAAGCAGAAGCACCATTGCGTTTTGCAACATCTGAGAGTACTTTTATTATTGATTGCTGGATAGCTGATGACAAGTTCCACCAGGTGGAAGATACCCTTGAAACAAATTTCAATGGCAGTGTTATGATTTCCAAACTGGATACGGAGAAAGAAGAGATCGAATCCAGTACAATTCCAGTGGAATATGATAATCCCGGAGTGGTCAAGCCTCTTGAAACGATCATGGACTTATATTCCAGACCACTCTATAAGGAGATCGACCCATCAGTTATTATTTTCTTCACATTCCCATTATTCTACGGTCTCATGCTTGGAGATATAGGATATGGTCTGGTACTCTTTACACTTGGAATGGTAGGCAGGGCAAAGATAAAGACCGGCGGTCTGAGACCACTGGCAACACTGCTTGTCTATTGCAGTATCACTACAACAATATTCGGTATACTGTTCGCAGAAATATTCGGCTTCCATGTATTCGGGCACCATAGCGTTGTGGCAGTACTGTTTGGTGAACACAGTGCCCTTGGAGGGATATTCTATAACTTCCATGCCCTGCCTATCCTTGATAGACTTGGTGAAAGAGATATACCCATACTCTTAATAGTATCAGCACTTATCGGTGTTGTGCACCTGAACCTGGGATTCATTCTCGGTTTCAGGAACGAAGCCGTCTCACACGGTCTAAAGACTGCGGTGCTGGAAAAGCTAAGCTGGATGGTACTGCAACTGGGAATCGCCATATTTGCTCTTGCAGCTCTGGGATATATTCCTGTTGTTGGTATGACCGGTGGAATAGTCATATCAGTGATAGGTGTGGTGATGCTTATTGCAGGTGAAGGCGCGACAGCGATTCTTGAACTGCCTTCAATTCTCAGTAACACCCTGTCATATACAAGGTTGGCCGCCGTGGGTCTATCTTCTGTAGGTATTGCATATGCAATAAATTATATTGTGACAAATTTGCTCTTTCCGGAAGGGGGAGTGTTCATAATAGTTGGAATTATTGTGCTCCTGATCGGACACACTGTTAACACCGTGCTTGGTGTCGTAGCACCGGGACTGCATGCATTAAGGTTGCAGTATGTAGAATTCTTTACAAAATTCTACCATGGCGGTGGTCGTAAATTTAATCCATTTGGATATAATCGAAAATATACAGAGGTAAAATAAATGGTAGATATTAGTATAGCAGACGCAACTGTAGAACAGATTCTTGCGAATCAAAAAGGACTTATAGCAATCGGCGCAGGTCTTGCAGTAGGACTGTCCGGCATTGCTTCAGGTATTGCAGAAAAGGATATCGGTGCAGCCGCTGTCGGTGCAATGGCAGAACGAGAAGAGCTATTCGGAAAGGGTCTTATCCTGACCGTTATCCCGGAGACTATTGTTATCTTTGGACTGGTTGTTGCCATATTGTTGCTCTTCTTGTAAGACTATTTACCCGTCAGCGGGAGATTGGACATGGGACTTGAAAATGTTGTAAATGATATCCTGGAACAGGCAAAAACAGAAGTAGCCGCTATTGAAGCTGAGGCACAGGATGAAGCTGCAGCAATAATCGACAAAGCAAAAAATGAAGCTGAAATGATTTTAGCTGAGAGCAAGACTGAAGTAGAGGCAAATATCCAGAGAAGACTCAAACAGGAACAATCCAGTGCGAAACTTGAGAGCAAGAGAGCTGCACTGAATGCTAAAAAGGATGTCTTGGACAGTGTTTATCAGTCGGCCAGAGAAGCTATCTCATCATTGCCACCAGACAAGAATGCATCTATATTGAAAGCAATCCTTGATGAGCATGGAAGTGAAGGCGCCAGGGTATATTCCAATACAAGGGATACAAAGCTGGTCCGGGAATTGACGGACCTTACCTTTATGGGTGAGATTGACTGTATTGGCGGACTGATCATTGAGAATGACAACGGTTCAATACGACTGGACTACACGTTTGACAGGATCCTGGATGATGTGTCTGAACAAACACTAAAACCTGTATCAGACATACTCTTCGGATGAGGTATTAATATGTTCTTTAATCGCCGGGGCAGTAAAAAGTATGCATACATTACGGCCCGGGTCAGGGCTATGAAGAGCAAGCTGATCCAGAAGGAAGTTTTTCCAAAGATGATGAACATGGACCTTGCTGAGATCACACGTTTTATCGGTGAGTCGGAATATAAGCAGGATGTGGATGAACTTGCCCAGAAATTCAGCGGCATAGACCTTTTAGAGCATGCCCTCAATCAGAATCTTGCCAGGACATACAGGAAATTATTACGTATTTCCCAGGATGAACCGCACTATTTGATCACAGAATACCTGAGGTACTGGGATATTTGGAATATCAAGACCATACTCAGGGGAAAATATTACGGAGCTCCTCTTGAAGAGATACAGGAGGCTGTGGTGGCAGCAGGACAACTTGGCTACCGTCAACTTATCTCCATTGCCAGCATGGAATCAATTGATGATATTAAGGTTGCTCTTGAAAATACCCCATACCATTCTGCCATTTCCGATTACCAGGGCGGAATGCTGTCAACTGTCGAGAACAATTTGGACAAGTTATATTATTCCAGAATACTATCTTCAGTGGGCAAATCCAAGGGTGAAAAGTTAAGCCTGAAATTCATAAAGACCGAAATTGACCTCAAAAACCTTAAGACTCTTTTCAGGACTAAAAAGGCAGACCTTCCAAGGGATGAGATAATGGAACTGTTAATACCTGGCGGAGCTGAACTGAAAGATGGAGATCTACGTCGTCTGGTCTCTCTTTCATGGCCGGATTTCATTAAAAACCAGGAAGATTATTCATATTGGTCTGCACTTTCAGAAGTGATCAGTGAAGATATGCCCTCCCTTATGGATGTGGAAGCAGAACTGGACAAATATGCAATGAAATATTCATCAAAAGTATCGCATTATTATCCACTATCAATTTTACCTATTTTTGATTATATGGTCCGGAAGAATAATGAAATAAACAATCTTAGAACGATAGCCAGAGGCAAAGAATCTGCATTGTCTGATGATATCATAAAGAAACACCTGGTGATGTGATATGGAGATAGCAGTAATTGGAAGCAGTGAATTTACTCTTGGCTTCAGACTTGCCGGTATAAGAAATATCCATGAAACAAACGGAAAGGATGATCTTATACCTGTTATTCAGAATGTACTTAACGACAGGGAAATAGGAGTATTGGTTATCCACAACGATGATCTGGCCAGTTTACCTGAGAATTTCCAGAATATGCTGGATGAACTGGTTACGCCCACGACAATTGCACTGGGTGGTGCTGGTGAAAGTTCAAATTTAAGAGATAAAATAAAACAAGCAGTAGGTGTTGATCTGTGGAAATGAAAGGAGAGATTTATAGAATATCAGGGCCAGTGGTCACAATCCAGGGCATCAATACCCGGATGTATGATGTGGTCAAAGTAGGACATGAACGTCTTATGGGAGAGGTTATCGGAATCGAGGGGGATCGGTCCATTGTCCAGGTCTATGAAGAGACGGCAGGCATCAGGCCCGGAGAACCTGTAGAAAATACGGGTATGCCACTTTCCGTTCAACTTGGACCTGGCCTTCTTGAGAGTATATATGATGGGATACAGCGTCCTTTGCCCCTTCTTAGGGAAAAGATGGGGGACTTTATCGAGAGGGGAGTTATGGCAGATGGCCTGGATCAGGAGAAACTCTGGGAATTTAAATCTACTGCCAAAGCAGGAGATGCGGTTTCCGGCGGCGATGTGATCGGGACCGTCCAGGAGACCATTAATGTAGAACACCGTATAATGGTACCACCCAATGTATCAGGTACTATTGATGAGATCAAGGACGGTAAGTTTAAAGTGGTTGATACGATTTGCACATTGACAGATGGTACAAAACTTCAGATGATGCAGAAATGGCCTGTCAGGATGCCCAGGCCAGTGACCAAGAAACTAACGCCGAATACCCCGCTTATCACGGGTCAGCGAATTCTTGATGGACTGTTCCCTGTGGCCAAAGGCGGTACAGCAGCCATCCCGGGTCCATTTGGTAGCGGCAAGACCGTCACCCAGCAGCAGCTTGCAAAATGGAGCGATACCGAGATCGTGGTCTATATCGGCTGTGGTGAAAGAGGTAACGAGATGGCTGATGTGCTTACCGAGTTCCCTGAACTGGAAGACCCAAAGACCGGTCGTCCCCTGATGGAGCGGACCGTGCTTATCGCCAATACCAGTAATATGCCTGTGGCAGCCAGGGAAGCCAGTGTATATACAGGCATCACTATTGCCGAATATTACAGGGACATGGGATACGATGTATCACTGATGGCTGACAGTACCAGCAGGTGGGCAGAAGCCATGCGGGAAATCTCATCCAGGCTGGAAGAAATGCCGGGTGAGGAAGGGTATCCTGCATACCTGTCAGCCCGGTTGAGTGAGTTCTACGAACGGGCAGGCAGGGTGAAGTCACTTGCAGGGCTTGACGGTTCCATTACTATCATCGGTGCGGTCTCACCACCGGGTGGTGACTTCTCAGAACCGGTCACACAGAATACGCTGCGTATTGTCAAGGTGTTCTGGGCACTGGATGCAAAGCTGGCCCAGAGGAGGCATTTCCCGTCGATTAACTGGCTGAGCAGTTATAGTCTGTACACTAAGGGACTGGCTGACTGGTATAATGATAATGTATCCCCTGAATGGATCAAACTAAGGGATAATGCCATGGACCTGCTCCAGCAGGAAGCAGAATTGCAGGAGATCGTACAACTGGTTGGTTCGGATGCACTGCCTCCTGACCAGCAATTGACTCTGGAGATCACAAGGATGATCAGGGAGATATTCTTACAGCAGAATGCTTTCCACCCCGTTGATACCTTTTGTCCCATGGACAGGCAGTACAAGCTCCTTGAGACTATCCAGAAATTTGCAGATAAGGCAAATGTGGCACTTGATTCCGGTGTTACGATGCAGGACATTGTCAAACTGGAATCCAAGGATGAACTTGGAAAGGTAAGGTTTGATGAAGATTTCGAAGGTGCGCTTAAGAAGGTCATAGACAAGATGGAAGATGAGTTCGATTCCCTTAAGAGCGAAGACTATGCCGCCACAGCAACTGCAGAGGAGGCTGAGTAAATTGACTAAGGAATACAAGACTATCACAGAGATCTCAGGACCGCTAATTTTCCTGGAAAAGACCGAACCTGTAAGTTATGGTGAACTGGTAAATATCAACCTGCCCGACGGTTCTACAAAGAGGGGACAGGTACTGGATACTTCCCATGATAAAGTTGTCGTGCAGGTTTTCGAGGGTACAGGCGGCCTTAACAGGGAAAGCGGTGTCAGGTTCACGGGGGAGACCATTAAACTGGCTGTGTCCTCTGATATGTTAGGCAGGATACTTTCAGGAAGTGGCGACCCTCTGGACGGAGGACCCCGTATCATTCCCGAGGACAGGCTGGACATCAACGGTGCAGCCATTAATCCTTATTCCCGGTTACCTCCTGAGGATTTCATTCAGACAGGTATCAGTACTATTGACGGTACAAATACACTGGTAAGGGGACAAAAACTACCTATTTTCTCAGGTTCAGGTCTGCCCCATAATGAGATTGCCCTGCAGATCGCAAGACAGGCTAAAGTGCCAGGCAGTGAAGAGGACTTTGCTGTTGTCTTTGCGGCAATGGGTATCACCAATGAGGAAGCCCAGTATTTCATGGCAGATTTTGAGAGGACAGGTGCCCTTGAGCGGGCAGTAGTGTTCCTTAACCTGGCAAACGATCCGGCTGTGGAGAGGTTGATCACTCCGAGGATGGCACTTACAGCAGCCGAATACCTGGCATACGAACATGATATGCATGTACTGGTAATCCTGACCGATATCACTAACTATTGTGAAGCACTCAGACAGATGGGGGCAGCCAGGGAAGAAGTACCTGGCAGGCGTGGTTATCCTGGTTATATGTACACTGACCTTGCCAGTTTGTATGAAAGGGCAGGCGTGGTAAAGGGCAGGAAGGGATCAGTGACACAGTTCAGTATCCTGAGCATGCCCGGTGATGATATCACTCACCCAATTCCTGACCTTAGCGGTTATATTACCGAAGGCCAGATAGTCATTTCAAGGGAACTTCATATGAAGGGCATATATCCACCTATCAATGTGTTGCCGTCACTGAGCAGGCTTATGAACAGCGGTATCGGCGAAGGTCACACCAGGGACGATCATAAGGCAGTATCTGACCAGATGTATGCGGCTTATGCTGAAGGTAAGGACCTGCGCGGCCTGGTGGCCATTGTGGGCAAGGATGCACTGTCAGACAGGGATAAAAAACTGCTGGAATTTGCTGATATGTTCGAGGACAGGTTTGTCAGGCAGGGTATGGAGGAGGACAGGGATATCGAGACCACACTAACTATCGGATGGGAAATGCTTGCAGAACTCCCTGAGTCGATGCTGACCAGGATCGATAACAAGTTCATAGAGAAATACCATCCGGCCCATAAGAAATAGAACTGGATATTTGGAGGATTAGACTTTGGCTATACAGGATGTTAAACCCACACGTTCAGAACTTATCGATCTGAAAAAGAAGATCAAGCTCTCTGAGGGGGGACATAAACTGCTCAAGATGAAACGTGATGGGTTGATTCTGGAATTCTTTGAGATCCTGGAGAAAGCCAAGAGTATCAGGGCCGAGCTTGACGTCCAGTTCGATGTATCAATGGAAAAGGTCAATATTGCCAAGTCAGTGGAAGGTATTGTAACTATAAAATCCACTGCATTTTCTTTTAAGGACACACCATCCCTGGAAGTCCAGAGTAAGAACGTAATGGGCGTGGTTGTGCCCAAGATCGAGTCAAGCAGTGTAAGAAAGCATATCAATGATCGTGGATACGGTATCATCGGCACCAGCAGTAGAATCGATGAGGCAGTTGATGCCTACGAGGTGCTGGTTGAAAAGATCATTCTGGCTGCCGAGATAGAGACCACTATCAAGAAACTGCTAGACGAGATCGAGAAGACCAAGCGCAGGGTCAATGCACTTGAGTTCAAGGTCATTCCTGAATTAACTGAAGCCAGGGATTTTATCATGCTAAGGCTGGATGAAATGGAGAGGGAGAACACCTTCAGGCTCAAACGCATCAAAGGATAGATATACTGTGCGACACATCAGGCGTTAGGATGTCGTTAACGGATAAGTTGATTGAGAAATTGAACGAGCCTGAAACAAAGGCTTTTATTCTTCGTTATTTTTGGATCATCTCACTTATGATGCTGGTGCTGGGGTATAGCATAATGGCTTATGTTCTATTTTATTAGGCTCTTATTAGGCATGTACAGCTTATATTTCGCAGGTGTTTTTTAAATTCCAAAATGACCGATAGGGGGCACCCAGGGCAGCGTGAAGGGGAAAGTGTGTGGCAGGAGAGCCGAAGAATAGGGGGGGATGGGAATCATTTATTGGCTCACCACAAAGGGCACAGTGCAGCGGTTCTTAGCTGTTAATAACATCGAAGTGAAATATAACTCCTCAAAAATTGCAAAAAGAACTGGAGAACTCTATGCAAATAATTTGTTGAAGAATAAGCGGTCATTAAAGCGTATACTGCCGGACTTTATCATTGGGGCACATTCAGAACAACATAGTGATGCCCTTATTACGTGGAATCATTCTGATTATGATATAAACAAAGTTGTGATGACACCAGTGGAAGTTATGAAAGAACAAGATAAAGCTTGATAAAGTTCCAACATTTCGAACAGTGCCGCATCGCTGAGATTCCCAGTACTGTTGATAAGAAGCTGGAAACGATAAAGAATGGGTTGTTAGTAACAAGAATTCCTAAGTGAAAAGTGGATAAAGTTATACTTTACATACAGTAAAAAAATAAAATAAGGATTTGACGCCCTATTTTTTCTAATTTCCTACCAATTTCCTTAAGCTATTATGGGAAATATGATATTCTTCTGCTACATTCTGTTCTGCAAATACCATTGCATCCCGGGAGGTTATCCCCTGTGCAATGGATTCATCTCTCATTTCATAAATTTTTGATATTATTTCAAATGTATCCATTTTTGATCAACCCCTCTAACGACCAACCTACATTTAAAACTATTTGCAATGATTAATACCATTAGATTTGAAAATACTTAAAACAGTATGAAAGTTACCCTGTAATATATCGAATAAGTTATATTTCAAATAAATTCATTCTAATCATATCGATTATTTAATAACTCCCAATTATCCCGGACACCTGTTATCATAATTTCCACAGTAAATCCAGACTTTAAAATCAATACATTTAACATATTCATTTCCAATTAACCTGATTAAATGGAATCCCATATACTCATAGACTCTTACGGCCGCAAAATAACAAGCTTGCGCGTATCAATAACAAGTAAATGCAATCTTAATTGTTTCTACTGCCACAACGAAGGGCAGAGCGGCCATGAGGCAGAAATGAGTGTGGAGCTTATTATCAGGATCATCAATAAGGCCGCCAGCCTGGGTGTAAGAAAAGTGAAGTTCTCAGGAGGTGAGCCATTAGTCAGGAAGGATTTCGAGGAAATGCTGGCAAGACTTCCCAAACTTAAAAATGTTTCTGCCACAACGAACGGGGTGCTTTTATCCAAAAGAGCCGAGGGGCTCAAGGCAGCCGGACTTGACAGGGTTAATATCAGTCTTGATACACTTAACCCCGATACCTATGCCGGAATATGCCGGTGCAGCAGCAACATCCATAAGCAGGTGCTGGACGGGGTATATGCTGCAGTGGATGCAGGGTTGACCCCAATTAAGCTGAATATGGTGATGCTGGAAGGTGTCAATTCCGGTGAACTTAATGACATGATATCTTTTATAAAGAAATTCGACGGGAACGTGATCCTGCAGATAATAGAACCCATGGACTTTGGTAATAACGGATTGCTTATGGAAATGGATATTATCAAAAAAGAACTGGAATCCAGGGCATCATCCGTAATAGAGCGAAAGATGCACCGCCGGAAGAAATACATGGTAGATGGTGCAGAAATCGAACTTGTGAAGCCTATTGATAATTCAGTGTTCTGTGCCAACTGCAACCGGCTGAGGGTGACATCTGATGGTAAACTAAAACCCTGCCTGTTGAGAAATGACAACCTTGTGGATGTAAGCCATGCCAGTGACAGTGAGCTTGAAACTTTGTTCTATAAAGCAATGAAATATCGTGAACCTTATTATAAAGGCCAGCCTCAGGAAGTCAGTATATAAAGTATGCTTGATGTGATAAAGGTCTCGATGATAGCTGCAATGAACAATAGCGGGACGATTACCATGACAAAGAACCTGATGGCACTGAACAGTTCATATTTGAACCTGATATCCTTTATATTGAATATTTTCTGAAATGCAAGAACCCCCAGTCTCAGGCCCATGCTTGCGCTGATAAATATCATAGGAAGTTCAATGATACCGTGTGGCAACAAGGCGAACAGTACCACAAGTATGCCATACTCCTGTACTGAACTGAAAACCACCACACCAATGAAATAACCATTGACCAGAATGAAGATAACAGGCCAGATGCCGAAAAATGTACCAAGCAGCATGGCAATAAAACTGTTCAATGTATTGTTTGCGAAAATGAACAGCATGATCATTATAGGTGATTCTTCTGCGATCCAGCCGTATGTTTCTTCGAATTGTCCTATTAGCTCGTCAATGATATCAGGGTTAAAGTACGCTGATACATATCCCACTGCCGTTGCAAGCAGGAATAAAGTAATAATAACAAGAAGGTAGGGGCGCAGTGATGTCAGGTATGCCATTGCCTCTGCAGTAAAACCCTTCCCGGTGCTGAAATAGTACTGTTCGTTTTGGTTCATATCCCGAATACCATCCTTATAGTGTTCCGTGTGGCAGGTGCCAGGCCCAGTACTATGATTGTCAGTTTCATCAGGTCCCTGAGCCGCCTGGAATCATCGTTCTCATCGAACTGGGTATCAAGCATGAATATTACCGGAATGAATATGATAAGCTTTAGCGGGATCATGATTGCGGCCGTCCCTGTAAGATCGATAAGGAAGGTAGGTACAACGTGTTTTTCATAATATCCCATATAATCCACACCAATAAAAGTGGATGACGCATCCAGCAGGTGTGCATATAAGATGCTGATATTGATGTGTTGTCTGAACATAGAACAACCTCTGTTCCTGGCCAGAAGGTATGCTACTGCTGTCAGCCCGGTACCAAGAAGGATGATAGCAGTGAAGTGTACAGGGTTGATGATACGTTCTGTCAATAACAATATTCCTATATTGACCAAAGACCACAATATGCCGGCGGCTGCAAAGGCTTTTTTCCAGTCATTCACATATCCTGATCTTTGCAGCCTGATAGAGATGAACAGCAGCAGGACAGTTATCGCGAACATTAGTAAATAGATTGGCGGGGTAATGAACAAGTATTTAATTGGTGGCTCGAACAGCTCGGCATCTTCAATTACCCTCAGGGTTGAGCCGGCGATGATGTACGGGATGATAACCTTGGTAAATTCCCAGTCCGCTCTTACATCCATTTTTTCCAGTAGTTTTAGCACGCCAAATAAACACAAGCCCAGTAATATCGCCCATGTTATTGTATTCACAGGGTTGTAGCCTGCATCAGAAATGATAGGATAGATATAATATTTGTAGATAAAATCCTGTATGCCCTCGGCAGTCCCCATGTTTTATAACCTCTTACGATATTATATGGTATGTATTATATGAACGAATCAAATGCAGATAATTTTAAATCAAGATGGATGCTGCTACCCAGAAATGTGGTTGTAGGCAACGGAGTGATCAATGATATCGGTAATGTTTGCAACGCTCTTAAGCTTAATGGGAATGCTTTAATTGTCAGCGGACCCACTACGATCAACAGGGCTGGCAGTACTGTTGCTCAGATATTGGAGGATAACGGGTGTGATGTTCATTCGGTAATTGTGGAAAAACCCGAGATGGATGAAGTGGAAAAAGTAGAGCAGCTTATATCTGATATCGATAACAGTACTGGTGTTTTTTTATTGGGTGTGGGCGGTGGGAAGACTATTGACATTGCCAAACTGGCATCGAAAAAGACAGGTAACCAATTTGTCAGCGTTCCTACTGCAGCTTCACACGATGGCATCGTATCCTCACGAGCATCGATAACCCAGAATGGGCAGACAGTATCGGTGGAGGCAGAACCCCCAGTGGCAGTGGTGGCCGATACACAGATAATAGCAGATGCACCTTTCAGGCTCCTGGCTGCAGGCTGCGGTGATATTATGTCCAAATGTACTGCGGTCAGGGATTGGGAACTGGCACACCGTCTGAAGAATATAAAGATCAGTGAGTATGCTTCACACCTGTCCATGATGACAGCAAAGATCATGATGGACTCGGCTGAATCGATTCGGCCAGGTCTGCCTGAGTCCGCACGAACCGTAGTCAAGGCTCTGGTGGCAAGCGGTGTTGCGATGAGCATTGCAGGGTCGTCCCGGCCGGCCAGCGGTTCCGAACATAAGTTCAGTCATGCACTGAACCAGGTAGCTCCCAAGCCTGCACTGCACGGGGAACAGTGCGGCGTGGGTTCAATAATGATGATGTACCTGCACGGTGGCGACTGGCAGGGGATCTGTCGTACATTAAAGACCATAGGTGCACCAACCAATGCAGAAGAACTTGGTATCGACCCCGAACATATTATAGAAGCCTTAATGAAAGCCCATACTATCAGGCCAAAACGATACACCATACTTGGTACGGGATTGACAGAAGGGGCAGCAAGAAGGCTTGCAAAGATCACAGGGGTTGTAGAATAATATCCGGTAATTTACGAAATACTTTAATACATTATTACTTAGTGAGGACAATTAAAGCAAAACAGGAGGATGAAGTATGAATGAAGATACTATTGTGACACTTATTGGCGTAAGAATGGCAAAACCAGGCGTAGAATTCATATTCAAAGGCAAAAGCAAGGATTGTAATGGATGTAATCTTAAGAGCACATGTATGAACCTGGATGAAGGAGGCCATTATAAGATAGTTAATATTAGAAATGCAGCACCCCTTGATTGTTCAATACATGATGGTGGTGTGCAGGCTGTGGATGTGGTAGAGGTACCCTGGAAGGTATTTATCGAGACTAGTAAGGCTTACGAGGGTTCGACTATCACGTATGAACCTGTTAACTGCGATGAGAAGGATTGCGAGATGTTTGAAATATGCCAGCATCCCGGTCCGGTACCCGGACGAAAATACAAGATCCTGAAAATTGCGGGCGAACCGGATGGTGAATGCTTAAGGGATATGTCCTTTAAGGTAGTGGAACTGAAATAATGAGCTACCGTTAATTATAAGCATATCCGATACAATGTTGGACGACAAGATCAGGATGAATATAATTTATTAATTATACTATTGAAGATCGGAGGATGAAAAATGGGTAAAACCGGTTCAATCGAATGGGGCAGAATAAAGGGCAGAAAGGGAAAAATCAGACTGGTTGAAAAAAGCAATCTGGAATACAAGCGTCCGGGTCCTGCACAGCGGTACAATTCAGCAGGTACAAAACGCAGACGGTTCAAGCGTTCTGAAAAAGCAGTTCAGAAATAACCATCAATGAGTTGCACATGAAATATGTGCAATACTTTTTTTATAATACGTGAAGTAGAATTTTATCTATAGGAAATCCGGGCAGCAGCAAGGATTTCCTTGCTGTATATAATTCAATATGTTTTTCAACCATAGGAAAGTATATACTTTTCTGCTGGCTTAGAAAATGCGAACGAAGTGAACATTTTCTTGACCTTCAGGATAGATATAGCCATCAACTACCACCGGATTCAATACAATGAACAACACCGCAAAACCCCTGATGGTACTGGGAACAGGCTCACATGTCGGCAAGAGCATAGTAGTTACAGCCCTGTGCCGTATTTTTACCGAACAAAGCTTTAATGTGGCACCCTTCAAGGCTCAGAATATGAGCCTCAATTCCTGGATAACAGACAACGGCGACGAGATAGGCATAGCCCAGGCAATCCAGGCAAAAGCATGCGGCATCCCACCCACAGCAGACATGAACCCCATCCTGTTAAAACCCAAAGGTGACCACCATTCCCAGGTAATCATAATGGGCCGGCCGTATGCAGACCGTAGTGCCGGTGACTATTATGAATCAATTGAAGACATGATGAAGGTTGTCGAGCACGCATACAATTGTCTGGCCAAACAGCATGATATCATTGTGATCGAAGGGGCAGGGGGTGCCGCCGAGATCAACTTATACCACAGGGACGTGGTCAATATCGGCACTGCCAGGCTGCTTAAGCCACCCATCATCCTTGTGGGTGACATCGAGCGGGGTGGTGTGTTCGCCAGTATCTACGGAACCCTGAAACTACTACCCGACGACATCGCACCGCTGGTTCGGGGCATCATAATCAATAAATTCAGGGGCGACCCCGCAATACTGGAACCGGGCCTCAGGGAACTTGAAAAACTGACCGGTGTGCCCGTTCTGGGCGTCATACCATATACCAAACTATCCATTCCCTCTGAAGATTCTGTCTCGATCGCAGACAAAAAACAGTCATACAACAAAGATAACGGCCTTGTGGATATTGCAGTCATAAGGTTTCCAAGGATATCAAATTTCACAGACTTTGAGCCCCTGGAGCAATTATCGAATATAAGGTACGTTGAGCCGGGTGACGACCTTGGTCGGCCCGATGCACTGATATTACCAGGCACCAAGAACACCATTGATGACCTGAAAGTGGTGCAGGATAGCGGCACTGGTACCCGGATTCTTGAACTTGCAAATGCGGGCATACCGGTTATCGGGATATGCGGCGGCTACCAGATGATGGGCAAGACCATTACTGATAGCGGAATCGAGGGGAGCGGTGGGAGTGCAGTCAGTGTGGACGGACTTGGGCTGCTTGATATTTCCACGGATTTTTCAAAATATGAAAAACAAACAGTCAGGACCAAGAAAACCGTAACAGGTAACGGCCCTATCCTGGGCAGCATCAACAAACAGCAAGTAGACGGTTACGAGATACACATGGGCATGTCAAGACTACATAGTAACACACCGGCCTTTGATGACGACGGTTGTGTCGATGTGACCGGATTAGTGTGGGGGACATACATGCACGGTCTATTCGAGAATGAGAACCTGAAATGTGCATTCCTGGAGTATCTCTATGCCAGGCGTGGACTCAAGTACAGCAGCATAAGAGACAGGATCACATACACAGACCCCTACCACCAACTGGCAGAGCACTTCCTGGCACATGTGGATATGGAAGCTGTCGAAGGCATGGTAGGCTCGTCGAAGGCATAGTAGGGTTGAAGATATGGTATGCTGATCAGATATCGTTTGCCAGGCATGCAACCGCATATGCAGGGAATACTTTTGAGATATCCCTGCCATATTCTTCAAATAGCAGGGTGCAAATAAGTCCGGCTTGCTTCGCCGCATCACGTACTATAAACTCGCCCAGTCCTGCTCCCACCACAGTATTGATGTCGTGTTGTGATGCCAGTATTCCCAGTGCCTCTGCCAGTTCATCCCTCTGGTGGTCATAAACCTGCCTGGCGATATCCATAATATCATCAGGATCCAGTTCGGTGGTATCTGCGCACACTACCCTGGCCAGGCGTCTTGCAGCATCCTTTTTGATCTTCCCGCCAGAATCGGCTGTTTCGCAGGTATAATCCTCCTGGCTGATATTTCCCAGCAGCAGGTTGGCGTCTGCGGTCTGGGCGAAAAGCTCAGAGGATAATCTATAATTGTTACCGCCCAGCTCGATCAGATTCATCAGGGCCGCAATATTTGTGCGGAGTATGCCCCTGTATAATAGTTCATGGCGCCCAAGCCGCTGGAAGTCTGTCGTACCGGCCAGGGGACGGCCGTGCTTTACCGGAATAAGGTCGGTAGTTGTGCTGCCCACATCAGCGAATATGCAATCACGCTCCCTTCCGGCCAGCAGGGCTGAAGCGGTCCAGTTGGCTGCGGCCAGTGACCTGATCTCGCCGCTTGAATCTATGAACTCGCCCCTGTTATTCAGGTACAGTGCGCCTGGGAATACGGCATCTATGGCATTCATGATGAAACTGACACCTTGTTCTTTATCTGTAAAACAATCTGCCAACTCCCCTGTCATGACCACTCCAACCTTTGCGGGTTTGAGGCGGTGTATGATCTCCCCTAATACTTCGGGCAGGCGGGTATCTTTCCATAGGGGAATATAATGTAGTTCAGTGATCTGGCCGTCATGTGAAGCTATCTTGGTATTGGCGCCGCCGATGTCGATGCCAATAACCGGACCGTTCGGGTTCATACCTGTCATCATTATCTAATATATGTTAATTATTACCAATTGTGCCAGACACATCCAGGAGCAGGGATAAAACTCATCTTACCTCGATAATATTAAATATGTTTATAGCCTGTTAAGTCCGTTATACCTCAGATATTAATTACGTATCTGATTTTAAATAATGATAATAATCCCATAAAGGAGATAATGAATGGCAGATTTCCGTATTATAATTTCAGACAGCAAAACAGGATTGGCACACCAGATAGAGGTTTCTGGCAGCCATGCTAATGGTTTCATTGGAAAAAGTATAGGTGATGTAGTAAGCGGGGACGTTGTAGGTCTTCCGGGCTATTCCCTGAAAATAAAGGGCGGGACTGATAAGGGCGGTTTTCCCATGCGCAGTGGTCTTCCCGGTTCACCCAGGCGAAAGATACTTGTGACTGGTGGAGTAGGTTTCAATTCGCCTGTTAAAGGTATGAGACGCCGCAAGACCATGCGGGGTGAAGAGATTTCATCTGATGTCAGCCAGATCAATGTGCTCGTAGAGGAATACGGCAGCAAGTCCATTGATGAACTGCTTGGCGGCGGGGCCGGGGGAGAGGGAGCAGACGAAGAGTCAACGGAAGAAGAAGCTGCAGAAAACGTTGAGGAAGCGGCTGAAGAATAATCAGGACGTAAAATAACTTTTTTTAATGACCGGTAATTCCGGTCACAGCATCTTTATTTTCACAGTACATAAAGTATATTTGTCCCACCTTTCTCGTTCTAATAGCTGTACTTTTTTTTTTAAGATGGATTGGACTGAAAAATAGCATGGGGCCCGGGTCGGGAATCGAACCCGAGTCGAAGGATCCACAGTCCTATAGGATAACCCCTACCCCACCCGGGCACAGAATTTTTGGTAGGGAGAGTGGTGCTTATGGATGCATTGAAATAACATAAAGGTTTTGATGCAACGGCTCTTCTGTGTGCATAATTCAAGCCCAGTCCAGGGATTTTAACCTATTACAACAATAAAGAATAAGTACTTTAATGCGCTATTAGGATACCCTGCAGTCCCGTAGGGTAGAGGTCAATCCTGCAGGCCTTTGGAACCCGAGACTCTTTGTGAGTCGAGGATGAGGACAGCCCGCGACGGCGGTTCGAATCCGCCCGGGACTATTATCCAATCATTTGCAGAACACCATCGTGCTCCGGTAGTGTAGTCCGGTCAATCATTCCGGCCTTTCGAGCCGAAAACTCGGGTTCAAATCCCGGCCGGAGCACTTAAAAATTCTTTATACTCCTAATTACTGATGCTGGTTTTTTTGTAAAAATATCTTTAATCGTATATACTTTTTGGTACTATCAGTATCTCCGAACAATATGTCTACATGAGATAGCCCTATCTAACTAACATTTAGATATTTGATAAGATGTGGACATACTATCGATGGCTCCCTGATGATTCATCAACCAGCATCCCCATGTTGCTGTGTCATGAAGATGGCCACCTAATCATATATTCTTGTATCGCGCTACGCACTCTTCATACATATCTAACTCAACTTTGGAAACCTAAAAAACAGCCGCAGATATTCGATTATCTCCCAAATCCCAAAATACCGAAGACTAAATCCAATCCAAAACTGATATCAGTAGACCCCTTGAAACATGCCTAATTTCACAATTATTCCACGTTGTATGGGTAAGATTCCAGCTTCATATTGTGCCGCAGCACCCCGATTTTTAAGATTCTGAACATCTCCGCCAACTCAGTCTTCAGGTAGCCATACTTTTTCTTATATGGCTTGCGCCACGGGATATTTCATGCCATCGTTACAGAACTGTGTGTGTAGGTAAATATTGCAGTTTACTGCTTATAAATGCTTCTTTTTTCATAAAAATCTTACACATACACAGGCGAGAAAAGGCGGGTTTTGGTTAGGTAATGATGAGTTCGTTCGATAATGGTTTTTGGGGGATGTAGGTTTTTCATGATTGCGGGAAAATGCGAGCAGATGGGATAGAAATGTGGCGCAAGCGGTTGATTATTGGATTAAAATATAATCCCCAAAGTTGAGTTTCAAGTACAAATCACATGATGACTAGATGAGTATTAATTTTAAAGACGTAAATCTTTATTTAGTTTGTGAAATATATAAAATTATATACAAATAGTCAAATATTAATTTAAGAAAACGGCTTGATATATATGATTCAAATGAGATGTATTGTGTACCCTATACACCTATCCCAGGCGACTTCAGCGGCGACGGCACCACCGACTCCTGGGACATCGCCTACATGGCCCGCTTCATCATCGGCATTCCAGGCTATGAAACGCTCTACAGTGATGATGTCAGCGGCGATGGTGTGGTGGATGTGTGGGATTGCACGTATCTGGCTCGGGCGATTGCGGGGGTGCCGGGGTATAGTGTATAAGGATTGGGAGGATGATGGAAATGGACAATAAAGGAAAAGCATCGGTGACCGCAACACGCATGGCAGCCCGCACCCTCTGCGCCACCATCTTCCTGTTGCTCCTGAGCGCATCTGCCGCCAGTGCCGCCACCATCACAGTGGACGAGGGCGGCGGGGCCATGTATACTACTATTCAGGCCGCGGTAAACAATGCCAGTGACGAGGATGTCATTCAGGTTGCGGCTGGGACGTACTACGAGCATGTGGCGGTTAATAAATCAGTAACATTACAGGGTGAGAGTAATTTAACTACAATTATCGATGGGAGTGGAAGTGGGAATGTTATTGAATTAACGGTTGATGGGGTCATAATCGATGGTTTTATGATACAAAATGGATCGAGCGGGATATACGTCACATCCAGCAATAATATATTTTCGAATAATTTAATAACCAATATTATTGGAACAAACGGTATATCAGGTGGTACTGGCGGCACAGGTTCCGGCATTTACCTCTCGGGTTCTACCAATATTACCCTTACTTCCAATACCATCAAAAATATCACAGGTGGAACCTGCGACACAGAAGTACCCTTTAGTTTGGGTGGTGATGGTGGCATAAGTTCCGGCATCTACCTTTCAGGTTCTACAAATATTATTATCACTTCCAATACCATTAATAATATCACTGGTGGATCCGGAGAGATAGGAGGAGAATATGGTTTTGGTGGTGATGGCGGTATAAGTTCCGGCATTTACCTCTCAGATTCCACCAATAATACCCTTACTTTCAATACCATTAATAATATCACTGGTGGAGTCGGTGGCATATCAGCACAATTAGGTTCGGGTGGTGCTGGCGGTATCGGTTCCGGTATCTACCTCTCAGGTTCTGCCGATAATACCCTTACTTTCAATATCAACATTAATATTATTGGTGGAATCGGTGGCAAGGGATCGTGGGAAGGTACAGGTGGTCCTGGCGGAATCGGTTCCGGCATTTACTTCTCATGTTCCACCAATAATACCCTTACTTTGAATACCATCAGCAATATGACTGGTGGACCCGGTGGCATGGGAAGAGGCTATTGTTCAGGTGGTACTGGCGGCATCGGTTCCGGTATCTATCTCTCAGGTTCTGTCAATAATACCCTTACTTCCAATACCATCTGCAATATCACAGGTGGAACCGGCGGCAATGGAGGATACTATGCTGGTCCGAGTGGTTCTGATCAGGTTAGTTATGGTATGTATCTGGAGACTGATAGTTATCAGAACATTCTTTCATCTAATACCATGGACGGCGATCCTATCATCTATTATTACGGAGTAAATGGTGTTGTCATCGAAAATTTTGTAGTAGATGCTGATAGTAACCCAACAAATCTTGGAAAAATCGTCCTGATTAATTCAAGTAACACAATCATAAAGAATAATATTATCGGTAACTTCACTGGTAGAACCGGCGGCACGGGAGATGCAGAGGGTTCAGATGGTGTTGGCAGCATCGGTTCCGGCATTTACCTCTCAGGTTCTACCTATAATATTCTTATTTCCAATACCATCAGCAATATCACTGGTGGTCTTGGCGGCTCGGGAAGTTACGAAGGTACAGGTGGTGCTGGCGGCATCGGTTCCGGCATCTACCTCTCAAATTCTACAAATAACATCCTCACTTCCAATACCATCAGTAATATCACTGGTGGTCCTGGCGGCATGGGGGGAATCCATGGTTCAGCTGGTGCTGTCGGCACCGGATACAGCATATACCTGTATACATCAACTCTCAACCTGCTGTTCCACAACAACCTGCAAAACGAAGATAAGAACGGATATGATGACGACTCCAATTTGTGGGATAATAGCTATCCATCTGGTGGCAACTACTGGAGCGACTACAACGGCATAGATGCCAATACAGACGGCATAGGGGATACACCATACAACAACATTAGCGGCTCTGTCGGAGCACAGGATAGATATCCATTAATGCAACCGTGGAATGAAGATAATATTGATACTACACCGCCTGCCAGCATCACAAACATTAATTATACTTCTGGACCCACCTGGATAAACTGGACATGGGATAATCCATTAGATGCTGATTTTGCCAAAGTGATGGTATATATGATCGACATATTCCAGATGAATATAACCTCCCCTACAAATCATTTCAATGCCACAGGTCTAAATCCTGACACCCAATATATAATAAGCACCCACACAGCAGACACTGCAGGCAACATCAACCAGTCCTGGGTCAATCAGACAACCAGAACCAAAATCAATGGCGACTTCAGCGGTAACAGCACCATCACAGTGGACTACAGCGGCGGGGCCATGTATGTTTACCCAGGAGATCAGGCGACTGTACCTATTTTAATTAATGTGACAGACCCTTATGGATTAGGTGCTGCTCAAATAAATCTAATTTATAATTCAAGTATTGTCCAGGTGATCACTGCTAATGATACTGATTTTGAAATATTTGTTTCGCCTTATATCAATAATACAGCTGGATATACAAATATGGAAGCATATCAAATCGGTGAAGGGGGGGTCGGTCCAGGCATTGTTCAGTTTGCAAATATAACGTTAGAAGCGGTTGGTAATGTGGGGAGTACTTCGTCATTATATTTGGACGTAATCACACTGAAAAATAATGATGGGATAACAGTTCCATATACTGTTGTTAATGGTAATTTTACAATAATCCCCCCTCCCAAGGTCAAAATTCTAAATATTATTGAAGGACAACTTCTAAACAATAGTAATGTAAATGTATTGCATGAATTATCAGGTACATTAATAGATGTGGATCATCTGCATTACAAACTTGATAACGGGAGTGAGATAAATGTTTATAACAATACATACACATTTTTTGGAGTTGAGGACGGAAATCATACAATCAACATCTGGCTTGTAGATTCAAATGATATTAAATTAGCTAATAATGAAGCGCATGATATTGTTAATTTTACTATAGATACTTCGCCTCCTTCCCTTATCTCTTCTATCCCTCTTAATGGGAGTATCGACGTCCCTGTAAGTAATAGGACAATATCATTTAACTTTAACGAGCCAATGCAATCAGGTTATTCAGTTACTTGGTGGGGCGTAACTGAAGATATGGTGACAAATATGAGCTCTTTTGAATGGAGTTCGGATAAAAAAAACATATCTTTTACTTTCGATAGGAATCTTTTAGCTGATACAATGGTCAGATGGGACCTGAACCCATCTTCGCATGAACCAGGGTTTAAAGACTTAGCAGGAAATCCACTCCCCATCGATGTATATTCAGGAGGATTCAATACAGCTTCACTTCCTCATCTAAATAATGCACAGGTTCATGTCAATCTTATGTATTATGCAAATACGTTAAATGATTCAATAACCATAGGTCCACAGACAAGTCGTTATTTTGTCGGAGTTAACCTGGAAAATCTGTATGATCTAACAAATGCTAATTTAACACCTCCGATAAATGTTAGTATTAATGCTCCTGGAGTAATAAAATTCCTGAATTCGAATGGATATCTCATATATAATAACTCAGATACCGGTTATTGGAGCTATCCTTATGAAATACCCGAAGGCAGGGAAGAATCAATTGCTGAAATCCAGCTTCCAGATACCTCTTCAAATTTTGAATTCAACGTGAACAGAACCATTGAAAATGAAGGTGTTATTTCAACAAATGGCACCTATACCGCTAATTTCTCAATTACTTACTTCAATCTTACTGGAATTACTTGGACACCTATTAAATTATTACTTTTCAATGACACGCTGGCAAATTCATGGTTTATTCCCGGTAGCCTGGTGACCGATTTGCCTATTGCTTATCTGAATAACTATTCTTACCCTTCTTCAAGTGAAATCTGGATCGAATCCAATATAAGTGCTTTAAATCCAGGTCAGAGTTACAACTTAAGTGTCCAGTACTATGTGGAACTAAACAACTCGCTTATCATTCTAAAACCAGGCCTCTGGGCTGATATGGAGTTGGGTGATTATAGGTCGTCAGAATTCTCCAATAATGGCACCTCTATTTTGCTTGATAGTACCTACCTACCCGAGATAACGAACATCACAGTTTACTCACCCCAAAACCTTTCTTGGTATCGGTTTACCCACTTGCATCACAGTGAAAAACTAGAATTTGTCGTTGAAGAGTTTATATTGCCCCCAATTAATTTGGCCCCGCAGATATATTTAATAAATCCTCAGAACAATTCCGTTATAAAAAATAATAATCAAACAATCAATCTATCGATTATTGATGAGAATTTAGATTATGTTTGGTATTCTCATGATAACAGTAACATCTTATTGCAATATCCTTATATCATAAATATCTCAACCTGGAAAGATGGAGTCCATCAAATAAATGTATGGGCTGAGGATCTTGAAGGTCTTAGAAACAATTCAATTTTCAGTTTTACTATTGATTTTACAAATCCAAATATAACGAAATACTATTCATTCCCAAAAGCACCATATATCGATGATCCAATTATATTTACTGCTAAAATCTATGATGAATCTGAAATTACTGTTTCGTTAGAATATTCCCTGGATTATGGTGACACATATCAATCAATAGGTATGCTGGAAACTTCACCTGACATATATAGTGCAACTATAGGTCCATTTTATAGCCAATCGAGTTTTATCAAAACAAGGGTTCTAGCTTCAGATGGAGAAAATATCCAGATTAGAGAATTATCTGTTCCAATAAAATCAGATAAACCGTCCCTGTATTTTAATTTCAGATCCCCGGTGATAGATGGAATATTGGAATTATCAGATAAATGGCAAATTGAAAATGTCGAGTTTAATAACATTCTTTTTGACAATAATGATACCCAAATTAATAATAAAATAATAAATTTAAGTTATTCTCGAAATCTATCGAATTTATTTTCAGTGATAGAAATTAATGCTTCACAGGATGCCATCATAAATATTTCAGAATATTTTGATACCAGTTCGAATTCGATATTGACTACAGATTTTACTGATGGATTTGAAGTATCTTTCGATAAGGATTCGATAATACAGGCTAACGACCTTGTATATAATAATTCAAATTGGATCGAAGATATTGCAATCGGAGGAGAAAATAATATTATTGCAGGATCAAGTTATCAAAATGGAAATTTTACATTAGAAATATATAAATCATTCAATTCTTCAGATAACTTGGATAATAATGAAAATCATTCAAGATCATTGATAATAATTGATATCTTTTCAAATAATACCCATGAATATTTGATATGGCCAGGAATGACCCAATCTGGTATGGTACCAGAAAATATCACTGACATAGACTCATTCAGAGGGAATTCTAATCCAAATGCCCCGAAGAATTGGGCTGATATTTATTTTTCAAATAAATTGAACCTGAAAACATTTGAACCGGATTACTATCAGATGTTTTCCCGTGGAGAAAAGATATATTACAACGTATCAGTGAATGATGTTAAACAAAATATTGTAAATAATGCTAAAGTTTACGCTACGTTACTTAATGTGAATGATTCAATCAGAAATTTGAATTTTAATAATAGTATTGGAACTTATCAAAATAATCATACGATTTTAAGTAATACTTCAATTGGGCCAAAGGATCTGAAAATAAATGCAAGTGATGAATTTGGAAATTATGGCGAATCTCATTTATACATCTACACATTAGATGCATATATTGCTAATATTGAGCTTAATAAAACAGTAATTATTGAAAACGAGAACATCTTATTTGATATATATGTCTCCAGGCCAAATAATCCATACTCATTCTTAAATGATTCTCAAGTAAATGTTACTTTACAAATATTTGATGAAAATAATAATACAGTAATTCCAGAGACACAAATATGGTCAACAATCTTTGAAAATAATCCTGTGTTTAGTGAAATTATAAATTCCACAGGATTGCCAAATGGGAAATATACTGCAAAAATTAATATCTCAGATTTAGATAATAATCTAGTGGAATATTCTACTATCTTTAATATCGTGGAGAATTATTCAATTTCAGTCTCAACTGATGGACCTATATTTGAACGAAATACTCCAGTCAATATAAGTGGGTTTGTTCAATTTGATAACAGCACATTCGTATCCAATACAACAGTAAATATTGAAATATTTGTTAAGGGAATTAAAAGAACTTTTTCGGCGGAAACCAACGAAATTGGATATTATAAATATGAATTCATTCCTTTTGAAACAGAAGCAGGGAAGTATAATCTGATTGTTTCTACAAATGTTAATGGATTAGTTATAAATTCGAATACTAATTTTACAATTAATGGGATTATTTTCAATTATTATCAAACAAATGTTAAAATGCTAAAAGGAACATCAAGCACATTTCAATTGAAAATAATAAATGTAGGAGAAACTGTTTTAAATAATATATCTATATCGATCAATGATACTAATTTGACAGACGAGGTTTCAGCAAATCTTATAGGATGGTCTTCATCCAGTCTAAATGGTGGTGAAGAAAAAACAATTACTATCCAAATTGACTCTTCATTGAATTCACCCGAACAAGCATCTATTGAATTAATTGTTAACTCGCAGGAAGGCTCGAATGACAATTCAAATATTATTATCTATCTGTCAGATGGGAATCCAAAAATCAATGTTTATCCAGAATTTATTAAATTAAACATCAATCCTGGTTCATCATCTACCAAAACTATTACCCTATCGAATACAGGTTATGGAATCCTTGAAAATGCCCAGATCGTCCTGCCAACCCAGGATTGGATTGTAGTTAATAGAAATCTAACACTTGGCGATTTATTACCTGATAATAATGTAACTTTTGATGTCTTGATCTATCCTTCAGAAAATACCAGTATTGGGAGATATATTGATAACATTACTATACTTAGCAGTAACCATCCTGATATGAGAATAATATTCGATATATCAGTAACATCAGCAAATAACGGGTCATTAACTTTCAACATTATAGACAAATATCTGGAAACAAACATTTCAACCTCACAAGTCACATTGATTAGTCAGGATGTGGAGGGAATTTTCTTTGAAAATAGCAGTGATGATAACGGTTTAGCCAGTTTTCAGGAAGTTCCTACAGGGAGATATTCTTATATTGTACATGCTGATAAATATGATTCTATGTCTGGGGTTGTTGATGTTGAACCCTATTCATCAGGTGGAGCCGAGCCGCTTTCAATCCTGTCATTAGAAGCTAGTGATAATGGTCAATTTATTGAAGTTTTATTAAATCCATCTTGGCTTGATATTGAATGGAGTGTAACCCCTACCACAATTGAAGATAGTTATAATATTACGATAAATATGACTCTGGATGCAGAAGTACCAATTCCAGTCATTAAGGCAATTCCTGATCGTTTAGCATATACACTTGCTGCAGGCACTGGAATTTCTAATCAAAAGGTTGATCTATATAATCTCGGGCTGATTTCTGTTAAAAATATTAAGATATCAACAAATACATATCCGGGAGTAAATATTGAATTATTATCAGATTCATTAAGTGAAATCAAAGCCAGAGACAAAACTCAAATTCCTTTTAATGTTTTTGTGGACGCAAATGCACCACATGGAATTGAAACAATTAACTACATTAATATTTCAGGTGAATTCTTATATCGTAAGAATGAAACGGAAACGATGGTATCTTTGAAGGAATTATCAATTCCTGTTTATGTAAATATTCCAGTAGGCGATTTCGAAGTTGAACCTCATCGTATTGTAAATATTTTGGAACCCGGCCAGGTGTATTCATCTCATTTTTCTATTAAAAACATTGGGTCACAGATAAATGACATAAGACTTGAGAAAAATTTGGGTGACAATAACATATCAATGACTTTGGAGATGACTGAAATCCCATTTATAGCTCCTGGAGAGACTAAAATTATTAATTATTCAATATCAGTTCCCGAGAATTATTATTGGAATAGAACAATTTATAATTTGATTAATATATCAGGGATTGAAAGTGACACATTAATGGAAACAAAAACAAATTTAGCAATTATTGTTGAAATTCCAAATAGAATTGCACAAATAACAGGTTCACATCTTTCATATTCCATTGAACCAGGTGATCATCTCAATACAGAAGTTGTCATTAGAAATACGTGTTATGTAAATTTCCATGATGTCATTAAAGGTGTTCCAATAAGAGATATTGATATTAATTATTCTATTATTTCCAAGAATAATGGCGATATTGTAGTTGATGAGATTGCTTTAGAAGGTTCAAATGAACTTCATATAGATTTGTTAAATCCAGCTGAGAAAAGGGATATATTTTTACAGATCTCATCGAATGATTTTGCTAAACGTGGGGAAACAACATCAATAAAAATAAATTATGTCGGTAAATATATTGATAATAATAATGAAATTAGAGAAGTAAATGGAAATTCAATTATTAAAATTAAAATACCTGAAAGGGGTTTAACAATAAATCCTAACGAATTAAGGATGAGTCCAGCCTTGGAGGGTATTCTTAAAAGGGGTGATATAAATGCTGGTAGAAATGTCACATATTTTACTCATCATAATTTTATTATTTCTAATCCTAATAATGATAAAGTACAATTGAGGGATCCTAATTGGATTTTAAGTCCAACTTTGTGGGGGATTGCCTGTCCGTTTTGTACACCTGAAGGCGCTGTTACATCAATATTAGAGTTTGCTAACAGTCCATTAGATGTGGTACTTGGTTTTGGTGTAACAGTTTTTAGAGGAACATTTGTTGATTACGATAATTGGATTGAAAAGACCAAAACATTAGAAAGAGATGAACAGACATCTATTTCTACAGAAGATTATTCATTATTTTTAAATATACTTCCTACCTCCTATGATGGTAATATTCGTTTTGATTATAAATGGGAAGGAGAAAATGAATTTACTACGCAAGAAATTCCAGTGCATGTCTTTGATATTGGCGGTCTTCTTAGAGGTATGGTGGAAATTATTACATATAATTATAATAATATCAAAAAAACAAACGGTATTGTAGATATACCACCAATATCCACTCCGAAAACGATTAATTCATATTCAATTGACTATGGACCAAAGATATCAGAATTTACTGAAGCTAGAGTCAAAATACAACTGAATCAACAATTGACACTCGAAAGAGAAGCATTTGAAGCATCAGCTCAGCTAACTAATAAATTAGATTCAAATTTAACAAACATTTCAATTTCATTGAACATTGAAGACGAGTATGGAATTAATTCTAACGATAAATTCTTTGTTCAATCACCTAATCTTATAAATATAAATTCGATTAATGGCGATGGAATTATCCAACCATTGAATACTTCCAAAATTAATTGGAACATCATTCCACATACCGACTCAGGTGGTACAGAAGAATCCGGTAAAATCTATTCTGTCCAAATGCACATAGAGGGCACTGTAAATGGAACACCATTTATTGCAGATAGCGAAAAGGCAAATATAACAGTCAAACCCCAACCCAATCTCAATCTAACATACTATTTACCAAAAGAAATTGTAGCAAACAAACCATTCCACTTGGCAGTAAAAGTCAATAATTCTGGTTATGGCTGGGGAAGAAATGTAAAAATATTATCGGCACAGCCTGAAATAATTGAGAACAATGCCGGTTTGTTATTGGACTTTACCATCTCAAGCAGTCTGTTGGTAGATTTCGGCGACATTGCACCTGGTGAAGAAAAGATAAAATACTGGACATTAGAATCAAGTGTTCCCGGAACATTTTCTAATTTTTCTGCAACCTTTACTCATAGTGAAATCCTTGGAGGAGATACTACCTCACTCATAAAAGGAGTAAATACAGAATTCCTTGATCGGGAACTATCTATCAATGGACTTACAATCCCATATCTGGTTGATAAGAATAATGATAATAAGCTTGATACTATTGTCGATCTTGCATCGAATCAAGAATTTATACTGGAAACTCCTACCATTTTACTAATTGAACCCGATGAGACGAATCTTACTCAACGTGTATTGACATCTAAACCGCAGAACAAGTGGATAAGTATTGAAATCCCTGATATCTTTAATGGAGATAGGACTATTAAACGGATCTACCGGGCAGATGGTGAAATACTGAATCCTATGAACTACTGGATAGAGAACAATAAGGTAGTCATTATAGACGATCCAGATACGGATTATACAATAGTATATAATTCATCTAGTTTAGGAAATTATTCTGAAGATAATTCTACAAATATCAGTATTTCGAATTATGTAACATCAAAGGGTGAGATTTTGACAGTCCCGATCAAAATTGATGTCAATGATACGTCAGGTCTGGCTACTGCAACAATTGACCTGATGTTTAATTCTTCAGTTGTCAACGTGCTCTCTGTGAATAACAGCGATTTTGATGCGTTCATTCCGAATATTGATAATAATTCAGGTAAGGTCCGCATGGTGGCCTATCAAACCGGCATATCAGGTCTGGGTCCAGGAGAAGTAAATTTCGCTGATGTAACTTTACAGGCAATTGGTAACAATTCTGAGAGCAGTCCACTTAATTTGAACATAATCACCTTAAAGAACAATTCGGGGATTGCTGTGCCATTTAATACTTTTAATGGAACTTTTAAGATCAGCTTAATTGGTGATTTCAGTGGAGATGAAGAGGTGGATTCCTGGGATATTACGTATCTGGCCAGACATATTGCTGGAATAACTGGATATGAACAAATTACCAGTGGTGATGTAAGCGGTGATGGAATTGTAGACTCATGGGACTGCACGTATCTGGCACGGGCGATTGCGGGAGTACCGGGGTATAGTATGTAAGGATATGGTGAATGACATTGCATATGGAGGTATTAAAATGAATAATCGTCGATTTTTATTTTTAGTGTTAATTATCATTATTTTGTCAATAAATGCAGAAGCGGAAACATTAAACACTACAATATTACAGTATCATTTGGGCATATAATACAAGCGATTCGATTGACCACTGGAAGAAATATGATCCAAGTGCACCTTTCGGGAACGATCTGGCAAATATGGAACCTGGAAATGGGTACTGGATCATGAATACAGCAGATAATATTTTAAGAATTTTGTAAATTATAAGCGGGTGAGAAAAATGGCCGATAAATTAACGGGCTCAGTTAGAATAGTAAGGAAAAAATGGGAGATATGGGTACTAATAGTTTTGCATTTGCTAATTTTAAATTTGGGTGTGGCGAGTGCTGCCAATGGAGTAATCGAATTCAACATCTTGGACAATAATGGTCCGGCAGGTCAAAATCAGGTTTACGTTAAATTTTATATTAATTTTGTTTGAAGGTAACTCATATGAAGGGCAATAATATTCTCAATAAGAATCAAGAGGGCAGTTTGAACCCTTTTAGGATATATATTTTACTATTTATTTGCTTGTTCCTCTTATGTAGTACGAGTTATGTAAAAGCAGAGACTACTTCGGATATTATAGTTTCCGTAAATGTGTCAGGTACGACCGTAACTTTCACCGCCACTCAAAATGGCGCCCCAGTGAGTAATGTAAGAATTTATGTAGATAGTGATTCTAAAGGATACACCGATTCAAATGGTGAATTGAGTATCAGTTCTGCTGATGGAGATCATGGCTGGTATGCAACTTATGGAACTGTTTCTGGTACCGTGGATAGTGGGACATATTCCGTACCCGATATTATAGTTTCTATAAGTGTGTCAGGTACGACCGTAACCTTCACCGCCACTCAAAATGGTGCTCCAGTGAGTAATGTACGAATTGTTGTTGATGGTTCTTCAAGAGGATATACCGATTCAAACGGTGAATTCAGTATCAGTTCAGCTGATGGAGATCATGGCTGGTATGCAACTTATGGAACTGTTTCTGGTACCGTGGATAGTGGGACATATTCCGTACCCGATATTATAGTTTCCATAAATATATCAGGCACGACTGTAACCTTCACCGCCACTCAAAATGGTGCTCCAGTGAGTAATGTACGAATTGTTGTTGATGGTTCTTCAAGAGGATATACCGATTCAAACGGTGAATTCAGTATCAGTTCAGCTGATGGAGATCATGGCTGGTATGCAACTTATGGAACTGTTTCTGGTACCGTGGATAGTGGGACATATTCCGTACCCGATATTATAGTTTCCATAAATATATCAGGCACGACTGTAACCTTCACCGCCACTCAAAATGGTGCTCCAGTGAGTAATGTACGAATTGTTGTTGATGGTTCTTCAAGAGGATATACCGATTCAAACGGTGAATTCAGTATCAGTTCAGCTGATGGAGATCATGGCTGGTATGCAACTTATGGAACTGTTTCTGGTACTGTGGATAGTGGGACATATTCCGTACCCGATAATAAACCATTACCAGACTCCTTTTACTACTATCCAACAACAGCTTTCCAGGGGCATGAGACAGAATTGACTGTGATCATCAATCTGATAGAGATCTCAATGAATGTTGGTGACCCTGTCCAATGGTATATCACAACACCAGGTGGAGAGACAATCACTGGTGAAAGTGATACTTTAAAATGTTGTCTTGCTGGCGGTTTGTATGATAAGGCATATTACAATTTCCCCGAATATGGGACATATACGATACGGGTGGAATTTCCTGGATATATTGAATATGCAGAATGGAATGTGGACACTTATCATCTTTTCACATTATCGACTTCCATATCAGATACTTTCTCAATCGATGAACCCGTCATACTTACAACTTCTGTTATAAACACCGGATCAACAAATGCAAACATTACGCTTGAAGTGACTTCAACTGGTGGATATTCCTCAACAAGAACTTTATCAGTGCCAGTAGATTCAACATCCACTGAAAGCTTCGATTTTGGTACTTATGATGCAGGTACTTATTCAACCACCATCAACATGTACGATGGCACAACACTGCTGGAAAGCGATACCAAATCCTTCATGGTATTTGATTCTGAATCACTTAAATTTATCAACCGTGCCTATGATCTCAAAACTGTTTCCATCAATGAATTTGACCAGATGGCAGGCATAGTGGGAGATGACTATTATTCAACATTCCTGCAATTTAGTGTTGCAAATATAATGAATATACTTAACGGGCCAATCAAATCCATTTTCTTTAATGAAGAGATGGCAGGCTGGGCAGGTATCAGTCCTGATATTTTTAAAGATGCATTTGCCGAACAAGTTGGTTTCCTCATTAATGCTTCAGGAATATGGGAATTGGGCGAATCAACAGCAAAAGATGGGCTTGCAGACCTTGCCCGGGATACTTACCTGAACGATGAAATTCAAGAAGTAACAATACGTCAGAACAATTTCACCTCATATGCACATTTAAATAACTTCCAGTATACTCCTGAGATGGATCAGCGTGTAATTATGGGAAAAACAGCTATAAGTGAAGTGACCGAATCAAAACCTTTAATTCACATACCTTGGGTGGGATACGATTTTACTGTTCTAAAAATTCATAATACATTTGATTTCGTAAGCAGTGACATTGGAAAATATATCAGCTATGCTATTGTAATAACTGCTATAATAATTATAATATGCACCGTCATCGGTGCAGCTGTGGGAGCAGGTGTATTATCTGGCGGTACAGCCGTGCCGGCAATTATTGCGTTAATTGTGCATATTGGTTCGCTAGCTGCTACTTTAATAGCTCAGTTAAAAGCACTAAAAGCCTTGCAAATGGGCGTTCTGTTGATATTATGCCTTATGCTGCCACCAGCTACAGATATTGTTGCTAATGAAGTAACTATACAACATGACCAAACACTAGACACTGTTGAAGATATTATTGCATCGAATGCTTATGAAGTTACTATTTCCGATATCACTACATCAGCATCATATATCGGCGAACCCACCTCAGCTACCTATGAGCTAGATAACAAAGAACAAACCAGCATACAACCTATAGTTGAAATGATGCTGATCTCACCAGATGGTAGAATAATCGATATTATACGGCAAGATCCTTATCTTACCCCTCTTTCAACTGAACAACAAATCCAGTCTTTCTTACCAGCGTCTGAAAATGGTGATTACACAGTTTTGGGAATGGTGCATGCAGGATATGTGGCCACATCCATTATGCAGCAAACCATGAGCGTTGAAATCCCGAATGTAACAATTGATCTGTTCACAACCGGGTCTTTCTTCAGCTTGGGAGAAACTATTGATATCAAAGCTAATTTCACAAACACTGAACCTGTTGAGATAAATAACCTCACCTATGTCATTGAGTTCATGAACACGAGCTCTTTTGATGCTGATATGATCACTCTTCCACCTTCTTCGTCTTATACAAAGAACCTTTCATTTACACCATCGAGTGAAGGCTCATATATTGCAAAGGCAACCCTGCTGCTTGGATTCACTGAAGTTGCATCGAGATCTATAGGTTTTGCAGTTGGAGAGGGTGAAGGTCTGCTAATTAGTGTCACAAATGAGAACCTGTATCTGCCTGAAACAGATGTCATTGTGCCAGCTGTAGTGGATAATATCGGAACAGTCCATACGGATTCAATTTTAAACGTAACCACCTATAATCAACTGGAAGATTTTGCACAGATGTACACAACCGAGATACCTGTATCTCTGGATGCGTCGGCATCAACCTCATTAAGCCTAACCGTTTTGCCAGATGTAGCACCCGGAATTTACCGGACAAATATTCTGGTAGGGGATTTCAGTGCTGTTTCATTTGAATATACAGTGACTGCTGAAAGTACGATATTTACGATACTGGATACGGATAAAATTTATTATAACCTGACTGAACCTGTGATTATAAACACCACTGTAAACGATATACTTTTCAATGCGACAGAGGCAACAGTCAATGTTACAGTTTCAGATCCTACTGGAAATATCACATATTCTGCTGTCACAGGTAGTTCTGGACACTATCAGTCAGTGTACTACCCAACAATAAATGGAACTTATGAAATTATGGCAACATCATCAAAGAATAGCCACAGGACATACAATGATGAGGTGTCTGTGATTGTTGGGGAAAGAAGTATTTTGACCACTGAACTTGAAAATATCAATATAAAATATAATGAAACTTCAACGATTGAGCTACATGTCATAAACGAATTGAAAAACCCAGTTGGTAACGCCATTATTTCCCTTAATGGTTCAGGTGTAACTACTACAAAGATCACTGATGTAAAAGGTAATGTATCATTTACTATTACACCGAATACGGTAGGGACCATCCAACTGAAAATTGAAAAATGTGGATATGCGACGTACACAAGTACAATTAATATTCACGATGCATCCCCTTTTAGCCTAAATGGCGACTTCAGCGGCGACGGCACTACCAATGCCTGGGATATCACCTATCTGGCCCGCTCCATAGCAGGCATTTTAGGCTACGAGGTACTCTCGAGCGATGACATTAGCGGCGATGGTGTGGTGGATATATGGGACTGTACTTACCTGGCAAGGGCGATTGCGGGGGTGCCAGGGTATAATGTGTGAGGATTGGGTGGATGATGGATATATGGTAATTATGCATGAAAAAAGCAAGAAATCTGTGGATATAACACGCAGACAGTATCCACTCTCTGCACCGCCCTCCTGCTCCTCCTCCTGAGCGCATCCGCAGCCAGTGCCACCACCATTACAGTGGACGATAGCGGCGAGGTTATGTATACAAGCATACAGGTGGTGGTGTATATGGACGCCTGGGATTGCACCTGTCTGGCCCGGGCCATTGCTGGGTTCCTAGGTAATGGATTGTAGATGGGATGCCTTTCAAGTACAAATCACATGATGATTAGATGCGCATAAATTTTAAAGACGAAAATCTTTATTTAGTTTAGGAAATATATAAAATTATATACAAATAGTCAAATATTAATTTAAGAAAACGGTTTGATGCATATGATTCAAAGGAGATGTATTGTGTACCCTATACACCTATCCCAGGCGAGTTCAGCGGCGACGACACCACCGATTCCTGGGATATCACCTACTTGGCCCGCTTCATCACAGGCATCCCTGGCTACGAGACCATCTCCAGCGGCGATGTGAGCGGTGATGGGGTGGTGGATGTGTGGGATTGTACCTATCTGGCAAGGGCGATTGCGGGGGTGCTGGGGTGCCTAGGTAATGGATTGTAGATGGGATGCCTTTCAAGTACAAATCACATGATGATTAGATGAGCATAAATTTTAAAGACGAAAATCTTTATTTAGTTTGGGAAATATATAAAATTATATATAAATAGTCAAATATTAATTTAAGAAAACGGTTTGATGCATATGATTCAAAGGAGATGTATTGTGTACCCTATATACCTATCCCAGGCGAGTTCAGCGGCGACGGCACCACCGATTCCTGGGATATCACCTACTTGGCCCGCTCCATCACAGGCATCCCTGGCTGCGAGACCATCTCCAGCGGCGATGTGAGCGGTGATGGGGTGGTGGATGTGTGGGATTGTACCTATCTGGCAAGGGCGATTGCGGGGGTGCTGGGGTATAATGTGTGAAGATTGGGAGGATGACGGATATATGGTAATTATGCATGAGAAAAGCAAGAAATCTGTGGATATAACACACAATGCAGTATCCACTCTCTGCACCGCTCTCCTGCTACTCCTCCAGAGCGCATCCGCAGCCAGTGCCGCCACCATCACAGTGGACGACAGCGGCGGGGCCGATTATACAAGTATTCAGGCGGCGGTGGATAATGCCAGTGGCGGGTATGTCAGCGACAAAGGTGTGGGGGATTGCACGTATTTTGCGCGGGCTATTGCAAGGATAGCTTGGTATAGTGCATGAAAAACAGGAGATGGATATGATGAATATGAATGAAAAATACAAGACATTTTTGAATACAAATCGCTTGACAATCCGCACCCGGTGTGTTACATATCTCGTCACTGTAGATGACAGTAGCAAAGGTGGTCATGTGATGGAGGCATCAGCATGACCCGCCGCCGGATATTGTGCAGGACATTCATGTTGGTGATCATCGCCGCCACCATATGTGTAATGAGTGTGGGAATGGGGAGACGGCGCGGTGGATGCGTGGGATTGCATGTGCCTTATGCGGGCGAAATGGTAGAAATATCGGAGCTGGCGATGCCAGTGAGTGGGGTGGAAAGAATGATGCAACTTAAAAAGGGCGCTCAGGTAGAAAGCAAATCGAGAAGAAAGGGTGGGGTCTGGTTAAAAGGGGCGTGGATTTGGATAGCGATGGCGTTGGTGGTAGTTACGGGGTGTATAGATGTACCAGATGAAAAATCGATAACAAGAGATGATGTTTTCTATGTTGGAAATCTTTCATTTTCAGAGATACCTTTGTTAAATCAACCAACTGAGTTAACTTTTAGCGTCACACCGACGGCAGATGCACCAAATACTTCAATTAATATTCAATTGCCTAAAGGTATTCAATTAGTATCCGGGAACCTTTCTTGGGAAGGAAATATCGAACAAGGAAAAACAATTAATAATGTTGTCACAGTCAAAGTTATTAAAATTGGAGACTGGAGTATCGATGGGTCGGTTGAAAGTATTCTTCCAGATAATAACATAGTCCATAGTAATTTTTCAGTGTATATCTCGACGTCAAAAGACATATCTATCGTATCTATCGCGACAACTCCTGCTGAAATATCATCCAGTGATCCTGCACAGGCCGTTAAATTAGAATCAAATGAAAAATCGATAACACGAGATGATGTTTTCTATGTTGGAAATCTTTCATTTTCTGAGATACCTTTGTTAAATCAACCAACTGAGTTAACTTTTAGCATTACACCGACGGCAGATGCACCAAATACTTCAATTAATATTCAATTGCCTGAAGGTATTCAATTAGTGTCCGGAAACCTTTCTTGGGAAGGAAATATCGAACAAGGAAAAACAATTAATAATATTGTCACAGTCAAAGTTATTAAAATTGGAGACTGGAGTATCGATGGGTCGGTTGAAAGTATTCTTCCAGGTAATAACATAGTCCATAGTAATTTTTCAGTGTATATCTCGACGTCAAAAGATATCTCTATCACGGCAACTCCTACTGAAATATCGTCCAGTGATCCTGCACAGGCCGTTAAATCAGAATCAAATATTGAAATAATACCTGATAGTGTTCAAACTAGTTCTACAACAGTGTGGGGATATTGGAGGTATTTAAATCAAGATGGAGTAAATACATCTGATATTAGATATGCAACTGTAGAATTATGGGCAGATTACATTGTTGACTACCGTCTTGCAACTTCTTGGACAGATGCAAACGGGGAATTTTCTTTTACTACAGCTACTACTAATGATGTATATGTAAAAATTTTTGCAGACAGTGAATCAGTATATGTTAATGATAATCTTCCTTTGACTCCAGTATACTGGTCGAAAACAAATGCAAGCCCTCCTGGTTACATAGGGGAATGGGTAATTACTGATCCAACGAAAAGAGGAGCTTGGTTCATATTTGATAACATAATATCTGGCTATCAATACTTTAATAAATTTTATGATAGTAATCTTGTAGATTTAGACGGAGATGGTTTAAAAAATGATTTATGGAATCAACCTCAGATAGAAATTATATGGCCTTCATCTTTATCTGTTTCACAATTTAGTGGCGCTAATTATAAAATAGATATAACTCAGAGCCAAACTTGGTATCAAGATACCCATCAACATGAGTACGGCCATGCCGTTATGTATAAATTATACGGAAATTCGATGCCCACAACAGGCTTTACTGATGATCATTCTCTATATACCAGATCAGATGGGGGTTTTGCTCTAATAGAAGGATGGGCAGAATATATACCCGAAGCTATTCAAAATAGTGCTATTTATAATAGGGATTATTCTCCCTATAACTTTGATATGGAAAATACCAATTTTGGTGATTATATAATAAATAATAATGGTGATATTTATGAAGGAAATGTTGCTACAATTCTTTGGGATATAGAAGACGATGCTTCTGCCAAAGATGACGGGTCACCAAGTTCAGATGATGATGGAATTCCTGATGCGTCTATTTATTTGTGGAATGTTATGCGAGATGATAAACCCAATGATATTAATGAAATATGGGATAGTTGGTTTGATGAGAGTCACAATTATGGATATCCTAATGAAATGTGGGCGATCTTTAAAGAACATGATATTAAAAAACCGGACTCAACTCCACCAATTTCCCAAGTAAATCCTCTTCCTTCAACCATATCTACAACTTCATTTACAGTGGTATGGGCTGGAACTGATGATTTATCTGGCATTAAATGGTATGATATTCAGATAAAGGACGGATCATCAGGAACATGGACCGATTGGACGCAGAGAACAGATCTCACATCAGATACATACACAGGACAAAATAGTCATACCTACTATTTTAGATCCCGTGCCGTTGACAACGCTGATAATCCAGAAACATATCCACCAAGTTATGATACATTCACTACCATAAATGCCGGAAATATTGAAACCACAACAGGTTCCATTTCAGAAACCCACACATGCGATTCGATTTCTATGACTGCCACCTATTCTGGAGATTCAGATAATGACGGCTCAGCAACTTTATTTTATAAACAATCATCCTCAAGTTCCTGGATATATTATGGTACAATGACAAAAGGTTCCAGTCAATATACAAAAACTATTTCCGGTTTAGCAGAAAACACAAATTGCGATGTATATGTGGATTATTCAGATTCAGATGGTGTAATCGGTACAAACCCAATATACCAATACTCAATTAATACAGGTTCATGCGCGAGTAGCTCACCATCAACACCAATCCTTAACGACCCGGGCACAATTGATGCGGATGGTTCATATAGAGTTACCTGGAGCTATCATCCTGATGCTACATATTTTAATCTGGAAGAGGATACCAGCAGTTCATTCTTAAGTCCCACTCCATATACACCTTCTGTTAATGCAATATCTTTTACAGGAAAAGGGAATGGTGCTTATTATTATCGTGTTCAGGCATGTAACGGTAATGGATGTAGCGGCTGGAGCAATACTGAAAGTATAACTGTCAGTCTTGGCACAATTTCTGATAATTCATATGCAGGAAATATGTTTGGATCTGTTTTTACAGGTGATACCACAACAGTAAAAGATTATACAAATGGTGTGTACACAGTAAGGGTGATTGGTAGATATTATGTCACTAGTCCAAGACAGCTTAGTGTGAAGATTTATAAAAACGGGAATCTCATAGACACTTCCATAATAAGTGAAGAGACAGTATATTATTTTGATAACTATAATTTACAAATCTTTGTTACATCTACAATATACGGTCCTCCGATGTATGGGGAAGCCATTGCAATAAATACAAAAACTACCTCTGCTGAAGTTGATGCAGTTCCATCAACAATTACTATAACTCAGGGAAGTACTGGAAGTATCTATTTTGACATTCCCACATCTACCGGTGGAGCATATGATAACTTTTTTGTGGGCGGCACAGCAAGAGATTGGGTAACTAATCCTCCAATTCAGACATATGGATTATCTACTAACGAATTATTATACATTTCATCATCACCTACAAATATAGATGTTACTGTTCCTTCATCAACATCACCAGGAGGTTATAATCTCTTTATCCTTGCAACACCGGGATCTTTTATAGAGAATGACGTAGGATCAGCAGTATATTCTATAAAACAAGTCCAGATTAATATAGAATCGGTTAACAATCCGCCCAATCTTCCAACCAATCCCACCCCTCAAAATGGAGCAATAAATCAACTTATTAATCCAATATTAAGCTGGACCGGTGGTGATCCTGATTCAGGAGATTTAGTTACTTACGATATCTATCTTGATTCAAGTCCAACTCCCACCACAAAGCGGTATAGCAGTATAACAACAACCTCCTGCAGTATAAATGGCTTGAATTATGAACAACAATATTACTGGCAAGTAGTCGCCAAAGACAATAAAGATACATACACCCCTGGACCTATATGGTCGTTTTCTACTGGACCACAACCAAATAATCCCCCAAATATCCCCAGCAATCCTTTTCCTATAAATGGAGCAATAAATCAACTTATTAATCCAACATTAAGCTGGACCGGTGGTGATCCTGATTCAGGAGATTTAGTTACTTACGATATCTATCTTGATTCAAATCCAAATCCCACCACAAAGCGGTATAGCAGTATAACATCAACCTCCTGCAGCATAAGTGGCTTGAATTACGAACAACAATATTACTGGCAAATAGTCGCCAAAGACAATAAAGATACATACACCCCTGGACCTATATGGTCGTTTTCTACTGGACCACAACCAAATAATCCCCCAAATATCCCCAGCAATCCTTTACCTATAAATGGAGCAATAAATCAACTTATTAATCCAACTTTAAGCTGGACTGGTGGTGATCCTGATTCAGGAGATTTAATTACTTACGATGTTTATCTTGATTCAAGTCCAAATCCCACCACAAAGCGGTATAGCAGTATAACATCAACCTCCTGCACTATAAGTGGCTTGAATTATGAACAACAATATTACTGGCAAATAGTCGCTAAAGACAATAAAGATACATACACCGCTGGACCTATATGGTCGTTTTCTACAGGATTAGATGTTACTTCACCGACTGTTACAATTACCTATCCTGCTGATGGTGATTCTTTTACATCACGCGACAATACTGTTACTGTAAACGGCACGGCATCAGACGATACAGCCGTCGCATCAGTCACTGTAAACGGCTTTCCTGCCACAGGCACAACAAACTGGAGTGCAGATGTAACCCTGACTAAAGGCATAAACACCATCATCGTGGTCGCAACTGACACACCAGGTAATACCGCCACAGAAACAATAAAAATAACTTACACACCTGCCTCCAGTACATTCACCGTCGATGACAGCGGCGGCGCAGATTATGTGAGCATACAGGCAGCGATTGATAATGCTAGTGCGTGGGACGTTATTGAAGTATGGAGTGGCACTTATTATGAGAATGTGAACGTGAACAAACAGCTCATTTTGCATGGTGAAAGTAATTTAACTACTATTATCGATGGGAGTGGAAGTGGGAATATTATTGAAGTAACAGTTGATGGGGTCATGATCGATGGGTTTACGATACAGAATGGCTTGAGTGGGATATACGTCACATCCAGCAACAATGTATTTTCGAATAATTCAATAACTAATATTGTTGGAGCAAACGGCATATCAGGTAGTGCTGGTGGCATCGGTTCCGGCATTAACCTCTCAGGTTCTACTAATAATACCCTTACTTCCAATACCATCAGTAATATCACTGGTGGAACAGGCGGCACGGGAGAAGACTATGATTCTGGTGGTGCTGGCGGCCTCGGTGCCGGCATCTACCTTTCAGGTTCCCCCAATAATACCCTTACTTCCAATACCATAAGTAATATCACAGGTGGTGCTGGCGGCACAGGAGGAAACTATGGTTCAAATGGTGCTGATGGCACTGGATATAGTATCTACCTGTCTGCATCAAATTTCAACCTGGTGTTCCACAACAATCTGCAAAACGAAGATAAGAATGGATATGATGACGGCTCTAATTCATGGGATAATGACTTTCCATCCGGTGGTAACTACTGGAGCGATTACAACGGTATAGATGCTAATACAGACGGTATAGGAGATACACCATACAACATCAGCGGCCCTGCCGGAGCACAGGATAGATATCCGTTAATTATTGATACTACACCGCCTGCCAGCATCACTAACCTCAATTATATTTTCGATACCACATGGATAAATTGGACATGGGATAATCCATCAGATACTGATCTTGTCAAAGTGATTGTATATATAAATGATAGCTTCCAGACAGATGTAATCTTTCCTATAAATTATTTCAACGTCACAGGTTTAGATCCTGATACCAAGTACACTATAAGTACCCACACAGTAGACATTGCTGGAAACATCAACCAAACCTGGGTCAACCACACTGCAAGAACCGCATCACAATCAGGTGATGGGAGCTGGCAGTATTATAGAGATATAAACATCCAAGAGAATTGTGGAAATACGCTTGTAAATTATCAGGTTATGGTTGAACTAAATAATACAAATTTCCCAGTTGAAGCAGATATAAGTGGTGCAGATATTAGGTTTACAGATGCTAACGATGATGAGCTCAGTTACTGGATTGAGAGTTGGGACTATGTTAATAATAATTCGATAATATGGGTGAATGTTTCATCCATTCCTGCAGGCGGTTCAGCCATAATCCGTATGTGGTATGGAAATCCATTAGCTGAAAGTGCAATTAATGGGGATGCTACATTCGAATTTTTCGATGATTATGATGAATCTAGTTTGGATTCTAATAAATGGCAGACACCATATTCTGGTCTTCAATCCATCAAGGAAGTAAGTATAACAGATTCAGTCTTAAGTTTCACAGGCAATGGATGTGGAGGGGCATGTACTGATGGTGTTTCTCTTCGAATGAGGCGAAATTTCACTGTAAGTGAAAAAATGATAATTGAGACAAGATTTAGATTTACCGGTGATACCTGGGGAAGTGGTGCTGGACTATGGCGGCAAAACTCACTTTCACCCGTTAACTCATCTTCAACGTGTTTTGTAATCCCACAAAGAGTTGGGATATTTGGCGATGATTTCTATAACACCAACTGGGATATGGAATACTCTGATTGGTTCAATTATAATAAAACAATAATTACATCCCTGACAATGAATGGACCCTGGTATATGAGCAGTCTGGCAAAGAAGAATGAAACCTTGTTTGAAGGAATGATTTATAGTGATGATTCTGTTCTGTTGGGTGGAAATGAATATAATGTAAATTTTGGTGATAGTGATCTGACCTGGGTGACTATGGCCATATATAGTTGTGGTTCAAGGAGATATTATTATGATTGGATATTTGTTCGCAGCTATGCCGATGTCGAACCAAGTGTTTCGGTAGGTCCTCAAATGCAAAGTGAACTGGTAATTATTAATGGTAACTTCGATACTGATCTTTCTGGATGGGTATTTGAGGATGCCAGTTATGCAGGCTGTTCTGTTCCATATGGAGATGCAATTTGGGATAATGGGATGGCTAGACTAGGGGCACATTATGCATATGGAAATGCCTATCTAATCCAAAATTTCTATGATGTAAGACCATCATATTTTAAAATTGATTACATAACTAACGGGGGTTGTGGTGGAATAAGTGTATATCTGAATAATGGAAGTGAAACTGTATTTTCCTTTAGAGCTTATAGTGATTCATTAGTATCAAGTAATTCACGTATGATGGCACAATTTATTGATCAGACTGATATCTACTGCAGCTCTATTTCATGTGTTGAAAGTTCTGGAACTTTAGAGGTGTATTTCAACAATTCGTTAGTAAATGTATATTTGGACGATATTTTTCTTGGCAATTTTAGCATTGCTCAGAATTTCAGTGTGGATTCTATAAGATTACTTTCTGCTAATTCGTGTTGTGATGGAAGGAATGATAATTACGGATATTTTGATAATATTTCGCTTTTTGGATCCTATGATGTCAATCCTCCTGCAAGCATTACAAACCTACACAATTCATCTTATGCCAGCACATACATTAATTGGACATGGGATAATCCATCAGATGCCGATTTTGCCAAGGTTAAAGTATATCTGAACGATGTTTTTCAGACTGATGTAACTTCGCCTGCAAATTATTTCAACGCTACAGGTCTGAATCCAGATACCCAGTATAGCATAAGTACACAGACCGTGGATACTTCAGGCAATATCAACCAGACCTGGGTCAACCTAACCGCCATAACCAAAGCCACAGGCGACTTCAGTGGCGACGGCACCACCGATGCCTGGGACATCACCTACCTGGCCCGCTCCATCGCAGGCATCCCAGGCTACGAGGTACTCTCGAGCGATGACATCAGCGGCGATGGTGTGGTGGATATATGGGACTGCACTTACCTGGCGCGGTCCATTGCGGGAATACCGGGGTATAATTTGTAAAATAAATGGGAGTGATTAATATGAAAAATATAGTGATTGTAATCTTGATTTTATTGTGTTCAATATCTGTCTCCAATGCACAAACACAGTCAATAATAAGTATTGATGAAATTAATATGGAAAAAGATAGCACTGGAGTTGTACCAATTGAAATTGAAGTAATGGACGAGTCGGGACTTGGTGCAGCAACAATAGAATTGTCTTATGACCCAGAAGTGATTCAGATATTAAAATTCAGCTACAGTGATTTTGATAGTTTAACCTATAATATTAATTCCAAAATAGGTCTAGTAAATATCGTAACATATCAGGCCGGCTTAAATGGTATTGGTCCCGGAACAATAACTTTTGGAAAGGTCGAATTAAAGGCAATTGGTGCAAAGGGAAGTAAAAGTCTACTTTCAATTGATATTATTACTTTGAAAAACAATACGGGTTTCTCAATTCCATACAATATTGTTGATGGTTCTGTCAATATAAATGGAGATTTTCAAAGTGGAGAAATAACACATTCAGGTATTATTACTGATAGTAATTCATCTGATGTTCCACCTAATTGGGGCGAAGTTATTGCTGAAACTGCTACAGAACCACCCGAATTTGTTACTAATAACACAGATCAAACTACGGATAGTAAAAAATCAGAGGATGTTCAGGAAAATGAGACGAAATCTACACCAGCATTTAGTTTCTTATTATCTACATTCTTTATTTTATTTTTGACCATTGTACTGAAACGAAGATATCAAGGAGATATGTGATTATGGATAGATATGATAAAAGGTCAGTTGTCGTGTTTGTATTGACAATTGCAATGTTTATGATATTCGCTTCTGCTGCATCGGCAGAGCTAGTGTATATCAATGATACGAGTGTAAATCCGGGTGATTCGACCACGGTACCCATTTTAATTTATGTCACCGATCCTACTGGATTGGGTGCTGCGACAATTGAGTTGCACTACAATTCAAGTGTTGTGAACGTGACGTCGGCATCAGATTCTGATTTTGATGTAATTACGCCAAACATTCAAAATTCATTGGGTTATACACGGATGGTAACATATCAATCCTCCTCCCTATCTGGGGTTGGGCCTGGTACAATCCAGTTTGCAAATATAACTCTGCAATCAGTTGGAGCAGCCGGGGATTCTTCATTACTGAGTTTATCTGTAATAACACTATCAAACAATACTGGTCAAGCTCTTTCTTATACCATTGGCAATGGTACATTTACGATAGATACAACGAATAATCCACCTGTACTCGATGCAATTGGTCCAAAATCAGTTTATGAGAACAATCTGTTGACTTTCCTAGTAAATGCTTCTGATCCTGATGACGATTTGCTGACATATTCTGCCGCTGGTTTACCAAACGGTGCTACTTTAAATGAATCAACTGGTGTGTTTAATTGGACTCCAACACATGTGCAAATTGGATTACATTCAGTGGAGTTTAAGGTGACAGATGGAATTGATAATGATACAGAAACCGTGGAAATAACTGTTAATGAAAATATAACTGTTGCCCCAATTATCTGGAATACTACAATTTCTGCAACAAATCAACTTGAACCAATGGTCGTTGGCATGGATCCAAATGCCACGGATGGTTATGATATAGAATTTGATACAATTAGTGACATTCCAGCACAGGGTAAAGTTGTAATGAACCTAGATGAAATTCTAGCTACAAGTATTAAGAAGTCAGTACCTCCAAAATCGAATGTGACATGGATTCTTTCGATTGGTGTACCGGATGGACAAACAACCCAACTGAACTGGTCCGTAGATGCCTATTCTCAGGTAATTCTCCATATATACAACGGAACTAATGAATTGAATTCAGGAATCGAATTAGGAGAAGGTACGCATTCACTTTTAGTTATAGCAGAAGTTACAGAGAAAATCGAATTCACCCTCCCTCTAAAAGCGGGATGGAATATGGTTTCCCTGCCAATAATTCCCGATAACTCCTCTGTTAGTGCGATATTTGGAGAAATATCTACACTCAGCATACGTCCTGTTGTAACATGGGAAAGTCCGATTTTTATTCAAGCGGATAAAATTGAATCAAAAAAGGGTTACTGGGTATTTACTCCAACGAATATGGATATTGTGATTACTGGAATTCCAATAACAGAAACAAATATATCATTAACAGCGGGCTGGAATATGGTTGGGACAGTCGGATTGGAAAACATTGATTTAACAATGATTCCAAATCAGGTGCCTCAAAGACCATCAGTTACGTGGCAAAGTCCAACGTTTATTTTAATCAATGAACTTGAGCCTGGAAAAGCAGCATGGGTATTCGTACTCTCAAATACCGAGGTGATTATATGAAGTTAATAAATTCAAATAATGTTTTATTTATAGTTGCAGTTTTGTTATTGATTCAGGTAACTGCTGCCAGTGCAGATCAACCATGGAATGTTACGATAGCTGCTACAAATCAACTTGAGCCAGTTACTTTTGGATATCATTCAAGTGCTACAGACGGTTTTGATGGATTTGATACATTTAGTGAATTTCCAGTACTTGGCAAAGTTGTAATGAGCCTAGATAATATTTTTGCTACAAGTATTAAAGTAGACAATTTAGAATGGGTTTTTGTAGTAGGAGTTCCACCTGGTTCTACATCCACACTTACATGGGACACATCTAATTTTTACCCACAAAATGGACTGGTAATTTCTAATAATTCTGAGATTATTAATATGAGTGCACAGACGTCTTTAGATTTGGCAGAGGGGACCCATAATTTCTTAATTAAATTAGTTGATAACACCGCACCTGTTGCAGATGACCAGAGTGTAACAACACCTGAAGATACTCCAGTTGACATCACCTTATCAGCAACCGATGTTGATGGTAATTCATTGACTTATTCTATAGTTGATAATCCATCCCACGGAACTGTCACTCTCTCA
>Ga0255368_10009_pt1 | contig 37796 bp, 36 predicted proteins | sample ANMaggSeSYBR01E6_FD_182094 | JGI IMG/M metagenome (GOLD analysis project Ga0255368, IMG submission 182094) | Sediment cell enrichment communities from methane seep in Santa Monica Basin, California, United Staets - ANME aggregate JGI... | ecosystem: Environmental > Aquatic > Marine > Cold seeps >...
GTCGGTGGGCTCGATGCTATCAGCAGCAGCATTAAACTTCATCAGGTCATTGAAGGACGTACTTGCACCATCCCAGTTGGCAGTAGTAACCTCAGAGACCTGCACCAGCCGCTTCTTTTTGCGCATACTACCGCTGATCCTGATATTAGAGCACACGACAATCGCATCCGTAGCCCTGAATGACTGTTCGGGCACGCCCAGCGCACCAACGATGCGTTCATACACGGTCTGGGTTGATGCACCGTGTATTGTGCCAAGCACCGAATTGCCGGCAGTGCCTACCTGCATGGCCTCGTACAGTATCCTGGCCTCAGGTCCCCTTACCTCACCTATGACCAGCGTGGAATTTCCCAGGCGCAGTGCCGCCCTCAATGCAGTATCTGGCGCAATCTCAGATTCAGAGCCGCCAACAGCCGAGCGGGTGTTCATACCCTGCACTTTCCAGCCCAGGCGCTGCAGCTCCCGTATCGGCAGTTCAGGTGTATCCTCAATTGTCAGGATGCGGTACTTCTGGGGCACTTCCAGCAGCATGGCCGATAGCAATGAAGTCTTGCCCGCACCTACACCGCCTGCTATCAGTATGGATGAATGTCCGTCAACCAAAAAGCTCAACAGTCCTGCAGCCAGCGGTGTCATTGAGCCTTCATTTATGAGTTTGGGCAGGGTCCATGGAGTCCGGGCATGTTTTCGAAACGCATATGCCAGGCCGCCGGAACTCAGCGGGTTGCCTATGCATGATACCCTGGCTTTGTACTCGGCCAGGTCCATATCAAGGATAGGGTTCGCCTCTCCAAAAGGGCGGCCGCTCAGTGCCCTGAAGCGTGAGATCATGGCATCAACGTCATCCTGGGACAGGTAGATGTTGCTGGAGCACTCTTCCCCCTCAATGACCACATGGACCGGGTTGGAATCCACAGGCGCATTGATGTATACATCTGTGATCCTTGCATCGGACAGCACATCTTCCAGGATACCCAGTCCTGTGGTGTATTTTGCCAGGATGTCAGAGAACATTGATATCTGGTCTGCTTTTAGTTTAATACCAGTGTGCTTTGCTTCATCTGAAAGCAATTGCTGGCTGCGCCGCCTGAAATATTCCCGGCTGTTGGCAGGGTCTGCAAAATTCAGGTCATCAGGGCGGTGGCGCATCAGGCGAGATCGTACAGATTCGAGCAATTCCAGTTCCTCGGGACGCAGGTTGTATTCTAATGGGATAAGGAAATACAGGCTCTCGGGCCTGTCCGATAAGCTGTAAATTGACACCTGCATCAACCGGCCGCCACTGCGTCCTACATCATATCCTTCCAGAAAAACAGCGTTGTCAGGTGGTTCTGTATAGATGCGGGATGTGGAGAACCCGGGCCTGGTATATGGTTTGATGGCCTGGGTGTAAAATTGATCAACAGTAAGGCGGGCATCCATGCTTTCTTTTATACCGTCGACACAGTTACTCATCCTGGTGAGCATATGGATATAATCACCAGTACATGCATGCCCCTGTCCTTGCTCATCGTTATGACAGACGGCACCTGAGTCCACTTGCGTTGCAAGCATGGTGTATGCCTTCACAGGGTCATCTAGTCCTGTTTCGAGTACACCGGATATGAACTCCTGGCGCGCAGGAAGGCATTTCCCGCATACGGCTGGCACTTGACTGTCGCTAAACACCCTGAGATTGTCAATGAACCCTGCCAGCAGGTATAGCAGCCTGAGACTTTCTCCTTCATAATCCCGGTCGTAGAGGTGGGAGAGTACCAGCCTGTCTACCATGGGTTCATTGATCATTATCTGGAAGATGTTCTTACGGCAGTATGGATCGTCAAGACCTGAGTTACCCTCGGTACAGCCTTTGCAATCTATTATCAGGGATTTCTGGGTATCTGAAAGACGGGTCTTATAAGTGCAAAGGCTTTTTTCTGTTTTTTTCTTTGAGAATAATCTGAGCAAGGCGTTGTTATTCGTGTTTTTGGTTCCCACTGTGTTCAATTGTAAGCACTCCACGGAATTTGGGTGGATGTAAGATATTAGCTCGCTATATTAAGTTTGCTGAATTGTGAGATAGTTAAATTATTTGTGGTTCAGGATTTTATTGACATGCAGTTCCCAGGAATTGAATGAAAAATGTAGAATAGTATAAGGGCAAAATAAGAGAATAAATGTTAAAAAAAATTTATATTTCGTTATTCAAAATCAGGTGGCATCTCTAAATGAAAAACATGGATGTAGAGCATAAACTACAAAAATTAATTGACAAAATAGTGAAAAGTGATAAGCATGTAAAAAATGCGGTGCTTGCTGTTTCTACAGGGGATGGTGAATTCAACTGGTCCAGTGCTGCCGGTATGGCTGATCCTGAAGAGAATCAAATAATGACTGTGGACACTCCTGTATTTATTGCCAGCATTACAAAAATGTTTACAGCAACTGTGATAATGCTTCTTTTTGAAAAAAAACAAACTCAAATTAGACGCTCCTATGTCGGATTACCTTCCTTCTTCCCTGATCAATAGAATTCATGTTTATAATGGAAAGGAATATACGGACCACGTTTTGGTTCGTCATCTTTTAAGTCATACATCAGGAATCCCTGATTATTATACCAAATCACCTGAGAATGGAAAAAGCTTTTTTGAGATCCTTTTTTCAGAGCCTGACAGAAAATGGACTGTAGAGGATACAGTTGCTTTTGCACGAGACAACCTTATACCTGAATTCGCTCCAGGTGAGAAGGCTTCCTATGCAGATACAAATTTCCAGCTTCTGGGTTTTATTATTGAATCTGTAACTGGACAATCTCTTCATGATGTGTATAAAGAACTTATTTTTGAACCACTTGGTATGAAACATACTTATCTTTATACACGTTCTAAACCTATTGATCCTGATATAAAAAAACCGGCACACTTCTTTTTTAAGAACACTGATCTGACAAATATCAAAGCTTTTGAATCTTCCTGGGCTGATGGTGGAATTGTCTCTACAGTTGATGATTGTCTGGTGTTCATTAAAGCATTTAATACTGGAACTGTTTTTTCAAATGAAGATACAATATATTTAATGCGTGATTGGAAAAAACTGCAAAAGGGAATGTATTATGGTTTTGGTACAATGCATTTTGTACCTCCTGAACTCTTTTTTCTTCTTTACTCTTATCCAAATATTACGGGACATTTTGGTTCAATTGGGTCATTTTTATTTTATTGTGAAAAGCTGGATATTTATGTTGCCGGAACAATGAATCAAGGGAAATCTGCAAGTAGACCCTTTAGAGTTGTGTTAAAAGTGATTAATATAATCCGAAAATTCGAAAAAGAAAAGAACCGGGATTGAATATGATTTTTTATGTTAGTGGGTTGAAATTGGCTTGCATGCTCCACGATTGAAGGGGCACAGGGATGGGGGGTGAAGTGGTTGTTGAACCTTGGTTGGTATTATGGGCTGTATTGTGTCAGGTGTGGCTTCGTCATGGCTGGTGGTGGGGTATGGTCGCACTGCTGAAGTCAACTCCCAGGAGTGTTTTGTAAGAATATTTCTGATCAAATAAGTAAGCAAAATTGAAAGAGAAGAGATAATCATATATCATCTATTTGCTCCAAATCAAGTGAATTGAAGAAATGATGTTGCTGAAATTGTAGAAGAGTAAATATTATATCATAATAAAATAACTCTTATATAGAGAAAATATGGCAAAACCAATTGAGCTTGGATTGATACTGAAGGATGACGATGCCAGACGGTTCTGGATGGATAAGAAAAATCCAAAAGTGACAAGAGAACAGGTGGACATGTTCAAGGAAGCCAGGCAGATATATAAATGCAATTTTAAACACTGATGGAATCCGAACCAATCTTTGCAGATAAACCTTCTATTGTACCTTTAACAAAAATGTACGATGTAACTTCTTTTACGTCCACAAATGCCGAACTTAACGACTTTTTGATAAATGATGCCCTGGATGACCAGGACGAAATGATAAGCAGGACATATCTCTGCTGCCTGAATAAGAGTATTACAGGATTTTTCGCTATTGTTGCCGATACCATAGAGGTTCAGGCCATTGATGAAGCAGATGGTGTAGACGGTTATCCGTATCATAAATACCCAAGTATCAAGATTGCCAGACTGGCGGTTGACGAAACTTGTGAGAGGCGGGGGTTTGGCAGGTTCCTGGTCCTGGCTGCTATCGGGCTGGCTTTGTCAGTGTCCGGGATCATAGGCTGCCGATACCTTACTGTGGATTCCAAGCCCGAAAGTATGAGTTTCTATGAGCGGCTGGGGTTCAGGGTGGTGGAGAGGTACAAGCAGGCCGATTTTCCTAAGATGTACATTGATATGCAGCCTGTTGTGGAAAGGATGCAGCCGGAAGAATCTCTTGAGGATTTTGTGGGGTGATGTTGGTGTCAGCCAGGGGATGCGGTATGGGCGCACTGCTGGTGGGAAATTGCGGGAATGGGGAGGCTGTCTGTGGATGCTTAGGTACTTAAGATAAAAATGAAAATTATAATGCTTTATTCGTAATTTATATATAAAATTCATGGAAAAATTTGTAGGTGGCAAGTAAATTGGAATTCGTTGATAAATTCAATAGGAACATTAGACTAACTAATGAGCGTTGGAAACATATAGCAGATACGCATCCTGAACTTAAAAATTTGTTAAATGAATTAAGTGGTGCATTAAAAGAACCCGAAATAGTAAAAAATAGCGCTAATAATGAAGATGTAGTATTATTTTATAGGTTCTACGAACATATATACAAAGGAAAGTACATGTGTGTAGTTGTTAAATTGAATGAAAAATTAATAATTACAGCATATATTACTGATAGAATAAAAAGAGGTGACGTCATATGGACAAAAATTTAAAAATCTTCTTTGATAAGGAGGGGGATGTTCTTGATATTGCAATTGGTAAACCCACTGAAGCGATATCAAAAGAATTAGATAATGATGTAATCATGCGACTTGATCCTAATACAGAAGAGATAGTAGGCTTTACCATTTTAAATTTCGAGAAACGTTTTGAACATCTCGATAGTTCAGAAACTTTGCCTATTGCTGCTACATTCTCACATATTAGTAGAGCCCTTGAAGTTGAAGGATAAAAATAGATTTTTTCTTCCGGTTATATGTTATAGCCCCCTGACTGTGAAATCCAGTATGTCATTGACATGCAGCTCCCCCCCTAATTGAAGGGGCACAGTGATGGGGGTGATGTAGTTGTTGAACCTTGGTTGGCATTATGGGCTGTATTGTGTCGGGTGTGGCTCTGTGCTGGGCTGGCTTTGTCAGTCTCCGGGATCATAGGCTGCCGAAACCTTACTGTGGATTCCAGGCTCCAGTGTATTAGTTTCTATGGGAGGCTGGGGCAGGGGTGCACCGCTGGTGGTAAACACCAATGACTTGATGGGGAGTATTCCCATCAATAAAGCAGGCATACATGAGGATGTTTTCCTCAGGGTCTCCATTGGTAAAAAGAAATGCAATGGGTCGGGTTTTCGTGAGCATGCCCGAGGGACTGTTATGAAGTGGACAGAACACGACACATTGCTATAATACCGGGGGCGGCCGGTCAGTTACCTTTTGACTCCTGGCCAGCACCGTTGCCGAGGCAGTATTTTTGTAGGCCATTTAGGTTCTTAAGATACCATTTTGGTAAATTCATATCTTGCCAGGATAATATTGTGTTGTTCATCCAATATAATGTCTTGATCATTGAAAGTAAAACGCATATCAAGGCTCCATCCATATATGCTATTGAATGAAAAGTGCACGATTGTGGCACGTGGGATCAACATCTGTGGCATGTTTTCTGAAAAAGGCCTGTATGTTTGATCGTCTAACATCGCCAAACCGATATCATCTCTCAGGGGATCGATCGATTTATTGAAAACTTCTTCTCCGGTATCATCAACCACATACAGTTGAGTTCCCTTGTATTTTCCTTCACTTCTTATGCTATACGGCCCACTGTTCCTTTCTTCATAAACGGTGGAATGATCTGTATGAAAAACTGTCAGATCCTGTTCAGGTATGACTTTCACGGCATAGGCAATTTCAGTATGGGGTATATTCCCTGGCTTTTCTTTAGACAATGACATTTCATCAATTGTTTTGTAAGATTCAAATACTGTTCTGTTCACCCAGTTGGCCCAGACATAGGGATGCTTAGATTCAGGAAAATCGTATGAATGATCTTCCCACATATCACAGTCATAGGGAGGCGTTTTAAATGCGATTGAGTAATCAAATTGTTCTGCTACTCTAAGGGCTTCAAGGCTCTTTTCAATAGATGTTGAGGGTATGGGTGTTGTATTGTAACTCAATGAAAATGACCTGTCAAATAATGTGGTGTAATTATCCACCTTGAAAATGGCAATTCCCTTTAGGGTTTGGTTGGGATGTAACATGGTATTATTCAATCTGTTTTCATTTTCGATGTCTGATAGAACATATAACCACTTTCCAATATATTGGAGTTTTGTGCCTGGATCTCCAGGAGTGAAGACTTGATCCCGGGCATGTAACTGTAGTTTATTTATGCTAAAATTGAGGTTGTTTGTGCCATTATTTTTTATTGAGAGATTGTACATGACATAATTTTTTTCAACCAGATCAAATGCTCCTTTTGTTGTATTTTCGTAAATCACATGATTATTCCTTAGATATACGAAATAATATGAGTTTATATTGATCTCAAATTCACCCGGTACCGATTTGGGCTGGGATATATCAGGCACTGCTGCACTTGAATAATTATCGGAAGGCGAGGGGATTGATATCGAAGGTGATGCTGAAGTTTCCTTTGAAGTTTCATTAATTGATGGTTGTGAACTGGTTGATGTTTTTGAATTAGTTTTTTTTCCATCAATACAGCCAGAAATAAGAATAATTCCTAAAACTAATAAACAGATTACCGATAATTTCTTCATTAATACATGACTTTCGGCTCAGAAACGGGTTAAATTAGAGAACTTTTAAATATAGTAACTTCCTTTATTAATTCATGACTGAAATAAATCATGAGATTTTTTAATTTGTTCTGGAAATGCTAGGGCCGCATATATAGTTTGCGAAATACATAAGTAGTAATAAGTAGTAATCAGAAAATAATAAAAAGTCTCAGATTTGAATGGGCGCAGGTATAATTTCAAACTTCTCTAATTTAAAGCGTTACTATATACCCATATAGCCGAAACTCATGTAATACTCCCCTTTCCCATCTAATTGCTTAATTTAGGCATTCGTTTCTAAGAATAATTCTTATAATTAAAATATTATTACATAAACGTTTCGATTATTGGTCGCAATTAACAATTATTATTTTCCTAAATACTTTCCATTGATTTTAATTAGTCCATGAAGTTAGTGCACCTATCTAATGTTTAAAAAATGTCCTTTTGAATTCCCAGCGAGTCAACCGAGCATAAATCCCCATCTTGAAGCAATAGTATACCGTACAAATGTCTTAACAATCTCCCGCCGCCTCCTCTCCCCTTCACTCTGTCAGGGTGCCTATATCGCTCAACTCCACCCTGGCGCCCTTGAATATTCCCACATCACCCCGCCAGCACATGATGCACAACAGCCTCCATCAATTTCCCGCCATCGGTCCGCGCCTGCACCAGCCCGGCCTCCAGTTCATCGCAGAGGGCCATGAGCTGGTCTAGTTTTGAGAGGACAGGGCGGGTTGTTCCGCATTAGGAATGGAAATCCAATAATGCTCTGATGTTGGTGATTTTCTAGGTCTTATGGATTAATTTTATAATATTTTCAAGAGCCCAAACACATCTCCATATCCTTAAAGATGAAATGATTATTGACCAGATTAATATATATAGGACATAATCAGCCCATTTATCGTTAATAATTATTCCAAATATTGGAATTGCTGTGGAAATTGCTAGTGTCGAGTCAACCTTCAAGTGTTAGATTATGAAGGGTATGGGGCACAATTCTAAAACCAAATTAATCAATAATTATATTAGACGCAGATTAACACTGATTAACGCAGATGCAACCTTAAATCTGCGTAAATCAGTGTTAATCTGCGTCTTAAAAATAACTGGGAAATGGAACAGTGCCAGATAATATATCTAGCGATATTGTATGGTTGACTCGACACTAGAAATTTTATTGTGCTAAAATAAATTTCATAGATAGTCGTATATTGTTTGCTTTTTTTCAATAATCTTAGTTTTTCGGATTCAGAAAAAGCAAATATTATCGAAACACCAGTAATTATAAAACCAAGTAATGTTCCAGCTATTGTGGCTATCAGTGGATAAATATCTTTTTTATTTAGTGAAATCCAATTTAGTATTGTTTCAGAAGTTAATACAGATGTTATCAATAAAATACCAAATAGAGCAATGACTATTGATAATAGAAATTCTGCAATTAGGAAGTTCCTATTGTATAATTTTTTGATATTTATCACAATTTCACGCCATATAATTTATTTTCCATCATTAATTATTTGATTTATTTCTGGTCTTGATTCATTGTATGCATCTCACTTTCCGCAGGTATATTTTGAAAACAAATCATTTTCTCAGACATTGAATAATGCCGGATGATTGTGGTTTTCGGTATTTTTGGATAAATGGTTCGGAAAGATGCATGTCTTTTTTCTGCCGAAATTGGCAAATCGTATATTCAAAACATGTCTTTTATGAATTCACAATATAAATATAATATTCCAGAAATGTGTAAAACCACTATCAGTAAAAATCATTTGAAATTTACAGATACCTGCGTAAAGTGAGTTATATCGATTCGCAGATTAGAAATATTATTTTCATCCAATGGTTATTTATAAATTTATTGCATATTTACACCAAGGAGATAATGTCATGGCTTTAAATGTTAATGTGAATAGTGACTTTTCAATGCAGGAGGTAAGCGACGTAATTCGCTCTGCCCTGGTTCTGGATGAGCGGCTCGCAAAACATAAAAAAGCCAGGTATTATGATTTATGTAAAGATTTTGAGACAAAATATAAGATGAGTTCAGATATTTTCATGCAAAAATTTGAATCCGGGCATCTGGACGACCTCGATGACTATTTTGATTGGTACGCAGCAAAAAAAGGATTGAATCACTGGAATAAAAAGTTGAACATATTGTCAGGTATCAGCCTATGAATGCAAGAGAGTATTACTCTCAGATTGAAACCACTATTAATGACTGCCCGATAGTCACCCATTTTTCAACAGAGTTTGACGAGATTGACCAGTTTGTGGGATACTTTAAGGGAAAGCTGGATTTAATGGACGGTTCTATCCTGCGTTTTATAGAATTTATTGAAATTGAAAATGAGATCGTTAACTGCCTCAAATACAAATATCACTGGCAGTCAAAAAATGGTGAGTTAATAGAACGATGGGATAATGTACCCCATCATAGGGAAATTGATACTTTCCCCCATCACAAGCATGATAATAAAGGAGTTTATTCATCTTCGAATGTTGATTTAAAAACAATCATTGACCATCTTATGGATAAATTATTGATATGAATTAAACTATAAATTTATAGATAATTTTTTTATAACTCTTATTCATCCTCCGCTCTTATGTTCTCCCGCGCCGCCCATTTCTCGCCTTCACCCCTGCCACCGCAGCCCGTCAGGGCGGCAGGTGGCAGCCAACCTTGTGGATTTGTGTGAACTTTGAACCACCAAGGACGTGGAGTGCGCAGAGCATTTTTACCTTTCTCTGTGGTTGATATTTACTAAACCCAAAAACAACTGATATTTCCCTACTGGCCCCGTTTTTTTTTCCTTAGAATTATTCTTAACCACTCCTGTCCTAAACAGTTGCCAATGGATTTAACCTTCAGTCCACAAACATATACACACCCATGAAACGAACAGGAGTTACGAACCTGCCCCTGCACGGCGGGGCAGCACCCAGATGGCTGTTCAACAGGATGGTCAAACTGTCAGGCGGCATCTGCGATGCAATATTACTGGATTTCGGACCGGATGAAATGCTAAGACGGCTGTCAGACTCTTACTGGTTCCAGGCGTTCTCATGTGTGCTCGGATTCGACTGGCATAGTTCCGGCACCACCACCACCACCTGCGGTGCCCTGAAAATTGCACTGGACCCCCAGGAGCACGGCATCAAAGTATGCGGCGGGAAAGGCAGGACGTCCAGGAAGACGCTGGATGAAATAGAGCAGACTGCTGAAGTATTCAATCTTTCAACCCCGGATATCGAGCAGCTCAAGTACTCAAGCAGGATGAGCGCAAAGGTTGACAACAGCCTGATACAGGATGATTACAGCCTGTACCACCACTGCCTGGTATTTGACGAGAAAGGAGACTGGACCGTTATACAGCAGGGCATGAACGATTCATATGCCAGGCGATACCAGTGGTTATCAGAAGGAGTAAAAAGTTTTGTAGAAGAGCCGCATTCCGGCATAGCATCTGATGATATCAAACCTGATGTGCTGGACATGACAGCAAGGGAAAGTTATGATACACAGGAAGTAAGCCTTGACCTGATACTGGACGGTCCCGAGCACCTTAGACAGTATTTTGGTAAAAAGAACCAGACAAGGTTGGACGATTTCACTGGCAGCAGGTTAGATGATATCAGAGGTGGAAGGGTGGATGAACTGTCACTGCCGCCCCGTCACCATATAATAGATATGGATATCACAGAAAAGGGGATGAAGGTGCTAAAGGAAGCCTACGAACTCCAGCCTTCATCCTACGAGGAACTTGTCTCGCTAAGGGGCATGGGGCCACAAAAGATACGTGCGCTGGCACTGGTTTCAGACCTTGTTTACGGTACACGGCCGAGCTGGCGCGACCCTGTGAAATACAGTTTCGCCCACGGTGGGAAGGATGGATTCCCGTTTCCTGTGGACAGGGACACGTATGACAAGAGTATCAGCACCCTGAAGGATGCAGTGGAATCTGCCAGGCTGGGTGAAAAAGATAAACAGAATGCTATAAGAAGGCTGAGCCAGTTTATTTCAGATGAATGAACAGGGATTATATGTACTTGACTGATGATGAAGAGATTGGGGACCGGATAATAGAGATACGGCGCCGGTTGCACAGGATACCGGAGTTAAGTTTCCATGAATTCAGGACACAACAGGCAGTGGTGGAGCTTCTTGAAGAGATCGGGCTTGAGGGGAAATTTATTGCCAACACAGGTGTCATTGCCACAATACAGGGCAGCGGTCCAGGGAAATGTATCGCACTGCGTACGGATATGGACGGACTTGAGGTGACCGAGGAGCCGACACAGTTTAACAGTGAATATATTTCACAGCACCAGGGCTTTATGCACGCCTGCGGGCACGATGCCCACATGGCAATGGTGCTGGGGGCTGCCATACATCTTATACGGCAAAGGGACAGATTCCCTGGCTCTGCCAAATTGATATTCCAGCCCGCTGAGGAGCAGCCCCCTGGGGGCGCACTTGATGTTATCAGGGACGGCGGTCTGGATGGAGTGGATGCAATTATCGGGCATCACGTTTTGAGCTACCTTGATTCGGGTGAGATAAAGTTCAGGCCCGGGCCGTTTTTGGCCACATCCAATATCATGAAAATTAAAATCACAGGTAAGGGCGGGCATCATCTCAGCCCGGAGCTTGTTATTGACCCGATAGCAATTGCTGCCAGGTTTATTGGCTGTATCTGTGATAGGATCAAGATGAAGATACCGGAAAACAGGTTCATTTTGGGTTTTGGCAAGATCGCTGGTGGGTCCCAGTTCAACAGGACACCTGATGAGGTGGAGGTAATGGGCAGTTTTCGTACCTTTGACAACAGGGACACACAGGATATAGAGGATATTATTAGACATGTCCTTAATGAACTGGTGGACATGTATGGTAAACAGGATTTCCCTGGACTGCCGACCTATGAACTTGATATTGAGCACGGGTATCCTGTTCTGGTCAATGACCCGGTGTTCTCAAGAAAGGTATTAAAGCTCCTTAAAGAGCATTTCTCGGCAGTGGGTGATGATATCGAACCTTTCTTCGGGGCCGAGGATTTTGCCCACTATCTTCAGGAGATACCAGGTGTCTACATCGGACTGGGGATTAACAACAAAGAAAAGGGTATTACTGAAGGCAACCATTCCAGCAGGTTCGACATCGATGAGACCGTGCTGGTGGACGGTAGCAGGATGCTGGCCACCATCGCACTGGACTTTTTGAACGACCCCGGAGAATACCTGCCGTGAAAGTACCTGCCATGAAAATAGAAGTGTTCACACCTGAACGGGCCAGTGAAGTGAGGCAGTTTGTCCTGGATGTGCTTGAAGGAGAAGGATTTGGGTATGATCCGGTAAAAGATTTTGACCTTGAGGATATTTGGGGATACTACATTGACAATGGCGGCGTGTTCTATATAGGGACCATTGACGGTGTTGTGGTGGGGACAGGTGCAATTCGCAGGATAAATTCAAAAAAGTGTGAAATAAAACGTATTTATGTAAACCAGGAGTTCAGGGGCCAGGGTTTTGGTGAGGAGTTGTTCTTAAATGCAATTGAATTTGCCAGGACCAATTATCATGTGGTCACTTTGAAAACTGACAGAACACTTATTGGGGCGATCAACATGTATCAAAAACACGGTTTTTCAGTTGTTAATGAGAATGATGATACACTGTTCTTTATGTATCGTCCATGATGTTCATATTCTTTAGCCGATGCATTTCAAAAACCTTATATCCTAATCCCACGATTTGATTTAATCTGATATGGTAGGTGATTGGATGTTAAGTGTTAATGAAAAGGGACTTGAAATTGCAGAATATATGATGGATGAGGCTGAAGAGCTCAAGGTTAAGACAGTTGAACTGAAGAATGGTGCAAATGTCATCGACTGCGGCGTGAACGTAAGCGGTAGTTACGATGCGGGATTGATGTTTACAGATATTTGTATGGGCGGTTTGAACAGTTCAAGTATTACCGTGCATAAAGTGGGCGATGTTCCACTGGCCTTCATTGACATAAGCACCGATCATCCTTCGATATCCTGCCTTGGTGCGCAGAAAGCTGGCTGGCAGGTCAGTGTTGACAAGTATTTTGCCATGGGTTCAGGCCCGGCAAGGGCACTTTCACTAAAGCCAAAGCACACATACGAGAGAATACAGTATGAAGATGAATTTGATTCTACGGTCATTGCCCTGGAGTCCAGTGCACTTCCGGATGAAAAGGTCATGCAGTTCATTGCAGATGAATGTAATGTGCCAGTGGAGAACACTGTAGCACTGGTGGCACCAACTGCCAGTATCGTTGGCTCGGTCCAGGTTTCAGGCAGGGTTGTGGAGACCGGTATCTTCAAGCTCAACGAACTCGGGTTCGATACCACCCAGATCGTATGCGGGACTGGTACTGCACCCATTGCACCTGTGGTCAAGGATGACCTGAAGGCTATGGGATGCACCAATGACAGTGTCATTTATTACGGTTCGATTGTACTGACCACACGCGGATTTGATGAGGAGCTGTTCAAGCAGGTACCATCTTCTACGTCATCCGATTACGGTAAACCCTTCTTCAAGACATTCAAGGATGCAGGCTATGATTTCTACAAGATCGATGCCAACATCTTTGCTCCCGCGGAAGTCTTGGTGAACGACCTTGATACAGGTAAGACCTATCACTCAGGCCACCTGAATGCAGAGGTCATCATGGAATCATACGGCATTAGCGGATTATAAATCCGCACTTTTTTTTATTTTTAAATAATAATGACCGGCCCAGTACACATTGATGAAATATTCAATTCGATACAGGGTGAGGGCATATTTACAGGTGTACGCCAGGTTTTTGTAAGGTTCATGGGCTGTCCCCTGAACTGTGGCTACTGCGATACTCCAAACTCCAGACTTCCGGCTGGGCTGGTATGTAAGGTAGAGCGCATCCCAGGCACTGGTGAGTTTATGGATATCCCGAATCCTGTTGATATGGACACTCTTGTTAATATTATTGAGGATGTGTGGTCACCTGCCACCAGACACCTTTCCCTGACTGGCGGCGAGCCTTTGACACAGACCGGATGTATCATTGAATTATCCGGGAATCTGGATCATCCCCTGTACCTGGAGACTAACGGCTGCCTGCCTGATGAGGCGAGAAAGGTACAGTATGTGGTGGATGTGGCGGCATGTGATGTCAAGCTGCCCGAGCACAAAGCAACTGAGGATTACCAGTCATTGTTAAATGCCGAACTGGAGACGGTTGGTATTTTTTATAATGCGGGTGCAGTAACATTTGCCAAATGTGTGGTGACTGACAGGACTTCTGGCAATGACCTGGATATAATTGCAAGTGGCCTGTCTGATATTGACGGGACCCTGCCCCTGGTACTGCAGCCTGTGACTTCCTGCCCGGGTTTTGAGCCTCCGGCGTCAAAACGGCTGCTGGAACTGATGGATGCGGCAGGGGAATATTTGAAGGATGTGCGGGCAGTTCCGCAGGTACATAAGATGATGGGGCAACTGTGAAATTATTCTTCAACCCACTTACGGGTCTCAATTAAGTAAAGGGATCCGGTACGCTCTATTTCAGGAAATTCCCTTATCTCTTCTACCTTGAACCCGCTCTTGCCAGCTTCAAACCTGTCTGCTACCACCTTCCAGGGAATGGCGAAAGCAACCCGCCCCTTGCCTACACCCTGCCGCAGTTCCACTGCTAAAAATCCCTTCCTGCCCGATAGCCTGAGGTATTCGGACATCCTGTCAACCTGGTGTGACCCTTGTTTGTCAGTGGTGAAATGCTGGGTAAAATATAGTGCCTTTGCCCCTTTGTCAGTGGATATGCTCTTGCATTCGATACCAAGGTAGTAGTCAGGATGCAGTGAGTCAACTATCACGTCCAGGTACTGATGGCTGAACCTGTGCTGCTTGAGCCGGAATGCGATTCCTTTTATCCCGTTTTCTTTGAAATAGGTATTAAATGATCTTACAAGCTGCCGTTCGAATTCTGTCATGCATTGCACCGCGTTTAATGTATGTATAAGAAATTATAAACGCATTTCGATATCGATGTAGGTAATTTTCTTAGTTTCAATCAAATCTTTTAACAGGATTTACTGGATACATAGGATTGGATTGTATCCTGTATATCCTGTATATCCTGTAAATCCGGTCTGAAATTTCCATTTTCTTTAGAGAGGATTATCCTGGATATCTTTCAGTGATTTGACTGTAAACGAATATGCACTTTTCACCTGGTGTAAACCTGGCATAATTAATTAAACATAAATATTAACATTGTTCTCTAAGAACTATAAATCCAGGAACATACCACCATGTCACACAATACGCATCTGATCGCACAATATGCTCAATTAGCTATGATACTGGAAGTATGTGCTACCCCAAAACCCGGCAACGTGGACAGGGACCATAACTATCCTGATACCCATTTTGAACATTTCCTTGCATCTGCCGTCAGTGTATATCCTGTACTGAAAAAAGCATCCGCTGATAATAAAGACATTGGGAAGTATATTCATGAAGCAGTAGTCGAAAGTGCAAAATGGCAAAGCGGTGGTAACACACACTTCGGGGCATTTATCCTGCTTATACCACTTGTGATGGCAGCAGGCAAACTCCGAACACAAATGAATGGGGCCCCTGGTATATTTCCTGAACTTGAACAATGTGTAATGGAATTGGTAAAAGATACATCAGCAGATGACTCTGTTGAACTCTACAAGGCATTTTCAAAAGCAGGTGTTCGAATAAATGACGTGGATGACCTGGACCTTGCAGACCCGGCATCGATTGATGAGATCAGGTCAAGAAGGACTACATTATACCAGCTGATGGAGATATCTTCCTCCTATGACATGATCGCAAGGGAATGGACCACAGGATTTCAGCTTACATTCAGATGTACAGACAGCATCCTTGGAAAGTACAGGTCTATGAGTATCAATGATACATTGGTCTGGACATTCCTTGAAATACTGGCAGGGAATCCTGACACCTTTATCCGGACCAAGTTCGACCTTGAACGGGCTAAGGAGGTATCCGGGAGAGCCCGGCATATTGTTGAACGCATCAATAGCTCTGGATTTGAGAACGTAAAACCAGATATCGAGAAGTTTGATGAGCAGCTTCTTATTGAAGGGGTAAATCCAGGTTCGACCGCAGATATAATAATTGCAGGTCTTTTTGTTGCACTGGTGGGGGGATTGAAGTTTTGAGCATTGAACTGGACAGTTACGGAATAATGGAAGGTATCAATGAGGTCATTGTCACTACAAAGTCCATTGATGACCTGCCCAATGCTGCACCGATAGGACTGATCAGGCGCAATGGAAGGCTCACTGTCAGGGTTTATAACGAATCACATACCTGCACAAATATTAAGGATACCGGATTACTGGCTGTGAATATAGTAGATGACCCTGTAGTGTTTGTTCGATCGGCTCTTGAAGATTTGGATAAGGAAAAGTTCGAGTTCATTGAAACTGGTACCGGTATCAATTTTCCAGTGCTCGCCTACTCTCGTGGATGGGTGATATTTAAGGCTGGGATTACAGAAAGGAACATTGCAACAACTGCTGAATTACAAATCATCACAGGTAACGTAAAAAGTATGGGAATAAGGCCGATAAACAGGGGATTCAATGCAGTGATAGAGGCCGCGATCTATGCCACAAGATATAAAGTTTTTAATGATGAAAACTTTTTATTTAAGATAAAATCATATGAAGATGTAATAAATAAGTGTGGGGGCCGCAGTGAAAAGGAAGCATATAGTCTAATAAATAAATTGTTGCGAATTGACTGTTGAGATTCACATAAATCCGTCCTTCGATCTGATTAACTTTAGTACATAATTTTATAGATTATTCTACTATTAAATCGAAATATTTATACATTTTTGCCAAAAAATCCTGGTGGTATTGAAGCATGCGGCATTGTCATCCTTGATGGGCTTCTAATGAGTTCTGATATGCCTGATGGCATAATGGGTGAAACGTTTGCTGCCATGTCTGTGACTATGCTGGGAGCTGCAGAAATAGCTACTACATAATTTGATAAAGGAGTATCAGGCAGGATAATTGTTGAATGGCATAACAGGACTATATAGGCACGAAGTATCCCCTGGAAGGGGAGTGTCTTCTATATCATAATGCCTGTTATGCAACCTAATACAAGCTCATAAATGTTTAAATAATATGAGTAAATTATATATGTAAAATAATATATGTAAACTAATATAAATTAGTTGGAATGTATTTTGTGTGGGAACCAAAATGACTAAAATGATAATGATAGTGGACGATGAACCAAATACGGTCGAACTGGTAAAACTTGTCCTGGAAACAGAAGGTTATGAGACTTCAGCAGCATATAGTGGTTCGGAAGCTCTTGAAAAGATCAAGACCAACAAACCGGATATGATACTTCTCGACATTATGATGCCCTTGATGGATGGATGGGCAGTACGCACGAAGCTATCAGAGGAAAAAGAAACAAAAGACATACCGATTATCATGTTAACTGCCAAGGGCCAGCCCATTGATAAGATGATCGGGCAGCATGTGGTGGAGGTGGCCGATTATATTACAAAACCTTTCGGACGCAGGGAACTTGTTGATAGAGTAAGGGCGGTGCTGGGAGAATAGTAGATATACTTGTCTGCTGTCGATATATTTATTAATCCTGGGATAGTGTTCTCAGGAATCTATCAGGTGGTTGAACAGGTATGGACAGACTGGCACTTATTAAACGGAATACTGAAGAGATTGTAACACAAGAAGAACTGGAACGGTTACTGGAGACCAAGGAATCTCCTACTGCCTATGTGGGCTATGAACCAAGCGGTAAGATACACATGGGTCATGTCCTCACTGTAAATAAGTTGATAGACCTGCAGAACGCCGGATTTAAGGTGACGGTGCTGCTGGCAGATGTTCATGCGTATCTCAACGAGAAGGGGACCATGGAAGAAGTAAAGAAGGTTGCTGATTTTAACAAGGAATGTTTTATTGCACTGGGTCTTGAGGAAGGGAAGACCAATTTTGTTTATGGTTCTGATTACCAGCTTGAACCTGATTATATGTTAAGTGTGTTAAAACTGGCCAGGAGTACCACATTGAACCGGGCCAAGCGCAGTATGGACGAGGTGAGCCGCAGTGCTGACAAACCTATGGTGTCCCAGATGGTGTATCCCCTGATGCAGGCCGTGGACATTGCTATGCTTGGAGTTGACGTGGCTGTTGGCGGTATTGACCAGCGTAAGATACATATGCTGGCAAGGGAAGGGCTGCCCGGGCTTGGGTATAAGGCGCCTATCTGCATACATACACCTATCCTGCTGGGACTGGACGGCAAGAAAATGTCTTCGTCGTCAAATAATTTTATTTCCATGGATGATTCCGGGAAGGCGGTAAAGAAGAAGATCAATAAGGCGTTCTGTCCGGAAGGGGATATTGTGGATAATCCGGTGCTGGCGCTGTTTAAGTATCATATCATGCCCAGGTTTGAGGAGATCACTATACACCGGCCTGAGAAGTACGGCGGTGACCTGCATTACCGTGGTTATGAGGAACTTGAGGCGGGGTTTGCATCGAAAGAACTGCATCCGATGGACCTGAAAGCAGGTGCTGCGGATTACATGAACAGGATACTTGAGCCTGTGCGTGAGAAGATGTGACTTATATCATTAATATTCTTTTCAATGTGATGTAAGGCACATGCTGCCCTTTACGAGAGTTGGGTGCAGGGATTAAGGAATGCCCTTTGCTTCTATAGTTTTAGCCTACTTTCTGCAACTTTCAAATTGCCAAAGTCTGAATTTATTCCGTCCTTCTTATTTATCCTTAGCGTGAGTCTCCTTTAACATATCACCAATTCATCTGAGCATCTCAGTAGAATACGTATCTTTTTCAATTTCCCATCCTTTTGGTGTATATACCAATAGTGGTAAACGATATTCATATCTTATATCCAGGTACCCATTCACAATAACCCAATCGACCCGTGCAAGAATATCTTCCGGTGAAAGGTCATGATAATATCCATAGACCGGACTCCGATCCAGCTTTAACTCAAGCAGCTTCTTCTGTCTTGAACCTTTTAATATTTTTACAAGCAGGTTCCGGCCTCCACTCATGATCAGATCATCAGCACCTCGTAGGATTGCTGTCAATTCCTCTATAGGAAGGGTACTTATACCCTTTGGATCGAGTGTATATGGAACCCTTTTTACTCTTTTTGACATAACAGATTATAAATTGTAGAGGATTTTATCTAAATGTCCTCAGTATGCTGCAATATCCAGTCACCAATCACCTCTAACGCAGTTGGTGATATGGTTTCTTCGATCTGTTGATACTCAGAGGGGGATCCGGTTATTGCGGTCTGGAACAGGTGGTTCAGATCTGGCAGTTCCATAACCGTATAGTCCTTATTATCTCCGGTCCGTAAGGCTTCCTCAATAACTGGCAGGTTTTGCCTGGATGGAACCTGCATGTCCTTTTCACCGATGATTGCAAGTACCGGGCATTGTACATTTATTAAGGTTGGTTTTGGGTCATAGGTCAAAAAATATCTAAACCATGGCGATAAGCATTTCTCTATTTCAGCCTGCTTATTTTCTTTAGGCATTTCAATTTCATCCAGGATCACATTGAGCTTTTTTTCAGCAGCCGCATTGTCTATCTCATTTTTTACCACATCGAATATGCGTGATTGCATCTCACGGTTCTTGGTGATCTCATCATCGCTTACTCCTTCTGATATGAGCATAAGTTCTGATTGCAGATACAGGATCTCTTCTCCTGTTACGCCTGATCCTCCCATCATCACAATAAAGGCAACATCTTCTGATCGAACAGCTGCCATTGGGGCAATTATCCCTCCTTCACTATGACCGATGAGACCGATCTTCACAGGGTCGATCTCCTCACGACCTTTAAGGTACTCAACGCCAGTGAGCACATCACCTGCAAAATCCTCTGTTGTAGCATGGGATACATTACCGCTTGATCCCCCTATTCCACGATCATCCACTCTTAGGACCGCGATTCCACGACGTGTCATGTAATCAGACAGTACAAGGAATGGGCGATGACCTAATATCGTTTCATTGCGATCCTGTGCACCAGAACCAGTGATTAGCAGCACTGCAGGGAATGGGCCTTCTGATCTTGGCAAAGTCAATGTCCCGGCGAGTTCAATTCCCGTAGCCTCATTTTTATAAATGACCTCTTCGTCCTCGTATGGATACGGTCTCTCGGGTTCCTGCGGCCGATTGAGAACAGGTGCTTTATCGATGCGTTGTAGTATTAATGGAAATGATTGTCCGGACTGTTCCCAATTTCCATTAATGGTTTGATCATCCTCACTGAACATGCCATTATAAGCGCTCCGGATGGATTGTACCTCAAGATTCAAGTTATCATTTTGAAAAGTAACTTTGTCTACAGGTATGCCGGTGACTTCCTGGTCAGGGCTATCCATAGTTGCGGTTAATGTACTGTTTTGCCCTGAGGAAATATTAAACACAATTCGAAGTTTTGTGCCGGAAACCTCGAGGACTCCCTGCCATATGCCTTGAATATCTTGTTGATCTGCAAGTACTGTACCCCCATCATCTTGATCAGAAACATTATCATTTTGTGAGATACAACCAAGACCAAATACACTCAATATAATCACGAAGATCACAATAATTATTTTCATAATAATTCCTCTGCTCAATTAATTATGGGTATTTTATTTAAACTATTTGATAATGATAAAATAACTCTGGTGTTCGCCCTCCCAATGTGCAATTCGGGAATTCTTGACCGTCGTTGACATCGTTACGTATCTTATTTTTATAGTATATCAAGTGGGTCAATTTTGGGTGGGAATTTTCAGTGGCATCTGCATCTGATATATCTATGGAAATAATTGGATTTTATTATTTTGTGTCTGTCAAGTGTAACTTGATATACTAATAAACAATTATAAATATAATGATTACATACATAATGATAATGAAATTCTATAACCGGCAACGCGAACTTGAGCTTTTGGACCTGCTTTATGAAAGTAGACCCGCGTTGTTAGTATTAACTGGTAAAAGAAGGGTGGGGAAAACCGAACTGATAAAACAGTTCATGAAAGACAGGAAGTCGCTTTATTTTTTTGTTGACAGCAATAAAAGTATTGAGATTTTAATGACCGAGTTTAACCATCTATTAAAAGACGGTCTCGGACTCCCTGACTATATTCAGGTGGATGAAACAGAAACGTTCCTTGAATTTTTAACCACTTATGAAGAAGATGTTGTGGTAGCCATTGATGAATTCCAGAGATTCTTGAAGATACACCCATCTTTTATCACGCAGCTGCAAAAATACTGGGACCTGAGATCAGATAATTGCCGGCTGTTCCTGATAATTTCAGGTTCATCGATAGGTATGATAAAGAAGATATTCATTGAAGAAGGTGCCCCACTTTTTAAACGTGCCGACAATATCCTGACCTTAAAACCATTCACCATCCGCGAGGTCTTTGAAATGCTTGGGGATATTGGCATAAAGGACATGGATGAAAAACTTGATCTTTATCTCCTTTTCGGTGGCACAGTCTACTATTACAGGTTGTTTGAGAAATATCAATGCACCGGTTTTGCAGACGCACTTGAAAAACTCATCTTTAATGAGTTTGCACCACTTGGAAATGAAGTACGTGAAATCCTGATAGAAGAATTTGGCAGGGAGCATGCCACCTACTATGAGATCATATCTGCTATCGCCAGGGGCCAATGTTCTTTAAGTGAGATATCAGATATGAGTCACGTGTCTGCAAATTCGCTGGCACCGTACTTTTACGAACTCATCGATCTTCTGGGAATCGTTGAACACAGGATACCGGTCACAGATGTCCCAAAAAAGAGCAAGCGTGGAAGATATTTCCTCAAGGACAACTTCTTCAGGTTCTATGGGTACTTCATTTATCCCATGCTGAGCCAGTACATGGCAGGAAATTATACTAGTTTGATGAAGAGGGTTTTGCAGGAGTGGAAAAGTTTTGCAGGCTGGGCATTTGAAGATGTTTGCAGGGAATTACTTGTTGAGGAACTTATAGCACAATATCCGAAAATCGGTCCATGGTGGGACAGAAGAGGAAATGAGATCGATGTTGTTGGAATCAATTATGAAGAAAATAAGTTATTGCTGATTGAGATCAAGAATATGGAACTTAGCGAAGATTCTGCAAGGAAGATACTCAAATCCACAGCTGACAAGGCTGGATATATCAAAGGAAGTTCCGAAATGGAAGTTATTGTGGGGGTCGCTGCCCGAAGAGTACAGGGCAGGAAAAGGATAAAAAGCGATGTTTTTCATGTATGGGAACTGGCTGATCTCCTGGAAGAAAAAACAGTTCCTGACAGATAATCATTGAAAGGGCCTGTCATCCCACACAAAGAAATTGCTCACTTCGCTCGCATTTTTTCCAATCCTTCAGGAAAGTATGTACTTTACTACACGTTAAAAAACATATTTATACTTAAGAAATATATTCAGCTTACATGTCCAAAGAACGGGAAAATATAACAGAAGACCTTCAAAAATTGCAAGACCCCGAAAGGGCAACTATTTCATCTAAATTTTTCAAGACAGGAAAAGGTGAATATGGCGAAGGTGATATATTTCTTGGAATCAAAGTTCTTGAACTGCGTAAGATAGCAAAAAAGCATTCTGGTGTCCCACTGGATGATATCGGCCTGTTGATGAAAAATAATATCCATGAATATAGATTGATCTCTTTGTTCATTCTTGTTCTTAAGTACAACAAAGAAGATTCTAATGGAAAAAAAGAAATCGTTGATTTTTATCTGAGTAATCTAAAATATGTAAACAATTGGGATCTTGTTGATAGCTCAGCACCACATATTTTGGGTAATTTTCTAATGGACAAAGACAAATCAATATTATACAAATTGGCAAGATCAGACAACCTGTGGGAGCGAAGAACAGCAATGCTCTCAACATTTACATTCATAAAAAATAACAGATTTGATGATGCTATAAAGATCTCAGAGATTCTATTATTCGACAAACATGACCTGATCCACAAAGCAGTCGGTTGGATGTTAAGAGAAATTGGCAAAAGGGATCTCAAAACAGAAGAAGAATTCCTGCAAAAACACTTCAAAGAAATACCAAGGACTATGCTAAGATATGCTATCGAGAAATTTGATAAAGATAAACGAAAATTCTATATGAGTAGATCGCCTGAATATTCCCATTGAAAATTGACCCACACTATATACTTAAATCCTCCTGTTTTATTGCAGGAGGTTTTGGGTGTCAACGGCATGAGCGTTTAGTCTGATTGGGATGGTCTAATTTTCAACTTATTTTGCATCCACTCATTTTTCCATAGGCGATTGGGATTAGGACAATGAATATATATACTTAACACTCAAATGTCACTTAGTGATTACACATGGTTAGTGAAACCAAAATCTCAAGTGGATATTCAACCGTTATTCCAGCAGATATTAGAAAATCACTTGGCATCAACCCAGGTGATATTTTAGAATGGACTCTTGAAAAACACGAAATCAAAGTAAAACCGCGCAAAAAAGTGGAATTTAAGGACATTGTGGGTTTGATCGAGGAAGGCGGTGATGCATTATCTGCAAAAAAGAAGATTCAGCGCGGTGTATAAGTGATCTTTTTAGATTCGTCTTACTATATTGCCATAGTGGATAAGAGAGACCAGTGGCATCAAAAAGCCCTCGAACTATCTAACTATTTTGAGAACAAAGACATCGTTGTGTCGAGTTTTATTATCTCGGAAGTCCTAACTGAGATTGGCAATCGAAGTGGCGGAAAAGTTGCCTACAATTTGTATAATTATTTTGAGGATTCATGCAGGATCGTCCACATTGACAAAGATCTGCTTACTGAGAGTGTGGATGTTTTCCTAAAGTATGATGGAACACTTTCTCTTGCAGATGCCAGTTCGATCGTTATTATAAATAATATGAAGATTAGCGAGATTGTCTCATTTGATTCTGATTTTGACAAAGTGGATAATCTAAATCGAATCCATAAGCTGGATTCTTAATTTCGGTCTTACTTTGCGGTGCGGCACATCAAACGGATGCTCATTGTTTCGGAGTTGGATGAAGGCGCGCGGAAGTATGAGGTCAGAATTGATGATATGGACGGGCGGGAGAAGGTGGTTAGGGATGCGGTGCGGGTGAATTGCAGTAATGGCGGTTCCTGGTGGCTGCTGTCCATTGAGCCACAGTTCATATAATATATAGCCTCTTTCACCCCGCAGCTTGGCTTGTGGACAAGTTCCATAATCTGTTATTCTTTAACCTTGGGGTAGTCGTGATCGCAAACAAGGTGGTGATACTGCTAGTGATGAGTATTGTCTTTTTTTTGAGTTGTCATCTGAATGTTCAGATTCGAATAACCGTTCTCACTATTATTATAAAGTTTTATATGGTCGCATATCATCCAATATTGTAATATTTTGGAAACGGGAAGAGATTAAAGTGAAAGACTTCTTTATCAGCTACAACAGTGCGGACAAAACATGGGCCGAGTGGATCGCCTGGACGCTGGAGGAAGCAGGATACACCACCGTATTGCAGGCCTGGGATTTCAGGCCAGGTTCTAACTTTGTGCTGGAGATGCAGCGAGCGGCTAGTGAAGCAGAGCGAACCATCGCCATCTTATCCCCTGCCTATCTTGACGCAGACTATACCCAACCAGAATGGGCAGCTGCCTTTGTCCAAGACCCTACCGGAGAAAAGGGTAAATTCCTACACGTTCGTGTCCAAAAATGTGATCTTAAAGGTCTCTTTACTCCAATTATCTATATTGACCTTGTAGACCTCAACGAAACTGCACCCAAAGAGGCCCTGCTGCAAGGAATTAGGCGGGAAAGGATGAAGCCTCCAGTCAAACCGACGTTCCCCAGAGGTGCCCAGCGTTCTGTTACCGAGCAGCCCTTTTTCCCTGGTGCCCTTCCGCCGATCTGGAATTGCCCCATAACCGCAACCCCAACTTCACCGGTAGGGAGGAGCACCTGGCCAGCCTGAAGAAAGACCTGGGTACAGGCCAGCCCGCCGTATTGACACAGGCCATCCACGGGCTGGGTGGCGTTGGCAAGACCCAACTTGCCCTTGAATATGCCTACCGCAACGTAGCAGAATATGATGTCGTATGGTGGGTCCGTTCAGAAGAGCCTGCGACCCTGGCTGCCGATTATACCAGCTTTGCTGATGCACTGGATCTGCCAGAGAAAGAAGCTGCGGATCAACTGCTCATCATTAAAGCGGTAAAGCAATGGCTTGAGCAGCATCCGAAATGGCTGCTTGTTTTCGATAATGCAAAAGATCGGGCAGATGTTAAAAAGTACATTCCACATGGACAGATGGGGCATGTACTTATCACTTACCGAAACGCCAACTGGCGGGGTATTGCTGCCCCTCTGGACGTGAAGGTTCTGGAGCGCTCAGAATCAGTTGATCTCCTACTGAAGCGCACTGGATATACTAACAGAGAAGCCGCTGATGCCCTGGCAGAGGCGTTAGGTGACCTGCCTTAGATTACCCGGATACGGTAGCCACTACATGGAACATTGCCTTTGATGAAGTAATGCAATTATCGTCCTTGGGTGCAGATTTATTAAACCAGTGTGCTTTTCTGGCACCGGAAGATATTCCTGTTGAACTGTTGAATTCAGGTGTGCAATACCTGCCTGAATCCCTGGCTGCTGTGGCGATCGATGTCAATAACCTCGGTGGTGTCCCACAAGCACTTGGGGATATGGAAGGCGCAAAGAAAATGTATGAGCGAGCGCTGGCCATCGGCGAAGCTACCTACGGCCCCGACCATCCTGATGTAGCATTAGTTGTCAATAACCTCGGTAATGTCCTGCAAGCACTTGGTGATCTGGAAGGTGCAAAGAAAATGTTTAAGCGGGCGCTGGCCATCAGTAAAGCTGTGTACGGCCCCGACCATCCTGATGTAGCATTAGTTGTCAATAACCTCGGTGGTATCCTGGAAGCACTTGGTGATCCAGAAGGTGCAAAGAAAATATTTGAGCAGGCGTTAAGGATATTTACCAAATATCTTGGTGAAGATCATCCTGACACGGTGACGGTGCAAAATAACCTGGATTCACTTTCTTAAAGACAATTCAACGTCATCTAATCCTCATTTTACACAAGTTGGCCTGCAGCACAGCAGTATAACGGCCGCCAGGCCGCCGATCATGGATATACAGCACTTCTGGGATGGCAGCCTGATACTATGGGCAGCCGCCGCCCCTTCCTCGCAAGTATCACCTTAGCCGGCAGCGGTGCCTTTGAGGTCAGACGGTGGGCGTTTTGAAGCATGAAGTTGAAGATGCAGGTGAGTTGAAGGTTTGAGATCAAGCTTGAGACAAAGTTACGACTCTTCAAGAATATCTTTTAGTATAACAATCTCAACTTCTTCAACTTTCTTCAACATTAAATCGTTTGTAAAAAATGCAGTTCCACCTTGATTTATGCATGTTGCAATTTGTATGGCATCAGGAGTTTTAATGTTATAATTAGCTCTTAATGTCGATGCAATATTTGATATTTCCTTATCCACATTAACAATATCCAAATTTGGGAAATTTGAGATCATTATCTGGTAATCAGTAGCTACCGCCAGTTTATCTTCTTTTTTAGGCTTCACCATGATTTCAAGTAGTGTGATTACGGATGTTATGCCTTTTACGTTTCCGAACTCGATTTCTTCTAAGATCTTTCCACATATTTCTGCAAAAATAGGATTATCTTCCAACAGATAAATAAAAACCATTGTGTCGATGGCGATAATCCGGTGTTCTTTAGTGATAGGTATCATCTATTCCCACGATTCCCTTTCACTTTTCACATAATCTGATGCATCAACATCATCCCACACTTCTTTATATAATCCTCTAAGTTTAGCTGTATACCCACATGGTTTTTTAATCAGTACGAGCCTATTGTCTTCTATGTCCACAAGCAGCTCATCATTTTTGGCAAACTTCATTTTTTCGATTAAAATTTTAGGGATGGTAATATTATATCTGGCACCTATTTTGACAGTGATACTCATTTCGTTTACCTCAACAATTATTAGTGCAGCGATTAGATTTAAATCCTATTGTTTGCCAGGTCATACTATCACTTTTATTAGCTGTTTGCCGATTGCTTAAAGGGCAAGCACCTTTTGAGATTTACAGGGACTGAGACACAATTTTTAATTTCGGCCAACAAACATTTAGCCGTGATCAACCTGTACAATAAGGTGAGAGAGGATATACAGAATATTATAGGTTCGAGGTTTCGATTAGTAATTCTCCAATCTTTCCCTGGTCGAAGTCCTTTTCTTTCAAGAGCCGCCAGACATCGTAATAGTCTCTTGCCTTACCCCTTTGCAGGACGTTTCGAAGCTTTTCAACCAGGATTTCATTAGGTGAATAAATATCTATTATGTATGGAACGATAAAATTTTGGAACCTCAGACCATGATCCGTCATAGCCCGCTCTTGCAGGTATCAGCAGATATTTTCCTTTTTGAATCTCTTCGATTCGTCCTTTTTTCTTTAAGCGGTATATTACATTCCATACAGAAGAATCGGAAGTTCCGAGAATCTGCTTTGCAATGTTTATTGTAAAGATTGATCTCTTCTCTTCTTCAAGGGTGAACAACAGCTTGAGTTCGTTAGCACCTAATTTTATGTTTTGTGTAGTCACAATCTTGTTTAAAGCGAGTATTGTTACACAAATATTAATATGTGTTTATTCTCAGTGGATATACTATATAATTATTTGCCGCCATAGTTTTCAAGATTCTGCAGGAGTTGCCATCTGAATATTCAGGTTCGAATAACCTTTATCATCATCAGTATGAAGTTTTATAAGGTCGTATATCATCCGGTATTGTAATATTTTGTAAACGGGAAGAGATCAAAGTGAAAGACTTCTTTATCAGTTACAATAAAGCAGACATATCCTGGGCCGAGTGGACCGCCTGGACGCTGGAGGAAGCAGGATTCACCATTGTATTGCAGGCCTGGGATTTCAGGCCAGGTTCTAACTTTGTGCTGGAGATGCAGCGAGCGGCCAGTGAAGCAGAGCGAACCATTGCCATCTTGTCCCCAGCCTATCTTAACGCACTCTATACCAGACCAGAGTGGGCAGCTGCCTTTGTTCAGGACCCTACCGGAGATAAAGGCATATTGCTGCCCATTTGTGTCCAAAAATGTAATCTGAAAGGCCTCTTAACTACAATTATCTATATCGACCTGGTAGACCTCAACGAAACTGCAGCCAAAGAGGCCCTTCTGCAAGGAATCAGCCGGGAAAGGATGAAGCCTTCAATTGAGCCGCAATTCCCTGGAGGTATCAAGCGCTCAATAACCGAGCAGCCCCGTTTTCCTGGTGCTCTCCCGCCAATCTGGAATGTACCCCATAACCGCAACCCCAACTTCACCGGTCGAGAGGAGCACCTGGCCAGCCTGAAGATGGCCCTGAGTTCTGGCAAGCCCGCCGCATTTACACAGGCCATCCATGGGCTGGGTGGTGTTGGCAAGACCCAGCTTGCCCTTGAATATGCCTACCGAAACGTAGCAGAATATGATGTCGTGTGGTGGGTCCGTTCAGAAGAGCCTGCGACCCTGGCTGCCGATTATGCCAACCTTGCTGATGCACTGGATCTGCCAGAGAAAGAAGCTACGGATCAAGTGCTCATCATTAAAGCGGTAAAGCAATGGCTTGAGCAAAATCTGAAATGGCTGCTTGTTTTCGATAATGCAAAAGATCGGGCAGATGTTCATGATTATATTCCACAGGGGAAGACGGGTCATGTACTTATCACGTCCCGAAACGTCAACTGGCAGGGCACTGCTACTACTCTGAACGTGCGCGTTTTGGAGCGCAAAGAATCAATAGATCTCCTCCTGAAGCGAACGGGATACACTGACAGAGAATCTGCTAGTGTTCTGGCAGATGCGTTAGGTGACCTGCCTCTTGCCCTGGAGCAGGCAGGGGCTTATATGGAGGCAAATATAATTACGGTTTCTGATTACCTGAAAATGTTCACTGTCCATAAAAATGAATTATGGGACCGGGTTGGACCTCCTATGGATTACCCGGATACAGTAGCCACTACATGGGACATTGCTTTTGATGAAGTAAAGCAAATATCGCCCTCCGGTGCAGATTTATTAAATCTGTGTGCTTTCTTGGCACCGGACGATATTCCTATTGAACTTCTAAGAGTAGGGGCTAAATACCTGCCTGAATCTCTGGTAGCTATGGCATCTGACCCCCTGGCATTTGATGATGCTGTGGACCCTTTGCGCCGCTATTCCTTGGTTAAAATCACTGGAGAAACAATTTCAGTTCACAGGTTAGTGCAGGCAGTAGTCCAAGAGCGGCTGTCAGATGATGGTAGAAAAAGCTGGGCCGAATCAGCTGTGCGTATTATAAATGAAGCATTTCCGTTTGATAGTTATGATGTGAGAAATTGGTTAGTATGCTCACGTTTATTACCCCATGCTCTGGCAGTAGTAGATCATGCTGAAGCTCTTGATGTAGCTTCTGATTCAACAGGGAGATTGTTAAATCAGACTGGGTTATATCTGAAAGGACGTGCCCAATTTACCGAAGCGAAAGAAATGTTTGAGCGAGCACTTAGCATCGATGAAGCTTCCTACGGCCCCGACCATCCTCAAGTGGCGATTGATGTCAATAACCTCGGTGGTGTCCTACAAGATCTTGGGGATCTAGAAGGGGCAAAGAAAATGTATGAGCGAGCGCTGGCTATCGATGAATCTAGATACGGCCCCAACCATCCTCAAGTGGCGACCCGTATCAATAATATCAGTAGTGTCCTAAGAGCATTTGGAGATATGGAAGGGGCAAAGAAAATGTATGAGCGGGCGCTGGCCATCGGCGAAGCTACCTATGGCCCTGACCATCCTACTGTGGCGATCCGTGTCAATAACCTCGGTGGTGTCCTGCAAGATCTTGGGGATATAGAAGGTGCAAAGAAAATGTTTGAGCGGGCGCTGGCCATCGATGAATCTACCTACGGCCCCGACCATCCTGGTGTGGCGATCGATGTCAATAACCTCGGTCTCGTCCTGAAAGCACTTGGGGATCTGGAAGCTGCAAAGAAAATGTATGAGCGAGCGCTGGCCATCGACGAAGCTGCCTATGGCCCCGACCATCCTCAAGTGGCAGTTGGTGTCAATAATCTTGGTGGTGTCCTGAAAGCACTTGGGGATATAGAAGGTGCAAAGAAAATGTTTGAGCGGGCGCTGGCCATCGACGAAGCTGCTTACGGCCCCGACCATCCTGGTGTGGCGATCGATGTCAATAACCTCGGTCTCGTCCTACAAGATATTGGGGATCTGGAAGCTGCAAAGAAAATGTATGAGCGAGCGCTGAGCATATTTACCGAATATCTTGGTGAGGATCATCCAAACACGGTAACAGTGCAAAACAATCTCAACATAATTGGTGATTCACAATGAATACGTACCTCTTTGAAGAAGATGATATCCAAGTCTACGAAAGATTAAGGGAAGCCATAAACTCAAAGACTCTTATTATCTTCGCTGGCTCTGGTTTATCTGCACAAGCCACCACAGATGACAATAAACACCCACCATCATGGAAAGGGCTCCTTAAAGGTATGGTTAATTGGTGTCATGAAAATGGACTCATTCAAATCGAGTATTCAAATGAAATTTTAGAACTTATCAATGAAGGATATTTAATAGAGGCAGGACAAGAATTGGAGGAGATTCTTACTGAAAAATCACAGCTTCAGCAGTGTCTCGGTGAAATACTACTATGTAACCAAGCAAACTTAAGCGAAGCTCACAAACTTATTGTTCAAATACCTTTTAGTGCATATCTAACAACAAACTATGATGAGTTCATAGAAGGTGCATTTTGGGCTGAAAAAGGAACGAGCCTTCGAACATTTTATGGGCGTACTCTTGATAGCGTTTTTGAAACTTATAGAAAAAAGGAACCTTTTATACTTAAACTGCATGGTGATATTAAGGATCCGGAGTCAATAGTCCTTGGTTATCGATCTTACGAGAAACTCTTGTATTCAAGTGAATATAATCAAAACTGCCTCCAGACAATTTTTATGATGTCGTCTGTTTTATTTATTGGCTTTAAAGGTTCTGACCCTGACTTTGAAAAAATAATAAGTAATGTTGCAAAGTCTGATGGGAGAAAAAAGAGGCATTGGATGGTGGTACCATCTGGTAGTCTTCCTTTACTCAAGGCAAAGCGTCTATGGCTAGATAAAGGTATTAATGTAATTCAATATAAAAGAGATTCAACACATTCTGGACTAATAAATTTCCTTAGAAAATTGAAAACACCTCCACCGTTATCTCCTTCTCCTCTTGAACATCGAGGAGAAGCTAAAAGCTTTGAACGTAAAAGAATAATTGAAAATATTGAAAAAAATTATAGTATACTCGGTCGTGAAATTTCAGGACATCCATGAGCATGAAAATGCTATTTTCACAGCAAACATTCAATGAATATTTATTGATTAAATCATTATGATAGACTTCTTTATCAGCTACAACAGTGCGGACAAAACATGGGCCGAGTGGACCGCCTGGACGTTGGAGGAAGCAGGATACACCACCGTCTTACAAGCCTGGGATTTCAGGCCGGGTTCCAACTTTGTGCTTGAGATGCACCAGGCTGCCACTGAAGCAGAGCGAACCATCGCCATCTTATCCCCGGCCTATCTTGACGCAGACTATACCCATCCAGAATGGGCAGCTGCCTTTGTCCAGGACCCTACAGGAGAAAAGGGCACATTGCTGCCCGTTCGTGTCCAAAAATGTGATCTTGAAGGTCTCTTATCTCCAATTACCTATATCGACCTTGTAGACCTTGATGAAACAGCAGCCGATGAGGCCCTGCTGCAAGGAATCAAACAAGAAAGGATGAAGCCTCCAGTCAAACCGACGTTCCCCAGAGGTGCCCAGCGTTCTGTTACCGAGCGGCCCCGTTTCCCTGGTGCCCTCCCGCCGATCTGGAATGTGCACCATAACCGCAACCCAAATTTTACTGGTCGGGAGGAGCACCTGGCCAGCCTGAAGAAGGACCTGAGTTCAGGCAAGCCCGCTGCATTGACACAGGCCATCCACGGGCTGGGCGGCGTTGGCAAGACCCAGCTTGCCCTTGAATATGCCTACCGCAACGTAGCAGAATATGACATCGTGTGGTGGGTTCGCTCAAAAGAGCCTGCGACCCTGGCTTCCGATTATGCCAGCCTTGCTAAAGCACTGGATATGCCAGAGAAAGAAGCTGCGGATCAACTGCTCATCATTAAAGCGGTAAAGCAATGGCTTGAGCAACATCCAAAATGGCTGCTTGTTTTCGATAATGCAAAAGATCGGGCAGATGTTAATGATTATTTACCACAAGGGAAGACTGGGCATGTACTTATCACTTCCCGAAACGTCAACTGGCGGGGCATTGCCACTCTTCTTGATGTGAAGGTTCTGGAGCGCAAAGAATCAGTAGATTTTCTCCTGAAGCGGACCGGATATACTGACAAAGAAGTTGCTGACACTCTGGCAGATGCGTTAGGTGACCTGCCCCTTGCCTTGGAGCAGGCAGGGGCTTACATGGAAGCAAAGGGAAGAAACATTTCTTATTACCTGAATATGTTTACTGTCCATAAAAATAAGCTGTTGAACCGGGCTGTACCTTCTACAGATTACCCGGATACGGTAGCTACTACATGGGATATCGCTTTTGATGAAGTAATCCAAATATCATCCTCTGGCGCAGATCTATTGAACCTATGTGCTTTTTTGGCACCGGACGATATTCCTGTTGAACTGTTAAATTCAGGGGTGGAATGCCTGCCCGAATCCCTAGCTGCTGTGGCAGGCGACCCCCTGGCATTTGATGATGCTGTGGACCCTTTGCGTCGCTATTCCCTGGTTGAGATCACAGCAGAAACAGAAACAATTTCAGTTCACAGGTTAGTGCAGGCAGTTACCCGCGACCGGCTGGATGCGGATGAAAGGAAAAAATGGGCAGAAGCAGCCGTACGTATCGTTAATACGGCATTTCCGTTTGATAGTGATGATGTTGGGACCTGGCCTGTGTGTTCACGTTTACTGCCCCATGCCCTGGCGGCAGCAGAGCATGCTCAAGCTCTTGATGTGGCTTTGGATTCAACAGGGAGGTTATTGAACCAGACTGGGATATATCTAAAAAAACGTGCCCAATTTGCCGAAGCGAAAGAAATGTTTGAGCATGCGCTGGCCATCGGCGAAGCTACCTATAGCCCCGAACATCCTGATGTGGCGATCCGTGTCAATAACCTCGGCAATGTCCTGCAAGATCTTGGGGATATGGAAGGGGCAAAGAAAATGTATGGACGTGCGCTGAGTATACTTACCAAATATCTTGATGAGGATCATCCAGACACGGTGACAGTGCAAAATAATCTGGATTTACTTTCTTAAAGAAAAATCAAGGTCATACTATCCCTGTTTTATGGAAATTAGCCTGCAACACAAATAGCACTTTGACGGACATCCGACCGCAGGTCACTACACAAATTAGTAAATCACTTCTTGTAGAATATGTAGAATTGATCAAAGAACTGGATGCTGGGGTGGTGAAAGAAAATCTTAATTAAAGATTGGGAATATTTTAATGATAAGTTGAGTATGTGTCATATGGCCTTAACACAGGGGTAGATAAAATATGAACGTTATTGACCTTACTGATGACCACCTGCAATTATATTTCATGTGCCTCGAAGATTGGTCTGAAGAAATAAAAGAGGCGGGCACCCGTAAGGAACTTTGGTACAAGGGAATGGTGGATAAAGGGTTAAGAGTTAAACTTGCCCTGGATAATGGGGGGCAGGTCGGGGGGATGATCCAGTACGGACCCATTGAGCACTCCTTCGCAGACGGTAACGACCTTTACATTATATACTGCATCTGGGTACATGGATACAAGCAGGGCAGGGGTAATTTCCAGAAAAAAGGGATGGGAAAGGCACTACTCGCGGCGGCAGAGGATGATGCAAGGGACAGGGGTGCACAGGGCATGGCAGCTTGGGGTATGTTTTTGCCTTTCTGGATGAAAGCATCGTGGTTTAAGAAACAGGGGTACTCCAAAGTGGACAGGCAGGGTCTTTCTGTGTTGTTGTGGAAACCATTTACAGATACTGTAAAACCCCCACGATGGATCAAGCAAAAGAAGAAGCCTGAAAATGTACAGGGAAAGGTGACAGTGACAGCATTTGTGAATGGGTGGTGTCAGGTCCAGAACATGGTTTATGAGAAGGCAAAGCGGGCGGCAGCAGAGTTCGGGGATGAGGTCGTATTCAGGGAGATAGATACGTCAGACCGGGATGTGCTAATGGAATGGGGCCTCTCGGATGCTCTGTATATTGATGATAAGCAAGTTCGAACAGGTCCGCCGCCGTCTTATGAGAAGATATACAAACTTATTTCAAAAAGGGTCAGGAAACTCAACCTTTAACCAAAATAGAAATATATCGGCAGGGGAATTAAAAAATTTCATTCATTGAAGCACCAGATTCTGTCTCCTGTTCCATGGTCTCCCAGTCTTCTACCGGGGGTTCCATCTCAGAGATTTTCTTTTCAGCATCGGGAGTTTTGGTTTGGATTGGGCGTATGATATGTTCGTCGTCCCTGTCTATATATATACTGCTGTGGATTAGTTCCGGCCTGGGTTTTTCCTTATTTTTGCAGGGATTGAGATTCCCCCAAATTTGTCAATTTTAGCAATTTTGTGCATAATGCCATGTTGGGGGGTTATTGGGTTAAAGGTTTTTGAGTGTGGTGGTTGGGTTGAGGATAGAGTTAACATCACAGACCTCGGACGTCGCTATGCTCTGTCCGGAGCATCAAGGGGATGCCCGGGTTTTTTGCATCTTATCAGTTTGATGAAATCTTAATTATTCTTAAGACGCAAATTTTCAATTTTAAGATGCTAATAAAATCGTAAAAACAGAACAGCAATTAAGAGATAATCGGCTTGAGTTTTTTGATAATATCTTCTTCAGATTGTACTTCATCGATTAAAGTAATACTATTTTCTTCAGCTAATTTCTGGATTTTTAATGTTGTTGATGAATTCGTGATTAATATTGCCTTTTTAGTGTTCAACTTTGTTACAAAATTTTTTATTTGAATAATTGAAATTGGCTGTACTGTTCGATATTTTACTTCAATCGGTATTTTTTCGTCATTTATATTCAAAAGAAAATCTACTTCCAAACCCGGTCCTAAAAAAACATTTTCATCAATATATTCTTTTGGCATAATTTTTTCTAAAGCAGATAAAACCATCTCCTCAAATATGGGTGCTGCATATTTTGTTTTTTCCATCTCACTCGCTTTAATTTCTTCATATTTCATCTTATATGCAAATGATATAACGAAAATCAAAGAAATCATTGCAATAATTACTGAAGGCAGCATCTCGCTTGAAAAAGTCAATGGAAAAGTTTGACCTTTCAATATTGTGATGCTGATTGTGATAATGCTTCCCAATGTGACAATTAAAGTTACAATCGTGCTTAAAACGATTGGACTTTTATCAGATAATAAAGATACTTCTTGTATACTAACAGTCGCTTCTTTTGTTTCTTTTGATTCAAATGTTTCGTTTTGTATTAATTGCACTTTATCAATTAGATTCTTTTTAATATCTTGAGAAATAAACTCGTTTTCGATAAACTTAGTCATTACGTCTTCAAAAATCAATGGGATTGATGATGCATCTATGTTAACATCATATTCTCTGGATTTACTCCTAATTAATCCATTGATCATATCAAAATTTGGATTAATCTGCTCGTGAGCAATCAATTTCGCCATGATAGATACAATATCACGATTTGCTGTTCTTTTCCTTTCATTTTTAGCACCCACAGTTTTTTTATACGTAACATAAAATGTTATTATTGGAATACCTATGCCAAACAATACTGTTAGTAATATGTTTGTATCAAATTCAATCGCCCAATTCATTATAATCTAAATTCCTATGAATCACATTTTTTTTAAAGTTTCTAATTCTTCTTTTATTTGAAACAATTTATTTATATTCATTATTATATAATATAGATATTCCTATTGTTGTAACTTTTGCATTGTATGAAATATTTAAAAAGGGCGCTTATTTTCATCACTTAAAAATTTTTCATGAATAATATACTCATAAGAGTATGAATCCCCCATCCCGCAGTCACAGTATATCCCATACAAATGTACCGGGCCGGTATATATCGATTTTTCAGGATTACCTCTGATTATGCTCGTATGTATTGTGTGCCGAGATATACTTCCCAACCCAGACAAGCCGGAACCAAAAGGATACAAGATTTTCGTGCCAAAAAAACACGAAAATATCTTGTAAGATACTAACCACGTCCCAGCCAGCGCCTACAGAGCTGTGGTAGCAGATTGTAGGCTCATTGAGATAGAATTTACCATCAGCTACTGCCCGTATTACCCGCCTGTATCTTAAGACCCATGCTCCCGGGCGGGAACTGCCCTTCTGCAAGGTAGCGGCGGGCTTCTTCTACCATTAACTTATCCAGTTATGTTTGGCAATGGTTGCTACTGCTAAAATCATGTTATCTGATGTGTGCGCTAATCTTTTTTCTTTGCAAGTCGCCATATTTTTCTTCAAGTTCATAGAGAAACGCTTCACGGTTGGATAAATACTTTTCACCCAACTTTTTACGAACTTTTCGCTGAAATTCTACTGCATCAAATTTCTTTTTCATGGATGACCTCCCTTGGGCTTCTGATCTCTAACATAGGATAGCCTAATTTTAAGTTGACTGAATTGAAAGCATGGATGCGATCAATATTCACAATGTGCCGGAAGTTCCAGCTAACCAATACATCTACTCGCTCCACTGACGCAAGAGCTATATGCTGAGCATCTGCTATATGTTTGGAACCCACTACTCCACCATCAATATAATTTTGTGCAAGGCTTTCTGCTATCTCAGTGAGAACAACATTCTCCATATTAATATCCGGAAGAGATAACAATATTTTTGTCACATTTTCCGGAGCTCCTTCAAGCTCTTGTCGAGTAAGGTTGGATATAACAGCAGTTTTTAAGCCTTTTCGAAATTCCTCGAATAATTGAATGGACCACCTGGAGAATTCTTCATCCTCGCATCCACCAATGACAGAGGTATCTATGTAGATTCGTGGTTTCATTTTATCCAACTCTTGTTTATCTATATTTATCAAAGGCATACATTTCAGGTAATATAATATATTCAAACTCTTTACTTAACATTATCCTCTGGTATCATTTCACCCAATAAAACCCTCTCGATCATAACTCAACCCAACCTTTGAAATCAACATTTGCGACCCCCAGTCCCACACACTGCACTTTGAATATAGTATAGTGCGTTCCAGGCACTTGGTCGCCCATGACTTCACCTGCTTGAAGTTGGTCGATCACTGGCTGGAAGTCAGAGCGAATGTGTCGATATTTTTTAGAAAGCGCTCGTAGATTACGTTTAAATTCTGGAGTGAACTCAACCTGCACTGGCACTGGTTCGGATGATTCACTCGGCATCAATGTCATCCCATAATTCAGACACCGGTCGTGTATCACCTGCTTTCGCTTCTTTCCAACCCTGGTGGAAGCTAACTTCTGCTGGCTTCAACACTACACTCTCACGAAATAACCTCACAATCTGAAGTAGATTCGGTAGATAT
>Ga0255368_10010_pt1 | contig 37431 bp, 35 predicted proteins | sample ANMaggSeSYBR01E6_FD_182094 | JGI IMG/M metagenome (GOLD analysis project Ga0255368, IMG submission 182094) | Sediment cell enrichment communities from methane seep in Santa Monica Basin, California, United Staets - ANME aggregate JGI... | ecosystem: Environmental > Aquatic > Marine > Cold seeps >...
ATATCAATATTAAGTGAAATATTTGCAATTGTAAACAAAAAGAACACAGATGTAACATGACAAATAAATATCTTTGATCTTAACATCCCAGAAAATTGTTGTTTTCTTTACAACGATAGTCACGGGATGTTAAGACTGAGGGTACTTTCATGCTAAATAATAAAAAGTCTCTGCACTTATCCTATATACGAGATTATATACAATTAAAAAAGTGATATACAGACCTTTTTAACGCATAATAGAATGATAGCAGTGGAAAAACGAAATTTTATCAGAATAAAATAATAGTTAACAGATAGTTTAATCAACATTAATACTATCAGATACCCCATGGACAACATGACCAAGCAGATACTTGTAACCAATGACGACGGCGTCTATGCTGCCGGGATCAAGGCATCCTACCAGTCGGTCCGGGACCTGGGACACGTTACCGTTGTGGCACCTTCCATGCAAAAAAGCGGCGTTGGTCGCAGCATTTCCATCTTCGAGCCACTGAGGATAAACAAAGCAGGTGTGGACGGGATGAAAGCTTTCGCTGTTGGCGGGACACCCACCGATGCCGTGATACTTGGAATATTCTCAATAATGAAACAAATGCCAGACCTTGTAGTTTCAGGTTTCAATATCGGGGAGAACATCAGTACAGATACCGTAACCACATCAGGCACAATAGGCGCGGCCCTGGAAGCTGCCAGTTACGGCATACCTGCCATCGCCGCCTCTATACAGGTACTGGATGAAGGTGATAAGTTCGATGACCTGCGCTCCTATGAATATGATTTTAAGGTAGGCAAGAAGATTGTGAACAGTATTGCTAAAAAGATGCTGCAAAACGGTCTTCCATCTGGTGTGGACATGCTGAACATCAACATACCCAGGCATGCAACCCCCGACACTGACATCCAGGTCACACGGCTGGCCCGTAAGATATTCAGGACATCAGTCCAGGAACGCCATGATCCCAGGGGCAGGCCGTACTACTGGATTGACGGCGACCTGATACATGATGCAGAGGAGGGGACGGACGTGCATGCTGTTATGAAATGCGGACACATTTCAGTTACACCCATTTCACTTGATTCCACTGCCAGGGTAGACTTTAAAATAATCGAAGATTTTTTTTGAGAGTAAAAAATGAAAACAAAAGAAAAACCATATGCTCAGCTGCTTGACCGCATAATGCTGTATACGTCGGTCTTTATGATAATGGGACTCTCGGATGCTGCCATCCCCATCCTTCCGGAACTATCAGACAGTACGCTTTTGGCAAACGGAGCCGCTTCCAGCTTGATATTCTCATCATATTTCATAGGTGCACTGCTGACCATGATACCTTTTGGTGTACTGGCTGATGCCTACGGCAACAGGTTATTCATCATCATCGGACTCATATTGACATTAATATCAGGTGCTGCTATTATTGCATCTGATAATGTATGGGTGATAGTCATAGCCAGGTTCGTGGAAGGTATGGGATGTGGAGCGTTCTTCCCTGCCGCCTTTGCAATGTTATCAAATTTCAAGCAATCCGGACAGTATATCGGCGAGTTCAATTCCCTGCTAAATCTAGGTCTGGCCGCAGGTATGGGGCTGGCCGGGATACTGGTATCCACAGGGATAAAAAACGGCCTGATATTGTTCGAAGGGCTGCTGGTCCCCACGTTCATGATATCCCTTATGGTACTGATCAATAACGGCTACGGTGAAACAGTATCAAAGAAAAGTGAGGTGGTGTCCGTGATACTCAGGTCAAGGAAAATGCTCATCCATCCCGAGTATTCACAGATATGGCTGCTGTCATTTATTTTATTTGGCAGTAGTGGTGTATTAATAGCCCTGTACCCTGACTTCAGTCTTGGTTCACTGCAGAAAGGTGCACTGGGCGCATATCTGGCCAGTATTTATTTAGGTGCAATTGTCACATCCCTGATAGCAGGCAGGCTGCAGGTGCAGAGGGATATTCTTGTCAGGGCAGGTATGGTCATTACCGGTGCGGGTGCACTGGCGGCGGTGTTCCATCCCATTGGCCTGACTCTGATGGGTGCCGGTTCGGGACTGGGGCTGGTGGGACTTGTCACAGGTGTAGCATACCTGAAGATCGAAAAAGGACTGGCCATGGGGATTTTCAATACCTGTACCTATGCCGGGCTTGCACTGGTTCCACTCATTAGCGGGCTGGTGTTGTCATCTCTGGGATATAACGGGTCTACCCAGGGTTATAGCGGAGTGTTTGTTGTAAATGGCATCCTGCTGATGGTAATGGTATTCCTGCCAATGGGAGCATTAAAAAATTAAAATGGAAGGGCGTTAAAAATCAAGCCCTTCCAGTTCAGTAAAATTCATGTACTGCATTCCTTCCATATCTGCCAGCAGGGCATCCAGTTCAATCATATCTGATTCGATTGTCGATATCTCACTGTCCATGACATCTCCAATCTGAGCAGGTGTGGGGGTTGCTGTGCTTGTTGGGGATGCAGACAGACTTGCAGGTACTTCTTCTGATGGATCTGTACATCCGGATACTGCCAGACCCACTAACAAGATGGAAAGTATGGCAAAGTTTCTTATCCTCATGTTAGCTGCCTCCTGTACCCACAGCAGAGTTCTCATCAGGTGTTTGATCCTGGTTCATGTCCCCTGCCTGATTATGGTTCATATCCCCTGGCTGATCCTGGTTCATATCCCCTGCCTGATTATGGTTCATGTCCCCTGCCTGATTATGGTTCATATCCCCTGCCTGATTATGGTTCATGTCCCCTGCCTGATCCTGGTTCATATCCCCTGCCTGATCCTGGTTCATATCCCCTGCCTGATCCTGGTTCATGTCCCCTGCCCGATTCTGGTTCATGTCCCCTGCATGTGGCGGCGCCCAATCATTACTTGATATATGGCGACCGTCCTTTTCTACGTCATATGTGCCATATCCTCTGAGTACTGCACTACCTGTTCCTTCCAGAGTAAGCTCAATGTCATCACCAAGTATCACAACAGTAACACTGCTGCCGCTAATACCGGCAGTTCCATCAAACCCGCTGTACCTGACAACGCCATCACCAATATCTTCCTTGGTCCCGTATCCTGTAACATCTACTTCAGCATTGCCGTCATAGTCAGTGATCGTCAGTATCCCGCCCCTGGCACTGATCTTTGCCTCCATATCACCTGACATTGTGGCCTTACCATCCCCTGAAGCGATCAATTTGCCTGTACCGCTCAGGTCTGCAGAGCCGGGTCTGTGCTCTTTGAGTTCGGAAAATATCTCACGTAACACTGAATTGCCGTCCCTGAGCTGCTGTTGTGTTTCTCCCATAAGACCGCTGGCTTCATCAAGGAACTCCCTTGCATCTTCAGCATCATCAAAAACCCCGTTATCATCGAACCCATTGTGTTCATCGAAAAGCTGTGTCGCTTTATTGTAACTGTTTTCTACATCTTTTAGTGCATAGTTATATTCATCCTGGAGCCGCTCCAGTTCGGTGGTATCCACGCCTGCATCTGCTAACCTTTCAATCTCGGCTTTGATACGGTCTGAAATGGATTCACCACGTTCCAGGAATGAATCTACCCTGTTATTTGCTGTACCAAGAATGAAATACCTTGATTCCAGATTGGCATGTTGCCAGATATCCCTTATCTCGTTGAAAATTGCCTGGAACTCTTCCCTGGTCTCAGCAGCTTCCACATCGTCCTTGAGTTCTTCAAGCTGGTCAATATAAACCCCTATATTGTCAGAGATCTCAAATTGCGCAAATCCGCAGCCTTCAGCCTTTATTGCACTGTCTTCCATTGCCTCCAGACGTATGATGATATAGTCAATGGTATGGAGTAAAAAGACCCTGGTGGCATTTTTCAGGTCAAAGATCGTCCCGCTGGTCCTTGAATCTTCCAGACATGCCTTAGCATCAAGGAATTTCTCCTTTGAGTCCTGATAAGACTGTTGGGCGTCCCGGACCCGTTCCTGGGATATTTGATATTGTTCTTGAACAGTCTTGTATTGCTCCGGGGGTGTAGCGGCATAAGCAAGTACGGGAGCAAACAACCCCAGGAGTAACATTATGACCGTAGCCTTCGCAAACGCTGCGATCATTAGTGTGTTCTTTTTTTCATTCATTACATTTTCTTCCATTTGTAGTTATTAGCTGAAGTTCTTTAATTTCATTGAACCTACTTCTGGCTGTGGAAAATATAAATATACTTTTAACTATTCTATTTTTAAAGCTTTATTACATCATTAAATGATTTATAAATCTTTATTCAATAGTTTTTCATGATTTATATTCATATTTATCCATTGTACTGTATTATAATAAATGTTTTGAATTATTTGTATCGACATTTAAGTTAAGGGAATATTGGTGGGAAGTTCAGTAAATATTGGTAAGACATTCAGGGAATTCAAAAAATGAATTCAAGGATAGAAGACAGGTAAAAAAGAATAATGCTCGCCGGTCACCATAACCGCCTATTAGATCTTATCTACCCTTGATACCCTGAGAAGTGAACAAACAGGTACTCCTTCTATGGAATCAAATCCTTTCTTGTCGATCAGTACACCGATGGCAGTGGGGATGGCTTTTTTGCTTTTCAGGATTGAAATTACTTCTTTAATGGTACTGCCGGTAGTGACAACATCATCCACAATAATGCACTTCTTTCCGGAAACCCTGGAGAAGTTCTGGGACAGCATACCGCCTGAACCACCGGACGATTGCTTGTTTGACTGGAACACAGAGAGCTCGGCATCCAGTTCTTCCGCTATCAGGCTGGCTATGGGTACTCCACTCAAAGCCACGCCCACCACAACCTCAATGTTATCACCTGGACTCTCAATACTTTCAAATACCAAATCGCACAGGGCACTGGACATTAATCCCAGTCGTCTGGAACTCCTGCCAATGTTGCTCCAGTTTACATAGATATCCTTGGGTGCCTGGGTGATATCTCCTTTTGGTGAATGTGCCAGCAGCCAGGTGGCAGTCTCCCTGGAAACATTAAGTTCATCTGCGATCTGTCCCTCTGATAGTCCGCTCTGCTGAAGTTCTAAAGCCTTCTGGATCAAGTCTCTAATATTCTTCATAACAATACCTTCATTTTATTCAGTCTGCAACAATATAAAATTAATCCAAAACGTCAACGTTTGACCCGCCGTCTCCTGACCCCTGAACCGCAGATGGGACATTCATTGCCAGATTCCACTACATTACCGCATCCTGTACACTTTAATTCCCACACAACCTTTTTCTTGATCCCTGACGTGGCAGCGGTCATATATTCAATTCCAAGGTTGGCAGCCACATTCTGTATAGCATAATCATCAGTGACCAGGGTCACCCCATACCCACTTTTCAGTTCCAGGGCTTTTGCAAGGATATCCACATCAGTCATTGACAAGACACTTGCATCTCCCGTGGAAATTGCTGCCGACCGCACCTTTTCCCTGCAGGCTACATCAGGAAGCTCAACCCTGAGCCCTGCATCTTTTAGCAGGTCGAACCTCAGCCTTGATGTACTATCCATGATCTCATCAACAACTGCCGGTACTGTGACAGTAATCCCGTCCCTGAACTCCACCCGGGCTATAAAACCCGAGGTGTCGATAACATGTACTTTATCCTTCATCAGTGGGTCCCTGCCGCCTTTAGTGCCGATGTATATTCCCGCTCGAACTTGCTGAATCGCTTTGCCTCATCTGCATCGAAATACTTCCTGATATCCTTCAGCGTGGCTGTAACTTTATCTTCTTCCGGTATAGCCAGCCTGGCAAAAGACCGGGCCGACTGTTTTATGGAAGAATCAAGACCATCAGCGATAGCATATCTGCTAACTTCTTTTAGTGACCAGAGGGCCTGGTCCACTGCGTCATCCAGCTTTTTTGATGATGATTCCATGCCAATGTTTCCCAGGGCACTCACGGCCGCATTGATGCCAGTTTCCACATGCTGGTACCCATAGGCCACTCCAATATCCTTAATCGACCAGATAGCCTGCTCGGTTCCCAGTTCCAGCTTATTGGATGCTGCGATCGTGCCCTGGACCTCCAGGTAGGATACTATCTGGTTTGCCTCTAATGCCATGTCATTCTGCACGGCAGACACACCTATATCACGCAGCTTCAGGGCAGTTTGCTTAACAGAACTTTCCAGTGAATTGACGGCTGATCCCTTCCCGATATTAAATAAAGCCGTACTTATTTCCTTAATCGCACTCCTGTCCTTATCCCCTACGGCAGAGGCTCCAATTGTCCCCAGCATATAGACGGACCTTGGCGGGATGGATTCAATACCCTGGGCCGCAGCTGCTGAACCTATCCGGCTGATAGCATCGATTATTGTAATTTTCATGATCTCATATCCCCTTAACTGCAGGACATCATAATATTCGAAAAGCCTTCGCAGGATATCCTCTACCGGAACCTCAATACCCCTGGATATGGCACACTCCCCGATCTCGCCTATGATCCTGATGGACCCGGCTGCGGATTCGTCTTCATCCATTTTAAGCGCAAGTTTACCTATTTCATCAATTTGGGAAATAAAATGGGAAGTGACCCGATCAAGGCTCTGATGCCTCATTTTAGATGTGGTCAGTAATTCTATACAACTGTTTTTTAGTATTTCCAGGCCAAATATTGATGGACCCAGCACCCCCCTCATAATAGAACCCCTGATAATGTCCACTATGGGCTGGGTGGGGTCACGGTCATACTTCCGTGTGCCTGTGGACTGGACAGTTATCAGTATGTTATCCCTTGTGATCTCCTTGTAAAACCTCTCAAATGCCTGGTTTAGCTGTTCCTTTTGTAAATACCGGTAGACATAGTATCCTGCCATACCAATTATCACGGAACCGGGCACCAACAGTACTATCCGGACAGCCTGCAAATTCCATGTACCAGGTCTTAGACTGATAAAGTCCAGTACCATCATCAGGCTGGCTGTGATAGTGAACGCACCAAGTACGTAGGATAATGATTCCCTGATATTACTCTGCTTTTTCAGGTAATAGATGAACTTCTGGTATATGTTGGCCGAGCGGGTCCGTGACGGTTTCCTGCGTTTTAACAGCCAGACACTGATGATCCACAATAACAGGGCTATGACAGTGACAGCCATATGACCTGCAATATTTATGGACACTTCCCCTGACATCCATACAGGCATAGCCAGCAGGGTTATCTGGATGAACAGGGCACCGAGGCAGATATCAGAACCTACAGAGCGAATGGTTAACCTGTTGGTGTATTTAATGAATAGTGCCATAAAGAAGAATATTGCCGAAAAAATAGCAATAGGCACGAATTCAAAAGTGGAAATAAGACCTGACATATTAATTAATATTTTATATTTGTATATAAAGTATTACTTTGTACAGGCACGGTCCCATAATCCAGTTAAGTTATTATTGGACAACTTCTCAAGTCCGAACAAGTTGATTATATTAACGATGACAGAATTGGTAGAGCTCTTGAAAAATTGTTCGACACTGACAGAGCCAGTCTTATGACTGAAATTGTCCTTAAAGCAGTCCGCGAGTTTGGGCTTAAGATGGACCAATTGCACAATGATTCAACTTCAATAACATTTCATGGGGGCTATGAAGATGCAAATGGAGATAAAAAGCGAGGGAAAGTGACACTTATAATCGCTCGTGGCCATAACAAGGACCATAGGCCAGATTTAAAACAACTTGTTTTTGATCTAACAGTTACATCAGATGGTGCGGTTCCTATACACTATAAGGGTTATGACGGAAACAGGACCGATGATACAACACATATTGAAAACTGGGATACACTCAGAGAACTAAAAGGAAGTCCTGACTTTATTTATGTAGCAGATAGTAAGTTGTGTGTATCTGAAACAATGAGATACATTGAGGGGGAGGATGGCTTTTTTATTACGGTTATGCCACGTACAAGGAGTGAAGATAAATGGTTCAGAGAACATATTATCGATAACAAAGTGTCATGGGATGAAGTTTGTAGAGTTCAAGATCCAAGAAAGAAAGAATAGGTAATGTACTACTTTATGTCTGATAATGTGGTTTTAAAAAATTTACCCAATTCAAAGGGGTATCTTGAATATCTTCTTTCATTGATGGAGTCGTTTTATTTTTATCCTGCTTCATGAAGTTCCTATATACTTGGAACAGCTCATACATCATATCTACTCGATCGATCTTTTTTGCAAAAGATTTTGTTTACCTCACCAAAATGCTTTGAGAACCTCTTGCAATCCCATTCATATTCTCGATCTGTGACGTTTGGATATCATTAAGAACACCTTCGCCCAAATCCATTGACGATTTATTTTGACCAATTTGCCACCACTTTTTGTTTTAATCAGTTGTCAGTAATGATAGCATGCAGGATCATATATTTTCTCCAACCCTTTTGAATACTGATCATTCCCATCACTATAGAATTCAATTGGATTGGATGGGGTTGGCTGCTCCATTCCATTTATTACACGCTTCAGAAAAGTGTCACATGTATTCTGAGTTCTTTTTCCTACTGCAAAACCCACTATGAACTTTGTATCTCGTTTGATTCCTGCGTAAATCCATGCATAGCCTTCGAAATCTGTGTTTTTTGTTCCTTCGTCCACATTTTTTTGTTTTTTTTTACGAAAGTCCACATTTCATCAAGTTCAACCGCCCCTACCTTGGCTTTACCTGCCATCAATGCATTGAACTCAGCTGCATGAAGTATTATGTCGCCTATAACTCTTGAGATTGTTACAAGAGTTAAACCAGTTACGCGGGACATAGCTCGATTTCCCATTTTTTCGATTAGAAGCTTACCAATTAATATTAGCTGTTCTTCTGAAATATGTCGGCGGTACATAGGGGTGTTGGAAGTCTCGACAAAGAATGTTTTGCAATGCATGCATTGGAATCGTTGATGGCCTGCAGAATTCTTGCCCTGTTTTCGAATATCTTTACCTTCCGCATTTAAATGATACTCGCAGGCTGGATTTGGACATACAGCGTTATTTTGGGTCCTTGGACGGGACATGTTATTCACCATATCCCTATATTGTCAAAGTACTATTTATTATCTACTGTTAAGTAGTCCACTACCGAAGGATCCACCTGAAATATGGCGAATGGTGGAATCACCTGTACCCTCAAATGAGGGATTCAGGATTGCATGGGTGTGGAGTTCTAAAAAGACCAAGCATGATCAGAAAAGTCGGCAAAAAACAATAAACAAGGTGATATCAGGTCTGAAGGAATTACAGAAGCGACTTCAAAGCAATCGATGCCGACTGAAAACAAAACAAGCTGTATCAACTGAGGCTGAAAAAAAAGTAGAAGAGGCGGGTGCAAATCGTTGGATCGACCCGAATGTAGTTGAGACGATCGAGACAAAACATAAGCAGAAAAAAAGGGGTCGACCAGGACCCACTACCAGATATGTGGCTATTATGCGTACCCGTTTCCAGGTTAACTGGGAAATCAATAATACAAACGTAAAAGATGATGCTTGTTCCGATGGCATGTTTCCTTTGATCACGAATTGTGAGGACATTTCATTCAAGGATATCTTGGATATATACAAGTATCAACCAAATCTTGAGAAGCGTCATGAGCAGGTTAAGACTATATATGGTATAGCACCTGTTCTCTTGAAAAACATCACCCGTGTTGAAGCTTTGTTATTCGTCTTTTTTGTTGCTCTTTTAGTCCAGTCGGTTATTGAACGCGAAATGAGATCAAACATGAAAAAAGCTGGATTGAAAGGCATTCCAATATATCACGAAAAGCGTCAATGCGCCTCACCTACTACGGATTAAGTGTTGAATTTATTCAACAATATACAGCGTCACCATCTTACTGATAATGGAGTATTGGTTAAAACGTTCAATTCAAAATTGAATGAAGTTCAGGCACTGGTTTTGGATATACCTTAGAGTGTTTATACTGAATATTCTTGACTCGATGTCAACAGGAATAAATACGATTAAAAGCCAAATGAGATGTGCGGAAAGTAGGTTAAATTAAAAGAACCCTGAAAATATGTCACTTAGAAGAACTCTTCTCTAGAATGGAAAGACAATAATGCACAAATATATGTATATTGATGAAAGCGGGGATTTGGGGATGAATGGCTCTAAATATTTGGTATTGTCTGCGTTGTTGGTCGATAATCCTTTAGATTTGGATAGGATCATAAAAAATATGAGACGAAACAAGTTCAGGAAACAATTGAAAAAAGCCCATGAAATTAAAGCAAACAAGTCCTCTGATGAGATCAGACGATACATGCTTGACAAATTAAATGAAGTCAAAAACGCCACGATTTTCTACATTGTGCTGGAAAAGAAAAAGATATTTAGTGCATTCTTGAAAAATAACACGGACAAATTGTATAATTACGTTGCCGGAAAACTTGGGAGATACATTATCCTTGAGAACATTGATGTGGAGATTAGAATTGACAAATCGAAAGGAAAACAATTACTCAGGGACGATTTTGATAGATATTTCTTACGCAATTTGAAAGAAAATTCAAGGTGCGGGAAAATTACGATTTCTCACAGTTATTCACATTCATGGTCTGGTATACAATTTGCTGATATTCTTGCATGGGCATGTTTTCAAAAATTTGAACATAACAATAGCGAGTACATTGATTTAATAAATTTAGAACAAGAGGTCTATCATGTTTGGTAGAATAAAATCGCAGTACCTAAAAGCACTAATGCGTGCACCTCATGGTACACTGGCTTTTAGGTTTTATCTGCTAACAGTATATTGTACAATATTAAATAATAAAGCTTTTGGTAATTTTACGAATCCCATCGTTGGATCAACAAAAAAATATTCGAATCGAAGTCATATAATGCCCCGCTTTACTGAATAATCCCTTGTAGAGGATTACCTGACCGAAAAACGCCAGGAAAATGGCTGGAGTTTTATACCAGCTCCCAAACTTGACTTCCTTAAATTCGCTGTGCCTGTGAAATTCAAACAAGACTGGGTGAGACAACATGTATCCATATATTAAAACCGAAGATGAAGAAGAAGAGTTCAACGATATTCTCGAAATTGCATGGCCGTTATTCTCGAAAAGAAAAGCCAAACGTGAGATCGCTGAAAAAGAACTTCTGAAACTGGGAGTCAAATCTATCAGACCCCTTGTATGCACCATTGAACTGGCGCTAAGGGATCATGATACATCTGACTGGGAAATTGATGAACAATCTGATGATGTTTCTGAACTGATTCTTAAGATCGGAAAAGATGCCATGCCCGATCTTGAAGATTTTGCATCAAACGGAAGCTGCAACATATTCGTGAACGAATGGGCACAAGAAATGATATTCAAGATTTTAGGACTGGAAGGGAAAGAGAGACAAATATATGCCCTCATAACATGAAAATGCTTCTAACGAAAAAAAATAAGAAGGTATGGGTTTGCACCTCATGTGATGCTGAATTTCCAGAAACTGAGAATAATAAAGACACGGGAAAGGAAAAATAAGAAACAGATGGCGGTGATATATAATGTCGGAAAAAATCCAGGTGCCTGCTGACATGCAGGAATTATGCAATGCTTTTGAAGACTCTTCTGATGACCATAGATATTACCTTGACCTTGAGATCGGTGAGATTATCCTTGATTTCCTGGACTCAACAGAAAGAGAAGAACTTGATGAAATGGTTGACGAAGACTCTCAAGAACGTTATAGATATCTCCCGATTGCAGAATCTCATGAAGGGTATGAAGATATGAAAGAGTTCATAGAGACTGTAAAGGGGACACATCTCAAAGAAAAACTTTACATCGCAATAAGCGGAAGAGGCGCATTCAGGCGGTTTAAAGATGTGCTGAACTCTTATCCGAAGGACAGAGAAAGATGGTTCAAGTTCAAAGATGAGAAAGTGATGGAACGGGTAAATGAATGGCTTGAATACGAAGGGATTGAGCTAATTCCTAAAAAACCGATAGAAATAAAGGAAATATCATCTAAAGAGATCATCGAGTCAAATGAAATAGAAGAGGCATGGAAAGGCTTTGGCTCAAGAGGGTGCCTTGATTGCGAGAACGAAAATGAATTTAAAGAGAGATATTTAATCATATCAAGATGTCCCGATAATGAAGAAGAACAGGATTGGCTGGATGAAACTCTGAAAAAGAAGTATGACATAAAGGACTATGGAATCGTAGCGGGAGTTTTTAATGATAGCAGAGGACTCATCAACTCGGCAGTATGCAAGAAATGCGGTTCTCATAATATTTTCTTTGATTTCTAATATATCATGTATGTCCGAAAATGAAATCTGCTGAACTGGAAAAGACCCTGGAAGGATTTGAGAAAAAGGAGCTTATCAGGCTTATTATTGAGCTTGCAAAACTCAAGAAATACAATATGGAATGGCTTGAAATAGAATTCCAGAGACCTGATGGGCTTTTGGAGTTACTTGAATATTATAAAAAGAAGATTTCAAGAGCTCTGGATTCAAATGATTTGACATCTGGGAAAAAAGCCATCAGCGATTTCAAAAAAGCCTCGCCTTCCAGAGAAAGCCTGATCGACATCATGATATATTATGTGGAACAGGGGACGGAAATCACTCTTGACTGCGGAGATATGTATGAGGATTTTTATACAAAGCTGGAAAGTGTCTACATTGAAACGATAAAATTGCTGAACGAATGGGGAGATGCAAAACTTATTGAAAAATTCAGACCGAGACTGGAGATACTTGTTAATAAAACAGAATATGTAGGGTGGGGATATCATGACGTTCTTTGGGATTGGTATGATGAACTTGGAATATCAGAAAAAGAGGAATAAAATATGAACGCCTATAAAGACGAGGATTTTGCAGATATGATAAGAGCGGAAACGGGATTTGAATGGGAGGACATAAAAGATGACCTCCCCGGATATCCGGCAGTAATGCTGATATATATCATGACCGAACTCGGGCTTTATGTGAACAAACAGCTTGCACAGGAGATTGCAAAAAGGGATGATGCAGTTTTCTACCTCAGGAAATTGATACAGGACGGTAAACACTGGCGCAGTAGCGGTCCTGGAGGTGGTTGGTCTCCTATCCATGTCATACATATACTCCCTCTTATCAAGAATAAAGCAGCATTTGAGCTTTTATTAGATATAGTACGATACCATGAAGATGATTTGAATTACTGGCTGACAGAAAATGTACCAAGCCTGATGGTTGCGTTCGGGGAAGAGTTCATAGAGCCGCCCAAGGAATTTACAGAGGATGAAACTCTTGAGGCTTTTACAAGGTCAACGGCAACAGAAGCTCTTGGAGCATTGGGGATAAAATTTCCACAGCTTCAAAATGAGATAAAGCAGCATTTGGTAAAGCTGCTAAAAACCACTGAGGACGGCACTTTTGCAGGTATTGTTGCAGATGATCTTGCATCATTCCATGATCCATCTGTAATGCCCGAAATCCACAGAGCATTTAAGGAGGGAAGAATTGATGATCCATTTGTAAAAGAGGATGAACTCGAAGATGTAATAAATGGTGTTTTCGATGATCTCGATGCAGACAATTTTAAGAGAAATACCGTAAATCCACTTGACCATTTCTCAATAGAGAATTTCGAACGTCTGCATTTGATTAATTCCGAAGAAGAGAAGGAAGATGAATTTGAGGAGGATTTCTCCTAGTGTCAAGTCAATCCTCAAGTGTCGGATAAAGCCGAGATAACTTAATCCTTGCATCCTCAGTTGTAAATTGCCAATTAACTTTCGCATTTTTGTTGTTTCTGAATTTTTCCCATGCCAGTACCTCTTTCCTGACAAATTCAATGTCATCGATTCTTCTGTTTAAACACTGCCCTGTGAGCACGTTCAACTCAATCTCGGCTATATTCAACCAACTCCCATGCTTTGGAGTGTACACAAACTCAAATCGGTCCAATATTGCCTTTGCTTTATCCGGCTGAAACGTTTCATAAAGCGATCCTGGAACGTGTGTATTCAGATTGTCCATCACCAGCGTTATTTTTTCCGTTGTTTTGTATTGATCCTCAATCTCCTCCAGGAAATAAACCCAATCATGCTTGGTTCTTCTTTCTGTGACCTTCAACATGCGCTTTCCTGCCAATGGTTCACAGGCGATAAAAACATTGCACATACCGCAACGCCTGTATTCATAGTCATGCATGGTCGGATGCCCGGGCGAAGCTGGAATCTGTTCACTATCAGCCACAGAGAGGAAACACTCTGCGGTCTCTGTGTCAATCATTTTTCATCAAATGCACCGTGATTTCACTGAATTTTTACAATAACATGAGTTTCGGCTATATGGGTATATAGTAACGCTTTAAATTAGAGAAGTTTGAAATTATACCTGCGCCCATTCAAATCTGAGACTTTTTATTATTTTCTGATTACTACTTATTACTACTTATGTATTTCGCAAACTATATATGCGGCCCTAGCATTTCCAGAACAAATTAAAAAATCTCATGATTTATTTCAGTCATGAATTAATAAAGGAAGTTACTATATTTAAAAGTTCTCTAATTTAACCCGTTTCTGAGCCGAAAGTCATGAATAATCAAAGAAACAATTTATATCCACATATTAGAACTTGCAACAATATATAATCGTTAATATTATCTGATAGAATTGAATCGTTAATATTATCTGATAGAAATGTAGTTGTAGACCTGAAAAGCAATTCAACTCATTTTGCAAATAGTTGGAGATAGCCAGATGGAATTACCAGTAATAAATTTACCTGATGTACAGGCAAACAGACCAGATATTCCAATAACACTATCAAGAGTTGGAGTAACTGACGTTAAGAAATTGGTTGAGGTTTCCAGAGCAGAGAAGCGGCCTATAATATTGATATCAAAATTTGATATATTCGTAGACCTTCCTTCAGACCGTAAAGGTGCAAATCTGTCACGGAATTTCGAAGCCATTGATGAGGTACTTGAGGAAGCGCTTACTTCACCGGTATGTGAAATTGAAGAACTCTGCGGAGAAGTTACCAGGAGACTGCTTGCCAGGCACGAATACGCCACCAAGGCAGAGGTAATAATGCAGAGCGAGTACATAATCAAGCGTACTACGCCTATCAATAAAGTGAAGTGCCAGCAAGTGGTGGATATTTTTGCAGAGGCTACGGCATTCCGTGGGATTGACAACAAAGTCTCTATAAAAAAGATGGTTGGTGCCGAAGTCATTGGTATAACGGCCTGTCCATGTGCCCAGGAGATTATACGGGATAAGGCTGAAAAAGAATTGAAGAGATTGAATGTGGACAGCAAGATAATCTATGAATTCTTTGACAATATCCCCATGGCAACGCATAACCAGAGAGGGAGAGGTATAATATCCATTGAAGTTTCAAACGGTTACAAGGTCTCTATTGACAAGATAATCCGGATCATAGAAGAATCAATGAGTTCCAATATATACGAACTACTCAAACGCAATGATGAGGCAATGCTTGTGGAAACAGCCCATAAGAATCCAAAGTTCGTGGAGGACTGTGTCAGGACAATGGCTAAAAAGATCGTAAATGAGTTCACTGACCTGCCGGATGATGCTATAATAACCATTAAACAGATCAACGAAGAAAGTATCCACACCCATAATGCTTTTGCAGAACGCATTGCTTCCCTTGCTGAACTAAAGAGCGAACTGAATATAAAATAGATGTAAAAATGGGTGTCAAAATAGGTGTATAAAATAAGTTATTTAGCCGGAACCATGCCAGCATTGTTCCAAAATCCGTATCCAATTCAAAAAGTATGGTCAAATGCAAGATTAATCCAGACACAGATTACACTGATTTTCACAACTACTATAAATCTGTGCAATCAGCGTAATCTGTGTCTCAAAATTCAGAGCCATATAATCAATTACCATTTAATTTGAAGGGGATACCAAAATCCAGGTGTTCCGGCATTTATTTGATACACATATACCTAAATAATATATTCTAAGTAATATATTCCAGCAGCATAATTGTAACAGGAGTCATCAAAATGCCAGTAATCACGTTGTACTACGAAGATATTGAAACACTTATCGGGACGGACAAAGACACTTTTATCGACCGGGTTCCCATGATCGGTGCAGATATCGAACGTATCGAAGATGACCATATAGATATAGAATTCTTCCCTGACAGACCTGACCTTTACAGTCCTGAAGGTGTTGCCAGGGCAATGAGGGGTTTTCTTGATATACATACAGGTTTGCCTGTATATAATGCAAAGGATTCTGATATCAGGATCACTCTGGACGATGGGATAAAGAATATCCGGCCTTACCTGGGCTGTGCAGTGGTGAGGGGACTTGAGTTCAATGATTACAGCATTGAGAGCCTGATGGCACTTCAGGAGGACCTGCACTGGGGCCTGGGCAGGGACCGCAAGAAAGTTTCCATTGGCATACATGATATGAGCGATATTGAACCACCATTCAGGTATGTGGCCGCAGATCCGGATTTTAGTTTTGTGCCCCTGGATTTTGAAGAACCCATGACCATGCAGGAGATACTTGAACGCCATCCAAAGGGAGTGAAATACGCACATCTCATGGAAGGGTTTGATAAATACCCCCTGATACTTGATGCCAAAGACCAGGTACTTTCATTTCCGCCTATTATCAACGGACAGCGTACAAGGGTCAGCCATGGAACCCGCGACCTGTTCATTGATGTGACCGGTCTGGATCGGAAAGTATATACAGCACTTAATATCGTGGTAACTTCCCTGGCCGAGCGTGGCGGTAAGATCGGGACGGTGACTATTGAGAATAGTATCAACAATAGTATTAAAGACAGTATAAAGAACAATATTGAGAATGTCATTAAAAATAAGATCATCACGCCTGACCTGACACCTGAACACTGGAATCTTGGAGCAGATGAAGTAAGATCACTAATTGGTATTGACCTAACACCCAGGCAGATCGTAGAGCAACTTCAGCGCATGAGGTTCGGGGCATCTATAAACGAAGATGGATCCATAGACGTAAGTTCCCCTGCATACAGGGCAGATATCCTGCATACCTGGGATATCCTGGAGGATATTTCGATCGGATATGGTTATGATAACATACCTCTTGTTATCCCAAAGACCGTAACAGTGGGGAGGCAGCACCCTATATCCATAAGACGCAATGAAATACTCCAGATAATGCCGGGATTAGGATATGACCAGGTAATGCCTTTCACCCTGACAAGCGAAAAGGTACATTACAATAATATGCTGCGCAGTCCAATCCAAAAGGCCACCCATCTCAAGCATCCTATCAGCGAGGACCAGACCATGGTCAGGACCACCATCCTGCCGAACCTGATGGAGATACTGTCATTGAACCAGCACCGTGAACTGCCACAACGTATCTTCGAGGTTGGGGATGTGGTAGTGAATGGTATTACCACACAACACCTGGCAGCAGTAAGTATCCATCCCGCATCTAATTTTACTGAGATCAGGGGTGTGGTCGATGCTGTTATGCGTGAGAGAGGATTAGAATACACAATTACCGGGACCGACGATCCTGCATTTTTAAAAGGCAGGCGTGCAGCGCTCATGGTTGATGGGAACGAGATCGGTACACTTGGTGAGATACATCCAGATGTCCTTACAAATTTCGGACTGCAGCAGCCCACAGTAGGTTTTGAGCTGATGGTATGAAAGTGATCGACATCTCCAGGACCATCCAAGCGGATATGGAGATGTACCCCGGAGATACCGGGCCACAGATCACAAAGGTATCAGGGCTTGATGAAGGTGACTCCTACAACACTTCACGTATCACTCTTGGAACCCATACCGGCACCCATGTGGACCCGCCCCTGCACCTCATACGTGACGGGGCCGGAATTGACAGGCTGCCTATGAACACGCTTGTAGGTAATGCAAGGGTACTGGACTTATCTTCAATTAACAGGCCCATAGAAGCCGGTGATATTGGTCCGCTTGAAGCAGGGGAAATTATCTTATTGAAAGGCGATTCAGGTGACTCAGGTAGTTCAGGTGACCCGGGCACCTCCGGGGGGGCATATCTTACGGCGGTATGTGCTCGGTACCTCGTAGATATCGGGATCAAGACTATTGGTACCGATGCTATTTCCATAGGCGCTTTGGATGAGGAATACGAGGTCCATCATACCTTGCTGGATGCACGTATCGTGGTGATCGAAGGCCTTGAAATGCCAGATGTGGAAGCAGGGGATTATTTTTTGGTATGCCTGCCGCTAAAGATCGCTAACGGTGACGGGGGGCCTGCCAGGGCAGTACTGATAAATGAAAAAAAGTAGTATCCGGGATTACCCGAATACTAACAGTGAGTTTGTGGTGCCAAGGGCCATTTTACTGACATCCGGGGTCATGTCGAGGCATACGAAAAACATCCCGTATTGACTTTCAAGATGGTATGTTGCCCGTTCATCACCATCCAGGTTATACATTCTCAGGTCCCTGCCCTCACTGATAACCACATATTCTGAGTCATCTGATATGCCGATAACCCCTGCGTCAGATCCCATCTGTTTCATCCATTTCACATTGCCGTTCTGGTCAAGCAGATAGACCTTGTTCTTAAATGAAAAACTATCGGCTGCATTGTAGGGTTTTGTCAGGATATAATTCCCGTCCGGGCTGATCTCGATCTCAACAGTGTTAATATCAATTTCCTTTTCCCAGTTCTTATTTCCATATTTGTCAAAGGAATGTATTTTGTTATCATCTGTCAGGACATACAGCTTTTCACCGTCATCTGACATCTTTACATCTTCAACTTCACCGGATACGTCCTTGAACCAGATGTACATGTACTTACTCTCAGTGTTAAGGTAGTATACCCTGTCATCCTGGGTGCCTACCAGCATGTTCTGGCCGTCTGCCGAATAATCAAATACCAGGACCTTTGCAGTGGATATGCCAGGCTCCCAGTTCCATACTTCATTACCTTTGACACCCACGGCAGATAACTGCGGTGACTTTTCACCGCCCTGAATCAAATTACCGTCATCCAGCACACCTATCTGGTTAATAGTGCCACCGGTATTATAGGAATGCAGTTTTCCTCCGGTGTTATCATATAATATAACAAAATCATTATCAGCTATGCCTATATATTCTCCTGAACTCGATACGGAGATGAACTGGCCCCTGCTCCACACAAGATTTGTGAGCAGGTTCCTTTCGGGCGTTTTTATTATAGCCTTTTGGGTGGACACACCTCCCACATAGTCACCATCATCTGAAATGGATACATCCTTGATCCTTACCCTGCTGCTCCATGACCAGGGATTACTAAGAAGCTTGATAGGGTCTACTGTTTGTGTAGGAGTGGGGGTAACAGTAGTAGTACTGGTCTCTTCCGGTTGAGGTGTGGTTTTAGGAGGCTCAGTAACCTCGTATTCAGATACACACCCTGAGAAGATAATGACTGCCGATACAAGAAGTACACATATCAGGAAAACTGGTTTTTTCATAATTATCATCCTTTCATGTTTATCACAATATGGTTTTATAGTTATTGTTTCCCTGACATAAAATTTGTGTATAGGTCGAAACAAACATTTTCATAAGCAATTACCGTAATGAATATATGGAACCACAACATGAAGAATAACTCTCATTAATAATGATTATTACCTGTTGAATGAAGTTCAGATAAAAAGCGGCTTAATGAAAACCTTTGGAGGATGTCTGTGATGCTTAAAGTTAAAAACCTTGTAAAAGACTACGAGTTAGAAGATGCCACAGTTAGGGCACTTGATGGTATTAATTTTGAAGTGAATGATGGCGAGATTGTCGGGATAATGGGCAGAAGCGGTAGCGGTAAGACAACCTTGATGATGGTGTTAAGAGGTATAGAGCACTTTAACAAGGGTGAAATACAACTGGATAACCTTACCCTTACCCCTGAGTCCCCGTATGAAGATATGATGGCGATGAAGGGAATGACTGCCATCCATTTACAGAGGAATTTCGGTCTCTGGCCCGGATCTGCCATAGAGAACATTATCCGGCGCCTGTATTCATTACGTGTGGGTCAGGAAGCACTGCCATCAAGGGACCATCCCGATTATGATGATCTGTATGCCGAGAGCATGGAATTCCTCAAACTCGTGAGTCTTGACCATAAAGCTGAACATTTCACACCTGTTCTTAGCGGAGGCGAGAAACAGAGGTTATTGATCGCACGCCAGATCGCAGCCAATCCTAAGTTGCTGCTGCTGGATGAACCCGCTACCATGACCTGTCCTGCTACTAAACAGGGGGTCCTTGATACGATCAAGAGGGTCCAGGAGAAGACCGGGATCATGACCATAATCGTCTCTCATTTACCTGAGATACACAGTTATCTTGCTGATAAGGTGATATGGCTGGAAGAAGGCAAGATCGTAGCAGAGGGGAAACCGGATGACCTTATTGAAGATTTCCTGAAGGATATGAAACCTGAAGTGCCACTGCCTGAATTGAAAGAAGACAAGACCGTAATAAGGGTAGAGGACATTTGCCAGCGTTATTTCCTGGTAGGACAGGGGGAAGTACTGGATATCGAGGATATGAATGTAGAATTCAAAAAAGGTGAGATCACTGCACTTATCGGACCAAGTGGTGCAGGTAAGACCACGCTGTTACATGCAATGGACGGGCTTATTTATCCTGACGAGGGCGAGATAAATTTCCTGCTTGATGGTAAATGGGTGGATACCACTATTTACTCTGCTGATAGAATGGAACTGCGCAGGCGGACCAGCATTATGTACCAGGAATTCGCCCTCTACCCGAATACACCTATTAAACACCAGCTGGCCTATAAGCTGGGTGTTAAGGGTATGCATGTATTAGAGGTTGCAAGGGAAAAAGCAAAAGAATTGAGTATTCCTGATGAACATCTGGATGCAATATACAGGTTAACAGATGTCGGAGGGGAAAGTGCGCAGGAAGAACTGGAAAGGATGGGGTATTCACTGGATATTATCAGCTTGCTCTTCCCGAGAAGTCCTTTAGATGAGGTCATGAAGTATGCCGGGCCGATATTTGAAGCAATGAAACTTCCCATATCAGTCCTGGATTCCAAGCCATACCAGTTGAGCGGTGGGGAGAATGTACGAGCGGCACTGGCACTGGCCATGATCACAAATCCTGATTATCTGCTACTGGATGAACCTTTTGGCGACCTGGACCCTATTACCTTGCGGGAAGTAGCCAATTCCATGAAAGTTGTCAGTGAAAAGTTCGGGACAACCATAATATTGATCAGTCATCACATGGATTTCGTGAATGAAGTTGCACATAGAGCCATATTGATCGACAACGGTGATATAACCATGGATGGGGACCCGCTTGCTGTTACAAGTAAGTTGATCGAGATAGGACATGCTACCTATATGGAACATGCTATAGTGGACTATAAGATCGAAAACATGAAATAAGTTGGTTTATCCGCTGTGGAACCCGGAAGAGCACAGTGGTTTACTCCAGTGGTCTTATCCCAGCGTTTTAATCATTGACGCTACCCGGTCATACCTATTATTTTATAATATCCCAGCAGAATATATCCTTCAGAAATAATATGTTTCCACAAGATGAAAACACGGATCAGAAAGGTATGCCAGTCGATGAGGGACAGGTGGGGGGTACTGACCTCACCAGCCAAATTGATACCGGACCGACAAGTCCTACACAGGCTATCATTTCAAAACCCCGGAAAAAAAGTTCAAGAACAGGACGCGTTTTGATCTACCTGCTGGTGATTTTTGGACTATTGACAATAATTGGTGGGAGCTTTTTCGTCATTTTTGGAGATTTCGATACCTTGCCAGGGGATTCCAATAAGGTTGCTGTGGTATATGTCCAGGGTACAATGATAACAGGCAATTTACCTGGAGGATTTGGGTATGCCACATCGGAAGAGATCAGCAAGAGCATCCAGGATGCTGCCGATGATAAAAATGTGAAGGCCATAGTGTTGCGTATCAATAGCCCGGGCGGCACACCTGCTGCGGCTCAGGAGATTGTGACAGAGATAAAAAAAGCACAGGAACTTAAGCCTGTTGTAGTATCAATGGGTGATGTGGCAGCCAGTGCAGCTTATTATATCTCAGCACCAGCAGACCACATTATCGCCAATCCGGATACAATGACAGGTAGTATTGGAGTTATCTGGGTGTTCGAGAACAGTTCTGGGTATTTTGATGAGGAGGGAGTGGAATTTTACGTGGCAAAAAGTGGAGATTTCAAGGATATGGGTGCCAACTGGAGAGGACTGACCGATGATGAAAAGCAATATTCAGAGGAGTTGGTTCTGGAAGTTTTCGAAAGGTTCGTTGATGAGATTGCCAGTGGAAGGGGCTTGAGCCGATCTGAAGTGAAGGACATGGCTGATGGCAGGATATATACGGGAAGTAGGGCTATGGAACTTGGGCTGGTGGATGAGACAGGGAACCTGTATGATGCTATTGATGTGGCCGCAGAACTGGGTGGTATCGAAGGTAAGCCAACTGTGACCTATAAGAATAAGCCTTCATTGTCAAGTATCCTGTTCGGCAGTACAGAGTGGACTGATGACGGGTCCAGATCCTTGGTAAGATATATTTTTGATAGTCCTTTCGGATGGTTCCAGGCTTAGACCATTATGTTAAATGAGCCACAAGTTATTCAAATTCTTTGTTCAGTTTAATATGAAAATCCAGTATCAGTTTTGTGGTTTTATTATCCATGTTCAATTTGAATGTACGGATCTGTTTACCAAGGCGTTTTTCAATAACAACGTCGGCTTTTAGCAATGGGTCGATCACTCTTCCCACACTTGAATGGGACAGTCCGGTCTCTTCTGCGATTCCTGAAAGGTAAGTGGATTCATTCTGGTGTTTGATAAGATTTTCAAGGACTGTCATCTGTGCAGTCCGTCCGAATATTTTTTCAAGCGCAGTCATTTTTTATCAATATATTATATTAGTTAATCAGTAATAAGGCTTGCTACATTTTTCTGAAATGGGATAATTAATAGAAAGGTGTGTGAATTATTCGAAAAATCTTAAGTACAATGACTTCATTTGATATATTAAATAGTTTGTCTGTTAATTTGGTGGTTGTATGAATCCAGACGATATAGATAAAGAGATTATTAAGATTATTGAAAAAGACCCTGGAATGCCTTATTCCCGTATTGCTGAATTACTTCAGATCAGCGAAGAAGAAGTAAAAGAAAAACTTGAGATGCTGTCGGATACAAGACAAAAGATCCTGATAGTGGACGATGAACTTGATGCCCTGATACCCCTTAAAAGGGCACTTGAAGCCGAAGATTACCTGGTGATTGAAGCATCCAGCGGCATGGAAGCTATTGAAAAGACAAGGTCAGCTCATCCGGATTTGATACTGCTGGACCTGATGATGCCGGGCATGGACGGGTTTGCGGTATGCAAAGTGTTAAAGGATGATACATTAACTGGCCACATCCCGATAATAATGTTAACAGCCAAAGGCGAGATTGATGATAAGATAGAAGGGATTGAGACCGGTGCTGATGATTATGTTACCAAACCCTTCGACCTGGGCGAGTTAAAGGCCAGGATAAAGATGATACTTAGAAGGACCGGCGTTTGATCAAGTCAACGAACCAGATATATTTATTTCATTCAAATGGTATTGAAACTAATATTCAAGGATAATAAGTATAATCTGCTGACAATCCTGGTTATTTGTGTTTTTGCCATTGCCCTAATTATATTTCTTGGATCAAGGAGTAATGAAGAGGTACAGAATATAGTACAGGAACAGTTCAATGAACAACAGCTATTACTTGCAAGGCAGTCCACGGATGGAATAGAGGAATTTTTAAACCAGAAGACCACAATCATCGAGATACTGGCCAATGAAATATCGGATAAACCACCTGATGAAGTGGTAACTTCTTTTATCACTGTCTATAATAAAACCACCGATATACATGTTATCGAGTTCGTAAACGAAAGCGGTATAGTGACCCTTGGATATCCGGAAGAAAACAGTCCGCTTGGTTATGACCTTTATGAAAATAACCAGGAATGGGCTTTTGAACAAACCAGGGACAATAAAGAAACATACATTTCAAACCCCACGTTCTTATTGGAGGGGGGAATGGGGGTTTTTATCTGGACACCTATTCATGAGGGTGACGATTTCAAAGGCATAGTACTTGTGATCATAAGGATATCGGATATTTCAGATCGATTCCTGAAAAATTGTGAATCCCCGCGTGAGATTTATATGATTGATAAGCGAGGGACAATATTGTATGACAGTTCCAATAGATACCGCTGGGGACGGAATTATCTGGATAAACTGGGCAATGAAAGCCCTGGTCTGCACCAGATACTTCATCACCAGATGAATGGTTCTGAAGGCACAGGTTATTATTTTGAGATGAATGGTTCTGAAAAGAGATTAATAGCTTATTCTCCCATCCATTGGCGTAACCAGCTATGGTCTGTTGCAGTGACGTCACCGGCATCAGAAGTTGACACACTGATAAATTCTGTTTATGTAAAACAGGGCGTGTTCATAGGTGTATCAGGTATTTTCCTTTTACTGGGCAGTTTTTCAATTATCCTGTTACTGACAAGATGGAATAAATCACTGGAACTTGAGGTGGCCAGCAAGACCAGTGAGATCACTAAATCCAATGAACTCCTGAAGCGGGCGAATAAAAAACTAATGGAACTGGACAAGCTGAAATCGGATTTCGTGTCAATGGTCTCTCATGAATTAAAGACTCCGTTGACCCCTATGAAAACTTCAGCTGAATTCTTGTTGCAAAATGACCCTGACGTGAATGTCAGAAGGGAAATGCTTGAGTTAATTGTAAGGAATATCGACCGCCAGACAAGAATGGTAAACGACATGCTGGATATTTCCAGGATCGAATCAGGCAATATGAGATACAGGAAGGAAATACTGGATATTGGTGAAATAATCAATTCTGCTATCGAAACAATGAAAAAGCAATCAGAAGAAAAGAAAATAAACATTACTACCGACATTCCCCCTGACCTGTTAAAGATCAATGCTGACAAAGATAAATTGATACAGGTGTTTATCAATCTTTTAAGTAATGCATTGAAATTCACGCCCAATGGTGGGAATGTGGAAATAAAGGCTAACGAATCTGAGAAATATATTAAAGTATGTGTGAAAGACGACGGAATAGGCATCCCGGCCGACAAGATAAATAAGATATTTAACAAATTTTACCAGATCGATAATACTTCTGCCCGCCCCTATGGTGGTTCAGGACTTGGGCTGGCCATCACAAAGGGTATAATGGACGGGCATGGTGGAACGATCAGGGTGGAAAGTACACCTGGTGAGGGGAGTGTATTTAGTTTAATTTTTTTAAAATAATAGTTATATATTATGTTTAAAATTTTTCAATCAAACGACAAGTTTAAATAACAATACGTTTAATAGTAATTAGACTATAAATCGTCAGGTTTGAAAACTTGTGGAAATGATTTGAATGATCGAAGCAAACAAGTTGGCTGATAAAGTTATGGCAAAAGCAAATGATAGTGGCAAATTCTGTCCAATTTGTAAAAGGCAGATAACCCAGCATATCATTACTTCAAAATGGGAAGATGTGGGTATATGCAGTTGCGGCTGGACTTCCTCTGAGACTCCTGCTGTGGGGCCACATCAGTCAGAGTTCTATAAAGTTTCCCGCAGGCCAGATATAGATCAAACTATTGATCTGGTGGCAACATTCCCATCAAAAGATAAACATCATCGAGGGCGTAAGATGTTTAAAGATCACAGCAAATATTTATTTACTATCCCCTATCCCACCAATGTGTGAAATACATCTGCGTCCCATCCTCCATTTTGGATACTGTTGAGGTTATCTTGTTACATTGATAGCTGTCTAAGAAAATGCTCACTTCGTTCACATTTTCTAAGCATATAGGAAAATATATACTTTCCTATACGTCCAAAAAGTTGTTAATTTCCTTATAGAATTTCAATAATTTCCTGGTGAGTTCATTTTCTTCATTTAGCATAAAAGTCCTGAACACCTTTCCTACTTTTTGCTCTTTAACAATTCCCAGTTTTATCAGTGGTTCCATAACCCTGGATACACTCGAATGGGACAGACCTGTCTCTTCTGCAATCCCAAATAAAAAAGTGGTATTGCCGCGATTATTGAGAATGTTCTCAAGAACCTGAAGTTGTGCGGTTTTTCCGAATAATTTTTCAAGCGAACTCATTCTAATCATATATAAATTGACTATTAATATATATTAAACTATTCTTTTTTATGTAGTATTTCATTAATTATTTTCAATGCCATATTTATTGTAATAAATCAGTGAAATATATTTACAAATCAGACTACCTATCGACAAGTATAAGTAATATTTGTGTTATTAATTAACTTGATGGTTTTATTGAAGTAAAATTAAATAAGATTAACAGGAGTGTTGCTTATGGGAAGAAAATTATTCGGAGCTCTTTACAGACTCTATATACGATACACAATGATAGGGTTTGAAAAAAGAAGCAATAACAATGTTAAGCCCAAACAATTGCAGCATTGAGTTTAACAAGTTTTAGAAAATAATTGTTTTCAGACAATAATAGCCGAAATATCGACAGTGACCTGCTTACTTGTAGATACTAATGTCATTTCTTTAATGTACAGAAACGGCAATGTACAGAAACGGCAACTATGAAAAGACGCAGATGCACGCAGATTGAAGGTTGACATTAAGGGTTTCACCGCAAAGTCCACAAAGACATTGTAACCTTAACTTTGCGGTGCAATGTTTCATAAATTTTATTTTTTAACGGCCATGGCCTTCACCGGCTGCGTCCAACAACACCCTAGTGTCGAGTCAACCTTCAAGTGTCAGATTATGAAGGGCATAGGGCACAATTCTAAAATCGAATTATTTCAATAATAATATTAGACTCAGATTTACACTGATTTACGCATATGCAACCTTAAATCTGCGTAAATCAGTGTAAATCTGCATCTTAAAAATAACTGGGAAATGGAACAGTGTCAGATAATATATCTAGCGATATTGTATGGTTGACTCGACACTAGGCCACCGCTCACATGCAATCTTCACACAAACAGCGGGGCTGGCGCGGGGTGCGAACTGGAAAAATGAAACAGGTAGAAACATTGAGAAGTGAGTAAGCACATAAGGATTTCCATATCCGGAAAATAAGTCTAACTTAAATACGATTAAAGCGGTTTTGAGATGTGCGGAAAGTAAGTTACAATATTATTGAAAGAGCACCAGAAGTTCAACCAGCCAACCCAAAAATGTGAGCTACACAAATGTACAACATAATTGCAGTTGACATATCAGGACGCCATAAGATCAATGATCGCTATTACATGGTATGTGCAGCTGTATCCGTATCAATCACTGCCGAACATATTGAGAGAGTGAACCAGATCAAGATCAAACCATTCTGGCTGGACTCAGCACCTGAGTTAACGGATATCATACAAGTCATTGAAGATACTGCAAAAGAGATCGAGTTTGGGGGCACTATCATTACCGAGCATGGGGAAATGTATAACCAGCCGGAAAGAGTGGTTGCGAGCATGTTTTCGCGCGAGTTTAAGTATCAGGAATCACTGGGCGATCGTAGTTCGATCGAACTGGCGCACCATATATCACTTTGCACACGAAATCTTCTTTTAAGTGAACTCGGAATCGAGAGTTGATAGAATTTTGTTACAATTGAAAGCATAGTTAGAATTAAAATTACAATTGTAGACTGTTTGAAGGACTCATGAACTATGAAACGTGTGATACTTGTCCAGCGAAATGAACCCACAAACGATGAGTCAAGAAACATACGAAAACTTATTGAATTGCAGGATCTGGCAAGATCTGCAAACTACAAAGTGGTTGGCGATGTTACACAAACGAGAAGACCTGACAGGAAATACCAGATCGGGCGTGGAAAGGTTGAAGAACTTGCCTTGATGATGGAAGAGTTGGGAGCCGATGGGATAATCTTTTCCAACCAGTTGAGTACAACACAGATATACAACATATCCGAGACCTGCAAGTGTGAAGTAATTGACAAGTTCCAGTTGATACTTGAAATATTTGCCAAGCGGGCAACCACAAAACGTTCTAAACTTCAGGTCGAACTTGCAAAATTACAGTACGAACTCCCAAAAGCAAAGGCGATCATGTCACTTCTTAAAAAGGAAGAGCGTCCCGGGTTTATGGGACTTGGGAGTTATGAGGATTCGTATGAGCAGGACATCAGGAGCAGGATAAACCGAATAAAAAAAGAGCTTGCAAGTGTCCAAAAAGACAACGAATCACTGCGGATCAAGCGGCATGAATATGGTTTTTCAATTGTATCACTGGCAGGCTATACCAGTTCAGGAAAAAGCACCCTTTTCAATGCACTTGTAGATGAAGATGTACACGTTGAAGATATGCTTTTCACAACACTCCTGCCAATAACACGTGCGCTGAATATCTGTGGGCGCCGTGTACTTTTGACTGATACGGTCGGCTTTATTGAAGATCTCCCACACTGGATGATCGATGCGTTTCGTTCAACACTGAACGAGATATTCCTTGCCGATGTCATCCTGCTAGTTGTTGATGCCAGTGAATCTCCTGACATCATGCGGCAAAAACTTGTCACTTCGCATGACACATTTTGGGAACAAATAAAAGGAGTGCCTATAATCACTGTGCTGAACAAAATTGACAGAATTACAGAAAATGAACTGAAAGAGCGACTCGAAAATGTAGGGTACCTTACTCCAAATCCTGTTGCAGTCTCTGCAAAAAATGGTTTGGGATTTGATGAACTTAAGAATGAGATATATAGGCAACTCCCGAAATGGAAACGCGAAACGGTTTCATTGCCAATGTCGGAATATGGAATGTCAATTGTATCATGGTTGTTTAATGAAGGTATTGTGCACAACATCAATTACAAAGACCGGATCATAGTCGATTTTGAAGCGCGGGATGAGATTATTCTAAAGGCAAGGATAATCGAAAAAAAAGATAAACATGGGCATAACCATATGTTTACATAATGGTGGAGTACACCCCAAAAAATGGTGCCAAAATCTATGAAATCCCATGTATTTGCCTCAAAGTCAACGACCCAGGACGGCGCTTCGCTCTGTCCGGGGTATCTTAAATGTGCATAAGTTTTTCTATCGCTTTATGCTGTTTTCGCTTTTACCAAAAGGATTGGGCACGAAAATAGATAGTGCATCGGCTTTCAGTATTTACAATCCACAATTATGTAACTCACTTTCCGCAGGTCAAATGAGTATTCGTATTATTTTTCCTGATAGCGTTTTTAAAAATCCGATTATATTTATATTTTATAAGTATGTGTTGTTTATGGACAAAATTGCGGTGTTTTTGATATTAGAGTTATTAGAGTTAATATTTCATGGAAACTATTGGAAAAATCCACATTTCGAGACATTTAAACTTAGGAAATAATTGCAGCACGCCTCATCATAGCGTTTTGCTTTCAAACAATATTTAAGATATCCCGGTTAGATCATTTTTCCGACAGTCTCTCATGAGCATAAAATTGACAGAAACGCTATCAAAAGAAATTATTGAATTTTTGTAGATACCTGCGGAAAGTGAGATGTAAGGGATACACTTAACCTTCGCCAGATAAGTTCTGTTTTACGCTATCGGCAAAATTACATATTCTTGATTCTTTCCTCAATATCGTAAATTGAATAGAACAATTCGCTATCCATGTCTTTTCTTTTCTCGTGATCCTCATTTATTTTTTTGAGAAATGGAAGAGCGATTTCAGTACCTATTCTTCCTAGAACCTCTACTGCTAACTTCCGTTTATCTATGTCATCATCAAAGAGCATAATGATATATGGAGATTCCCATCCATTTTCCTTGATAACTGCGGAAAAACTCGGTTCAATTTGAAGTATAGCCCATATAGCAGAAGCCCATGTATACGCGAACTTCTCATAACGAACCATCTGTTTTAATGTTTCAAGAGCGATTCCCGCTTTCAAAAATCCCAACGCTTCGGCTGCGAAATAGCGAATTGAATTATTTTCATCTTTCAATAGATTAATTAACTGAGATAGTTCATCATCCCTGGGATTTCTCCGTTTACGCCCATATACAAATATCGCATTTATTCTTACTGTATTATCGTGGTCATTAAATAAACTCAATAATTTCCGTGATACTTCCTCCTCCTCTTCTTGTGTCCCAATACCAATATATGCAAATGCGTACGCTGATCTAGCTCGAACATTTGAACTCTCATCATCTAAGGCTTGAACCAGAGCTTTCCGAACATAAGGGGTGCTATAGTAAAATAGCGCATTTGCAGCATTGCCACGGATGTTGGTATCAGGATTCTTAAGAAGAGCCTGAATTAGTGGATTAATTATCCATTCTACTCTATCATCGCCCCCATAAGTACCTAAAGTAGATGCTACACTACTTCTTAAATCTTTCACCGATTCTTCTAACGCTAATTTAACCATTGAACAAATAACTTCGTCAGAATATTTTTTAATCTTCGAGAGACTACTAAAAGAATCAAAGGAATAACCTCCCCGTAATGTATAAAGAGCATATTTACGAATCCTACTTGTTTCTTGTCTGTTGTTGAGTACTTGGAGTAGTCTCGATTCAATCTCTTGCGACATATTATCGACTAAAATTTCTGTTGCATACGTTCTTACAATTCCATCTTTATGTTGTAAGGCAGCATATAACAACGAATTCTGAGCTTTCTTTGTTAATGGCACATTTCGCATTGCATTGACAGCACGTTGACCATGTTCGTGAGATTCAAGATATTCCCCTAAGTAATCTGCAGCTTTTTCAGATTTCATTTCTCCTAAGGCTTGAAAAGCTTCAAGATGTGTATAAAATTGAGAATACACTATGAACTTGGGTGACGGATGTTTCTCTTCTGATTCCCACATCTGGATAATTCTTGTTAATTGCTCTATAACCTTCTCTTGCGTTTCAATACTAACTCTATTATTCGCGCCTATACATTTTGCAGCCAGAGACAATCGAAACATACTGTCATCTCTATATTTTATAATATCCCGCCAGAATGGCTGTACCAAGCGATCGACAAAATCCGAGGGATTATCCATTATTCCTACTAAAAAAAGTATAGCCCCCTCCCATCTCTCTGTAGCGTATTGGGACATGAATCCTTCAGGATTTCTCTGGAATATTTCGACCAGTTTTAAAGCTGCAAAGTAATCTCTGGAACTTTTATGCCAGAAACTTACCTTTGTGACTACTTTTATAAGAATATGAGATTTAAATAATTGCCTTAGTATTTCCTCCTGTATATTTATATAGTCATTTCTGCCATCTTTAAGAAAATCATCTATGATATCTTTCGCCTTGCTCTCTTCAATTTTTACTGAGTCTTCCTCCACCACCATAAAAAAAGCCAATTTCGAAAGAACTTCTATCTTAAGATCTGCATATTTCTGCCGGTCAAATTTTGCAGGGATAACTTTTTCATCCCATTCTTTCAAAAAATGGTGCTCTATGACATTTTTGAAAAGCACTCCTTTATTTGTGGATATTTGTGATTCGTCTTTCTGGAATTCCAATATCATGAACCAAAGTATCAATGGGTTTCTGGCTTCTGTTAGTAGATTATGTCCCTTTAATTCCTTTAATAACTTGTTTCCTTTCTCTTTACCGAGATACTTTTCGGTAAACAGTTCCATTTGGGGATTTGAAAGATGTTTGACCTCAACACTTTCAAAATTTAAGCTCTTGAAATCTTTGAGACTTTCCATTTTTCGTGAAGTGACAACGAATCGACTTTCTCCTGAACACACACTTATAAGATCTTTAATATCTTTCAAACATGTTGAATATTCATCGAGCTCGTCAAAAGCGTCGAAAAGAAATATGAATTTTTCTTTTTTAAACCAATCAACTATAGTTTCTTCATCGCACACAACACCATTCTCCCCAAAATATGTTGCGATCAATTTAAGAAGACTGTCGTTGTACCATTTTAGCTCAATATAAATAGGCACAGGAAGTTCTTTTTGAGAATGGCTCAAAATCTGTTCTGCGTATGAATAGGTTACCCATTGTAGAGAAGTACTTTTCCCAGTACCTGGATCACCTATAATAAGTAGTCTTAACTTATCTTTAATTGCATCAGTGAATATCAGACTTTTAGACGATTCCTCTGAATGCCTTTCGATTCCATCATATTCTATTTGGGATTTATTTTCTTCTTTTTTCTTTTCTTCTCTCAATTCAAGTTGCACGACCTCACTTGTAGGAAGCGAATCAGCATTTTCTACTATTGGTCTGTCGATTTGTTTATATTTCATTGAAAGAGATTTTAAGTAGTTTGGTAAAATATCTTTAAAATTAGATTCCATTAATTTTAGCAATGAACGATATATTAAGTGATTTAGTTTCTCTGATGTTTCGAACTTATTCCAAAATCGCCCCTCGATATAATCTCCAACTTCGTTCAGAAATTCATTCTGTTGAGGATCTCTTTTTATCCTTTCTACCTTCTCGACAAAAATGAGGCACTTTTTTTTACCTTTTTTAGCATCCCGAAATTCCTCGTGCGTTGGAGAAATACCAACAGGACTGTCATCCCATCCATAACTCGCCCCATAAATGCCAAGATAAATATCACACGCTTTAACTTCATCCAAACATGCTTTTTGAGAAGACTTGTTCATTGCAGGAGATTTGTTGGGTTCGATCCGTATTGCTTTAAAGTTAAATCCCTTATCTAAATTTAATTCTGCAATAGCATCCTCTGCAGCATCTCGATATTTTTCAAAACCAGTTATAACCGAACTAATAAATATCTTTGTCTTTCTCATTGTTCCCTATTTCTTTTGTATATAAATCGTTGATATCCGAACTTGAGTTCGTGTAATCATTATACTTTAGCATTATATCAAACTTATATTTATCTATACAATCTTAAAAAGGGAAGTATGAATAAACTCTGTTTCTCCTCAAGTCTTTTTTTTACACCATTTTTCATGCACCAGGCAGGGCTCACTCACGGCAATTTGTCCTCGCACATGAGTAAGCTGGAATCTGCATTATATTGAAGTCGTGAAGGAGTCTGTGGATAAAAAGCCGCATACTATGCTCCATCTGGTTGATAGGTGGCGGGATGCATTTTGGGCCTGTGGAATCTAAAATTGCTTATATCAACACTATCGACCAGCTACCTCCATTAGAACAATCAGAACAAAATCCACGACGATTGTCTTGTACAAAAACGTACTATTTTTCCAAATCCGTCGATTAATCGAAAGGCATAAATACTAATAGCACAGATTAAAAACTATACTTGTCTAAAAATGGACTAGTTTATGAATAATTACACACTATATGAATAAGGTGGAAAATATGGAAGAACAAATTGTTAATGAATCGTCTGCGGATGGTGACACAGTCATTGATATTATCAATGTAAGGAAAAGTTATCAGCGGGGAGGTATGGAAATACCAATCCTTAATGGCATTGACCTAACAGTCAAAACTGGCGAATTCCTTGCCATTATGGGTCCGTCGGGTTCTGGCAAAAGCACATTGATGAACATGATCGGATGCCTTGACAGGCCCACATCGGGACAGATCTTTGTTAAAGGCCAGGACATAAATCAGATATCGGATAATGAGCTTGCACACCTCAGGGGACGTGAGATCGGGTTCGTATTCCAGACCTTCAACCTGATTCCCAGGTTGACTGCTTACCAGAATGTGGAACTACCAACATTTGCTAGTAAAAAGAATGGTACTGATGTCAGTACAAAAGTAAGAGACCTACTGGAACTTGTGGGCTTGAAAGACCGTATGGACCACAAGACCACCGAACTTTCAGGCGGACAGTGCCAGAGGGTGGCCATTGCCCGGGCTCTAATAAATGACCCTATGCTGATACTTGCAGATGAGCCTACCGGGAACCTGGATTCAAAGACTACTGATGAAATCATGAAAATGTTCTCCGACCTGCATGACCAGGGCCGGACAATTGTTATGATCACACACGATCCTGAGATTGCAGAATTTGCAGACAGGATGGTGCTGGTGAAAGATGGAGTAATAGAAAATAATTGAGGTGAGGAGTTATGAAAAGTATAAGGAAATATATGAATTTGCTGGGATCTTTGTTTTTAGTAGCATTGATATTTGCAATGTCCATGACCCCGGTTTCAGCAAGTGCTGCTGCACTTAGGGCAGATATCGTACAATGTGACCCGAATCCTGCAGAGATCGGGCAATATGTAAACGTATGGATAAAGATTGAAAATGTCGGTAACACAAGGGCTGAAGATGTTTCAGTAGAACTTATCCCAGAATATCCATTTTCCCTGGATGCTGGAGATGATGCTGTAAGGAATATTGGTATCTTATCAACAGATAGACATGCATCACTGGAATACCACTTGTATGTAGATGAAAATGCAAGGCCTGGTACCAGATCGATAAAGGTACACTACCAGGATAATGAAGGCACGACCTGGAATGAGGAGACCCTTAATATCTGGGTCGGTTCAGGTTCGGATACATTTGACAGCAAAGGGACCATCCAGCTTGAACAGATCACAACAGAACCTGAAGTACTGATGCCGGGTGATAAAGGGACCGTAATTTTTACATTAAAAAATACCGCAACCCAGTATTCCATCAGCTTTGGCGGTAAAGTGTATGATACAAATGCCAGGGTAAGGTCTGCAACACTTGAAGGTACAGATGATATTCGGGTAAACAGCGATCCATACCATGATACCGGTATCCTCGGACCGGGAGATACTGTAGACCTTACATATAATATCAAGGTAGATGACACTGCCAGGGACGGTACCAAACATCTGGAATTTATTGTGGTCGGAAGTTCCCATACATACAATTATAGATGGAATATTCCTGTCAAGGTCGATTCGGCAGGTATCAAGGTGATCCCTACCAAACCTCTGACTATTGATAATGGTATGACGACCATTGAATTTGATGTAGTCAATATCCATCCCAATACACTGACCTCGGTATCGGTTAGACCCCAGGCAGAGGGTATCGAATTCTCACCAGTTGAATATTTCATAGGGTCCATGGACCATGATGAACTGTTTACTGTGGAATTTGATGCACAGGTAGTATCAGATGATGTCTTAGACCAGCAAGAACTTGCTTTGATCGCCCAGTACAGGAGTGGAATCAACCAGCATGAGACTTCCCTTAACGACCTGGATCTGTCAATTGTCACTGAAAAGCCAAACAGTGGTACCGGATTTGCAAGTATCAGCGTTCTGCTTGCCATATTCGTGATATCAAGCCTGGTGATGTACAGACGTAAGAAACATCAGCAATAAGGGGTGAAGCGGATGGTAAACATTGTACAGTCCCTGCGTATCGCTGCGGGAAGCATAAAAGGTGCTAAGATGAGGTCCATCCTCACTACCCTTGGGATTGTCATTGGCGTGGCCGCAGTGATCGCCAATGTATCACTGGGAGCCAGTTTCAACCAGTATTTTGCAGACGTATCTTTGAATGCAGGCTCAAACTATATCGTAGTATTTGGCAAGGAACCAAACCTTTTCCATGACAATGAAATGAAACTGATCGATAATACTCGTGGTATAGTGGGCATTTCACCTTATAAGCAAGAATCTGCCAAAGTCACGTACTATTCCACTTCCAAACGTGTTGGTGTGCTTGGAGTTACTGAAGATATGGAAGAACTTGCAAATATTGAACTGGAAGATGGAGCTTTCCTAACCGATAAGGACAAGTATGTAACTGTCATTGGCAATGATATAGCGTATGATAAATTTGACAGGAAAATTTTCACCCAAAATTCTATTGACGTCACATTTCATACAAACGATGGCAATAGTATTACCAAGAAGTTCATGGTCAAGGGGATAATTGAAAAATCAAAAGAATCGTTTATTCCATCCGGGATTGGAGATAATGTGATCTTAATTCCGGTTTCAACATTAAATGAGATACTGGGAGAGAATGATTATGGAGCTTTCCTTGCCATGTCATCCAGCCTGGATACTATAAAGGAAACAGATGAGGAAATTGATAAACGGCTGGCCCGTCATTTTGGTGTCCCTACACGTGATATGGATGATGAAGATGCAAAACCATATTTTATAACGAACCAGGCAGATGATCTGGAGAGGTTGGGCCAAATATCTGGTGCTCTGGCGGCACTGCTCACTGCTGTTTCTTTGATCGCATTGATCGTAGGCTCAATTGGTATCATGAACATAATGCTGGTAACAGTAACAGAACGTACCCGTGAGATAGGTATTCTAAAGTCACTGGGTTTCACCAATTGGAATGTCCTGTTCCTGTTCATTGTGGAATCTATAGTCTTAAGTGTGTTCGGCGGACTGCTTGGCACTGGATTGGGTGTTGCGGGTGCTTATGGTGCACAGATGTTAATGAAACTGCCAATTGTATTCCCTCTGGAACTGATAGTGGTAGGATTTAGTGTATCTGTTATTGTAGGACTGATCGCAGGCGTGTATCCTGCAAATAAGGCTGCCAGGATGAATACCGTAGATGCACTGAGGAGTGAGCAGCAATTCCCGTCAAGATTGTAAACGCATGCAGCTAAAGGGTTACCAAGGATTACGATTTTATACTTTCGTAGACATTGTGTATAATATTGAGTGATAAAGCTAATAATTTAAAGTAATTATTAGCAATCTTCAAATTTTAGGGATGGAATTATGTATGCGTGAAAAAATAAAACTTAGAAAAAATCTGAATGCTGATGCATTATTCAGCGTTGTTCATTCAGGTTTTGAGAAAATAAAAGACCATCGGTCAAATAACACCAAAATATCGCTACCCGATGCACTTATGTCGGGTTTTGCCATGTTTTCACTCAAAGATCCTTCTTTGCTAGCTTTTGAAGAGAGACATTCTGAAGATACGAACTTAAAGCCGATCTACAAGATAAATAACGTACCTTGTGACACTCAGATGCGCACAATCTTAGATGAGGTTGACCCTGTTGATATAGAGCCTTCATTCAATGATATTTTCCGCAATCTCCAGCGCGGGAAGGTTTTGGAACCACTGATCTTTATGAACAGTTGCTATCTGATTTCTATCGATGGTACAGGTTATTTTTCTTCGAATAAGATTCATTGCGACTCTTGTTGTACAAAAACAAACTCAAGAACAGGGGAAATCACCTATCAACATCAAATGTTAGGTGCAGCAATCGTTCACCCTGATATCAAGGAAGTAATACCGTTAGCACCAGAGCCGATTATCAAACAGGATGGAGAATCGAAAAATGATAGCGAACGCAATGCAAGCAAACGTTTTTTGGAGAAATTAAGGAAAACGCATCCGCATTTGCACCTTATTGTAACAGAGGACGGATTAAGCTCAAATGCC
>Ga0255368_10013_pt1 | contig 34945 bp, 40 predicted proteins | sample ANMaggSeSYBR01E6_FD_182094 | JGI IMG/M metagenome (GOLD analysis project Ga0255368, IMG submission 182094) | Sediment cell enrichment communities from methane seep in Santa Monica Basin, California, United Staets - ANME aggregate JGI... | ecosystem: Environmental > Aquatic > Marine > Cold seeps >...
AGTATAGTAAAATATTATGAAGATCTTGCCGATAATTATGACAACAGATTTGATAATCAAAGGCTTGAATATATGCGGTCAGTAGAGAACAGGGTTCTTCTTAATAGTTTAAAACCCGGTTTAATTCTTGATATAGGTTGTGGGACTGGAGAACAAACATTATTTCTTGCACAAAAAGATTATCAGGTAATTGGTGTGGATATCTCAGGGGAAATGATAAGGATTGCAAAAGACAGGGTAAATAATGCCGATCTGAATGATAAAGTATCATTGATCCTTGCCTCAGCCGAAGCTCTTCCTTTTAAAGATAATTGCGTTGATGGATTAATTTCAATCTTTGGAGTATACAGTCATGTACCAAAGATAAGTATGGCCATCCAGGAGATATACAGGGTCTTGCATAATGGCAGCCTGGCTGTGATCACTGTTGTGAATAGATGGAATCTAACCTGGTGGGTCAAAACCATTCTTAACGCAAAAGGACGCTGGTTGTTACATGCCTTAACTAATAAGGATTATACTCTGAATGGATTGTGGACATATTATTTTTCAAAAAGTGAATTATCAAATATACTGAAAAATAAAGGGTTTAAGGTATCGATCGGGTGTCTGCTACTGTTGCTATACCCGCATAATAATAGGAAACTATATTTTTATGAAAAATTCTTTATGCGTTTTGAAGATAAAGTAAGATGGTTGTTTCCTTTTAATAGTCTAGGGTACTATCACCTGGCGGTTTTTGAAAAAAAATAGATATTTTTCGTATCCATTTCAAAAAGGTATCGAGCCTTCAATCTGTGCGAATCCTCGTGATTCTGTGTTTTATGAATGGCAAATTCCTGCCCACATTTTTTCTTACGCTTCCCTGCCGCCCCGATTGCACTTGACAGGCTGCCGACCATGGGGGTGCGGACAGGGAGCAGGTTACATGAATCAAAGTTCAGTGATTATGTTCTCCCAATCTGATAAGAATAGCCATGCAGGAATAAACAGGATTTTAACAGAATCCATATCGCGCTCATCAAACAGGTCTTTGGTGACAATTACTGCTCTATTTATGTTGTATTTTTTTGAGAACTTGATTATCTGCTTGGTGTCATATTTTGTTATTTGCGATTGATACTTCACTTCTATCGGGATCAATTCTTTGCCTTTTTTTGCGACTATGTCTACCTCGTCTTTTTGAGGACTGCGATAGAATGCAAGATTATCAATCGAGTTCACGATTATCCCTTCAACCAGACGCCCCACAACTTCCGTCTTTATGATGCTTTCAGGATAATCAAGCATTGCGATGATGATAGAGCTATGGGCTGTATACTGTTTTTTATTGGTCCTTACCTGCTTTGCGACACTGCCGGTGAAATTGTATATTGTTTTTATCAAAAATGATTTTTCAAGTAGCCCCACATAACGGGAAACAAGATTTCTGTTGATATTTAATGTGTTTGAGATGCTCGTGATCTCAAATAGCTGTGCATTGCTGTTTATCAACAATCTGAAAAGTTCATATATTATTATTTCATCTTCTTTGGCTGCTTTGCTTATGTCTGCAACAGATTTTTCAATCACTGATTCTTTTATATACATTCTGATGAATTCCTCATCTTTTATGTCAAGTAATTCCGGGAATGCACCCTTCAGGAGATACGACTCAAAAATGTCTCTATATCTTTCTTTCTTGCCTGTTAGTTTTAGGTCGTATTCATGAAAGATGTCTTTTGATGATTTGTATTCCATGCCGAAATATCTTGAGAATTCAGAAAATGACAAAACAGGCAGTTTGAATGTCAATATCCTGCCGGCAAGCGTTTCTTTCTTGTCTTTAAGCTCAAGGCTTGATGATCCGGACAAAAATATCTTTAGGTTATCTTCTGTGTCATAATATGTTTTTAGAAGATCAGTCCAGTTCGGCAGTTTTTGGATCTCATCTAAGAACAGATATCTTTTTTTGTTTTTTTCTGAAAATTCCAAAAAATAATTGATCAGGTCTTCAGCGACTGTATATTTCTGGAAATCAATATCGTCGAATGATATATAACATATATTTTTTTTAGGGGCATCAAGCCCTTGTATGACCTGCTTCATGATGGTCGTTTTTCCGACCCTCCGAAGGCCGGTTATTGCAAGGATCTGCTTGTATTTTATGTATTTTTGTATCTTTGAAAGGAGGTCTCTTTCAAATACATGAATCTCTGTTTTTTTACCTTGCCACCATGGGTTCTGTCTTATGAGCAGTGCTCTGTGTCTTTCTTCAGTTACCATGAGATATAATTGGCAATGCACATTTATATATTTTATGCACAAAATCCATGCACAATATTAAATATTGTGCACATATTACATGCACAAAATCAAAAAACAATTAAATTTTAGGTTATGTCGTATCCACTTCAAATCTGAGGTTAATTCAAAAATTATTAGACAGGATATAACGCAATTTCAACATCCTGTAAATCCGGTTAAAATTCCATGCTTTTTGAAGTGTATATGTATTGAACCTTTAATCTGTGTAAATCACATTGATCTGTGTTTTATAAATGGTAAATTCCTGCCCACATTCTTTCTTACTCTTCCCTGCCGCCCCTCTTGGACTTGACAGGCTGCCGACCATGGGGGTGCAGACAGGGAGCAGGTTGTTTGATGTGGGTTAAAGGGTATATTTGGCCCCGACCATGCCACCGCCGGACTGCAAGTCCGGGGCATCCACGGGCTGGAGGCGGGGTAGTAGGATTATCTGTGAATATCTTGTAATAATTCCTCAGATTTTTTTCGAATATAATGTATTTGTGTCTGAACTGATAAGTCCTTTGTCTCTTCATAATGTTTATCACGTATCTTTCTAACCATTTCAACCGTTTTTATTGACATAAGTCGTCACCTCCATTGGGGAATAGATTGATATTGCCTTATATCCCTTTTCAAGATTTACAGCATTAAATTGTCTAATTTTATCATAATGAACAATATGCCTAAAATTCCAACTTACTAATATATCGATATCTGCCACAGTTGCCATAGCGATATGTCGAGCATCATCCCTATAGTTTAAAGATAAAATACCACGATCAATATATATCTCAGCAAGCTCTATAGATTCGGCATCCAATTCGAGAAATTCATGCTCACAATTTCGAAACATTTCATATACTTTTTTTACTTCATCAGGTGCATCTCTAATTTCTGCATCCGTGAGTGAGGAAAGAACCAAAGAAAATACACCCAGTCCGAAGTCTGAAAGAAGTCCTTCAGACCATTCTTTAAATTCATAATCACAACAACCTCCAATTACGGAAGTATCAACATAAATTCGAGTGATTTTCATAATGTTTTCATCTCAAATATAAGCGATATAAGTTCAATACATTCAATTAGCCTATGTAGTTCTCATGTTGAGGTGAATAAATATTCCCTAAAAACTATATTAACTGTGTCAGCTATCGTTTGATATGCAGACTTATTTGCATATCCTGCTTATTAAATGTTGTATCTGAACATGATCCATCGATATATCCTTTTGAAAGAATATCAATCATCTCATACATCTCTTCATCCTTCTTATATACTTATTTATCAACCCACCACATAAAACCCTATCGATTATACAGCCAACCCGACCTCGGTCATAAATAACTATCCCCGTACTAACAGTACGAGGTTTTCCTATACTTAAATACTACATTTTGACCCAACCGTAGTAGAGCTGCGGAGTATAGTTATTAAGATAAAAACCCTTCAGATAGAATAAGTCCTGAAATGGCACTGTGGAGTGGATCCACAGCACCTAATTTCCATTATTCTCCCCTTTTTTAAAGACTATTTCAGATTCCTCCACATCCACCTCAATAGAATCCCCTTCACCGAACTCCTTGTTCAATATCTTCATTGCCAGTGGGTCCAGGATCTTATGCTGTATGGTACGTTTAAGTGGTCGTGCACCGAAAGTGGGGTCAAATCCAGTTCGTGCTATGAAATCCCTGGCTTTATCAGTAAGCACAATGTTAATTTTCCTCTCCTTCAAACGTTTACTTAATATATTGACCTGGATGTCAACGATCTTCACAATCTCGGGCAGCTTTAACTGGTGGAATATTATAATGTCATCAAGCCGGTTCAGGAACTCGGGCCTGAATTGAGCCCGTACTGCCTCCATCACCCGTTTCTCCATCTCAACTTCATCATCACCATGTTCGACTATCCACTGGCTCCCGATATTGGATGTCATTATAATCACAGTGTTCTTGAAATCAACGGTGCGCCCATGTCCGTCTGTGAGCCTGCCGTCGTCCAGGACCTGAAGCAGCACATTAAATACATCCGGATGTGCCTTTTCGATCTCATCCAATAATATTACCGAATACGGCCGCCGCCTCACAGCTTCTGTAAGCTGGCCCCCTTCCTCATACCCCACATATCCGGGCGGTGCGCCAATGAGCCGGGCCACTGTATGCTTTTCCATATACTCGCTCATATCAAGCCTGACCATTGCGGCCTCATCATCGAACAGGAATTCGGCCAGTGCCCGGCCCAGTTCTGTCTTGCCTACGCCAGTGGGACCCAGGAACATGAACGAACCTGTGGGCCGGTTTATATCTGAAATGCCGGCCCTGCCCCTTCGCACCGCATTGGCCACGGCGGTAACGGCCTCTTCCTGTCCCACAAGACGCTGCCTGATGCGCTCTTCCATATTCACCAGTTTTTGCATCTCGCCTTCCAGCATCTTGCTCACCGGGATGTGGGTCCAGTTGGATACAACCTCTGCTATGTCCTCCTCGTCCACCTCTTCTTTGAGCATTTTCTGGTCCTTCTGGAGCTCTACCAGTTTAGTATTTTCAACTTCCAGTTGCTTTTGCAATTCCGGCAGTGTACCATACCTGAGTTCAGAAGCCCTCTCCAGATTACCTTCATGTTCTGCTTTCTCGGATTCCATCCGTTTCTTCTCGATATCACCCTTTATTCCCCGTATGATCTGGATGGTATCCTTTTCAAGCTGCCAGTGGGCCTTCATCTGGCTGCTCTGTTCCTTTAAGTCAGATAGTTCTTTATCGATCTTCTCCAGGCGCTCCTTCGAGTAATCGTCCTTTTCCTTCTTCACTGCCTGGCGCTCGATCTCAAGCTGCCTAATCTTCCGCTCAGCATAATCAAGTTCAGCAGGCATGCTGTCTATCTCTATCCTGAGCTTGGATGCGGCCTCATCGACCAGGTCAATGGCCTTATCAGGTAGAAACCGGTCTGTAATATAGCGGTTGGACAACACGGCTGCCGCCACGAGAGCCGAATCCTGTATCCTGACACCGTGATGAATCTCATATTTCTCATTTAAGCCACGCAGGATCGATATGGTCTCATCCACAGTGGGTTCATCCACCAGTACGAGCTGGAACCTGCGCTCCAGTGCTGCATCCTTTTCGATGTATTTCCTGTACTCGTTCAGTGTAGTAGCACCAATGGCCCGCAGTTCTCCCCTGGCCAGGGCTGGTTTCAGGAGATTTGAGGCATCGATGGACCCTTCGGCCGCCCCTGCACCCACAAGGGTGTGCAGCTCATCGATAAAAAGGATGATATTCCCTTCAGAATCCTGTACCTCTTTGATCACCGCTTTCAGTCGCTCTTCGAACTCACCCCGAAACTTGGTACCTGCCACAAGGGCACCCATGTCAAGGGCCACGACTTGCTTGTCCTTGATGGTGTCAGGTACATCCCCCATAAATATGCGAAGAGCCAAACCCTCTGCAATTGCGGTTTTTCCCACACCGGGTTCCCCTATAAGCACAGGATTGTTCTTTGTCCTGCGGGAAAGTACCTGAAGTACCCTGCGAATCTCGTTATCCCGACCGATCACAGGATCCAGCTTTCCAAGTGCTGCTGCTTCTGTGAGGTCACGACCGTATTTTTCCAGCGCCTGGTATTTATCCTCAGGATTCTGGTCCGTGACCCTGGATGAACCCCTTACCTCCTTGAGGGCTTTGAGGATGGTATCCTTTGTTGCTCCATTCTCTTTCAGGATATCTGACGAGATGCCATGTTTCTCATCAGTAATAGCCAGCAGCAGATGTTCAGTGCTCAGGTATTCATCTTTGAGCTGTTTCATCTCATCAAAGGCCGCATCAACCACATTATTGATCCGCTGGGACATATAGAGCTGTTCTGCTCCTGCCACTCTTGGGATCTTGTTAATTTCTTCTTCCAGCCGCCCGATTATTCCAGGTACATTGGCCCCTAATCTTTGAAGTATCTGTAGGGTAAGTCCTTCTTTCTGGTTGATCAGTGCCAGCATGAGTTGTTCTACATCAAGCTGCTGCTGATTATTATCAAGTGTGATATTCCTTGCATCAGAAAATGCTTCCTGTGCCTTTATGGTAAATTTATCTAATCTCATAAGTGATCACTGAATAATTAAATGACTTTTTTTTAATTAATAAGTTGCCAAGGATAGTCAAGACTACTACTACTCCTATATTCCAGATGTAATTATAGATAAATCCTTCTTATCCTTATGTTCCAGCCTGGAAATATACTTCTTCATACGGCTGTATGACTACGAAACCGTCACCATTGAAGGCCATCTGTAGTGATTCGCCGCTGCTCCGTCCTACAAAGGTTTTTAGTGAAACATCGGTTTTTAGGTCAGGTTGAAGATTGCCTGACCATGCCACTGTGGCATTGGGGTCAGTAAATACGGGGGTTTCAGGTGTTACTTTGAGTGTCAGTGGGTCATAGTGTGTGGTTATGGCAATCATACCTGTTCCTTCAAGTTTTACATTGAAAAGCCCGCCTGCCATTAATCCTGCAACCTTTTTAAGCATTTTTATATCCCACATGATTGACTCCTCAAATGCCAGCAGGTCGTTGCCGTTGACAAATATGGACTGCTTGTCCAGGTTGATGACCGATATCTTCTTACCACTGTCTGCTAAGTATAATTTGCCTGTACCTTCTGCTTTTGTAAGTCTTACGCCTTCCCCTGTCACGGCTTTTTTCAGCATTTTGCTAATTCCGTGTTCCATGACCCCTTCCCTGGTGAACTTGATATCTCCCAGGTAAGCTACCATTGATCCCATTTTCGTCCATACTTTTCCTTCTAGATTTATCTCAAGCAATCGGTCCCGTTCCAGTTCGAAAGTGCCCTCTCCCAGATCACGCTGTCCGGTCGAATCAATAAATTCATCGATTGAGTATTTTCCCATTTAGTCTCCTCCTGATCCAAAAAAAATGGATTATGTATTTATGTACATTTCATAGGTTAAGTAATTTTTTTGTGATTGATTTGGACTTGCGACCTAAAATGCTGAATTTTCACCTTTTAGGATGATGTACAGGTGTTTGGTTAATAGGGTGGGATGTTGGTTTTTATGATATGGGTAACATAATGCTCATAAAATTGAATAATATGGGTAATTATTTAAGAAGTAGATTGTGTGATGGTCAAGGATGATGAGGTTGTACCCCTGGAATCCAGGTATAAGAATAATATCAGGAAGAAGGACATTAAAGGGTTATTAAAATTTATGAATATTTTTTCGGTTAAGAGGGGTTTTGTTGTGACGAAGGACATGGAAGGCAAAGAATTGATTGACGGTAAGTTGATTGTATTTGTACCACTATGGAAATGGCTTTTAGAGTGGGAAGATCATGCTTGATGAAAGAGGCTTAGGATCATTGTTGAAACCGCTCTAAGACAAAGGATTAAAATATGGAATATATAGGGCATGATCCTGGCATACAACCATCATCAAAATGGCATAGAAGATGTGATGAATAATATTCAGCATGAATAGCTTAACATTATCCGTTCCTCGGTTCACGTTTACATGGAAAATGATAATTGTGTGGAAGTAATCATAATACAGGGTGAGGCAGGAAAGATCAGCGAGATATACAAGAACATTGTAAAGAACAAAGGTATACAGCACGTCAAACTGGATACTATCAATCCACAGGAAATATAGGGCTTTTTACTCCAGACCCAAAAACTCACCGGCTCTATAAGTCGCGTGAGTTTGAGAAATATCAAATAATCCTCCACTCTTATGTCCTGTTGACTCATATTTAAATAAACTTAACACTCGTTCCATAGTTACATGAAGATTATTATGAAATTTTAATATAGGATTGCCAGATTCAGAAGCCTGTATACTGCGAAACTGGAAATCGAACATGCCCATTTAATACTCGATAGTAATAATCCATGGGAGATTCTCACAAATTTCTCTTATCTCCAAAATTACATTCGACTTGCTTCTACTGAATATAAGGGAGCAGGACTTAAGCCGGATGATACTGTGGTTATTATTGGAAGCGGACCACTCCCCATCTCTCTGATAATGATGTGCCATCAGTATGGAGTAAGAGGGATTGGAATAGAACAGGAAACCGAAAGAGCAGAACTTTCAAGAAAAGTACTGGAAAAACTTGGTCTTTCTGATCAGATTAGGATAATAACCGGAAATCATTCAATACTTCCCTTAAAAGATGCTGCTGAACTTATCATGGTAGCTGCTCAGGCAGAACCAAAACAGGAGATTTTCGATTATCTGGCTGAGGCACTGCCTACAAGCACTAAATTGTCCTACCGCATCTATGAAAAGGGATTAAGAAGGTTACTGGACACATTTTTCCATTACGATTTACCTGAATCGTTTGAAGAATACCTCCGGATCAGACCTGAACCGCCTGTTAACAATACAGTTGTATTTGTGATCAAAAAAACCTAATGATCTCGTAGACTGTTAATTATTTTCCACTATTCAATTGCATCAATGGCTCTTTTATATGCCAGTTCAGCTATTACCGGGTCTGCACCCAGGGGTTCAGCATAGATCAGATTAACATCTTTACCGTTTAATCTGATGGTTGTGGTGCGATCTTCCCTGCTTATACCCAGAATCTGTGGTATATCTTCGGTAGTATGTACACCGTGAGCAAGGAATATAGGGACAGCTATGATATTTGATATGTCGGCATTCTCGAAGGACTGTAATCCTTCATCCATAGTAGGATTATTCATATTCATAAATCCTGTTCGTACAATAGTATCAGGATGTTTCTCTGCAATCTGGTTGGCAACTGCAGTTATTACTTCCTTGTTGTACGGGAGTTTACTTCCATGTCCTAATACCATTATTCCGATTTTTTCATTCATACTTATACACCAATTATATTTTATAAAGTAATACTAACAACTTATAAAGTAATACACCAGTCTAACAGTAATCAAATATAAAGCTTTGCTCAACAGAATGTCTGTAAAATATAATTGCAAAATAGCGTGTGGTTTTGGATAATATTACTAAAAAATTCTATTTTATTTAATAGTTTTTATTATTTCCTATTCAGCGGTTTTCATGGCAGTGCTTTGATCCAGACGAGGAATGAACTTGAATTCTTCATACTATTATAAATCAAACCACAGAGCACATTAAGGGTACAGAAAGTCGGGAAATATTTCTTATGCACGTTCGCTGCGATCCCAGATGTGAATTATTTGTGCCAGAAAAAATTAAAAAGTCTCTGTTTTTCAGGGGCAATGATTAAATATAGAAACGATATTATGAAATAAATGCAAATAATTGTTATTAAATATAACTTTACAGGAGTATTGTAAGATGGAAAATTATTCAAACAGATTAATTATTGAAGAACTCGAAAAGATATATTCCTCAACTAAGGGTCTCAATGATCAAGAGATCATTCAAGATCATTCGGATAATTTTGAGCCTTTTTTTCAACGACTTGACTATCTAAGTGCACTTGAGATAGACGACCGGTTTGCACAGGATATCGTCTGCAAACTTAAACCTGATTGTGCACTTGAATCAATTGTCAGGTTTCGAAATCTATACAGTTTACGGCTCGAAACCGAAAACGCATATTCAATATTGGAAAGCAGCCAACCATGGGAAGTGCTTGAAAAATTTACCCATTACTCGAATTATGTCCAACTAGCACAAAGCGAATATCAAGGATCCGGACTTAAATCGGGTGATTGTGTTGTGTTTCTTGGAAGCGGACCTCTGCCACTATCACTTATCATTATGTGCCATCAAAACGGACTTAAAGGAGTCGGGATTGAACAGGAGCCTGATAGAGCTAAACTCTCAAGAGAGGTGGTGGAGAAACTTGGTCTTTCCAGTCAGATAGAGATAAAAACCGGAAACCACTTTAGCTTACCCCTTAAAAGCAAATACGAACTTCTGATGGTAGCCGCTGCAGCCGAGCCTAAAATAGAGATCTTTGATTATCTGGCAAGGGTGCTGCCTGCGAGAATGAGACTATCCTACCGTATCTATGAAAAGGGATTGCGAAGAGTACTGGAAACGGGTTTTCAATTTGAACTGCCTGAACAGTTTAAAGAATTCTATCGAATTAGACCAGAACCCCCTGTTAACAATACTGTTGTATTTATCACCAAAGAGGCTAGTTAATCTACCGGTTAAAAGTTGCTACGGCACACCCAACCGCAGTAGAGCTGCAGGGTATAGTTATTAAGATTAACTGGTAAGTATTAATTTCCCCTTCCCCCAGATGTAATGACTTTCAGTAATGTGCAGTATTAACCAGGCCAGAATTTGCAATTAATCCAAGCCCCTCAAGGACATAGTGCACTGTCCCGGAATTGACATAATCAGTTATCACCTTCATCAAACCTTCCATTGACAATTCATTCCGGCACTTACTCATGCTTTTCTACATGAACATGATACTTACCCCGTGCAGAAGAGATTCCTGAATGTGTATGTTCGTGGATATGCAGATGTACATGCCCATCCCCACTCTCCATTGTTTTTGTCAGGTTCGTGACCGCACCTTCGATCGAAAGTGGAAGCACATCACATGGATAATCGAAACACCGAAGTATTTCAAAGAGCTGCGTTATCACAGGCACATCCAGGCCGATCTTCACAAGCATTTCTGTTTCTGAAAAAATATCACGGGTCGGCCCGTCTGCGATCACGGTCTTGTTCAGGACAATGACCCGTTCTGCAAGTTCGGGAATTGCGTTCACATCATGTGTGATTATCAGCAGCGTTTTTCCTTTTTCTTTAAGTCTTCTGAGAATCTCTATCAATTCCCTCCTGCTTTTCGGATCAAGGTTGGCAGTAGGTTCATCCATGGCAAGTATCTCAGGTTCCATAGAAAGTACAGTGGCAAGTGCAGCCCGCCTCTTCTCACCCCCGCTGAGATGGTGCGGGACCCGATGCTCATATCCGGCAAGTCCGACCATTTCAAGAGCATCCTTTACCCTTCGCTGCACCTCATCTTTCTCCAGACCGAGATTGATCGGGCCAAAAGCCACATCATCACCAAGCAAAGGCATGAAAAGCATATCATCAGCATTCTGGAATACGATACCGATCTTTTTCGGCATCTCATGTATCTTTTTTGGATCAACAGGTTCATCGAGGATCCTGATAGACTCAAATGATGTAGCACTATGTAGTATACCGTTGAGATGTAGCAGTAATGTGGATTTACCTGCACCGTTCGGTCCGATGAGCGCTACAGCTTCACCATTTTCGATCTCAAATGAGACATTCTCGATTGCAGCTGTTCCGTCATCATACATATAGCTCAGATCTTGAATTTTTATAGCAGACATTATGTTCCCTCCAGTGTACCATACCATACTGCAACCTGTACAAAAATAGCAAACCCACAGACCACTACCGTATAAAGCCAGTCCTGTGGTCTAAGAGTAAATTCATGCATTGTAGTAATCTTTCCTGTATACCCTTTTGATCTCATAGCATAGAAGACTCGCTCCGCCTGTTCATAGCTCATCACAAAGAGTGTTGCAATGGCTTTACTAAGTGTGGTTATTGTATACAGGTTCGATCCCCTCCTAAACCCCCGGGAGGTTAAAGAGCGTTCCATTAGCATAAACTCATTAGATAGCACAAAAATATATCTATAAGTGAATGCAAACATCTGCACCAGTTTGTTTGGTAGATGCAGGCCTTCGAGTGCCTTGATGGTAACATCCATCCGGGAGGTCCCGATCATCGGAAATATCAGCATTACCGATGTAAGTGCTTTGATCACGATCATAACGGCAAACTCAACCGACTCCATGCCCCGGAAGTTCAGCGTAATGCTGCTAAAGTGTGCTATTTCAACCCCTTCACCTATAATAGTAAAAGGTAGAATAACAAGGAAAGGCATCAGAAATAGAAAGACCCATTTCAATCGTCCCACGACAAAGGAAAATGGAATTCTTGATATATAGACCAGGATAATGGCAAAGAGCATACTTATTATGACCAGTTTGAGATCATATAGAAGCATGATCGAAAATATCAGCGCAAATATGGAAATAACCTTAAGGCGGGGGTCCCATCTATGGATCGGGGAGGATAATCCTGCATACATATCGATCTCTGATATCAAATCAATTCACTTCTTGTAGATATAACATATAACATTGTGTTTGCCCGACTTCTTCGGAGACCCTGGACAAAATCCAGGGTCTTTAGTAAATCTGGATAATGGGAGGATTTGCTGAATCATAATCTTTTTTTAATACTCAACATTTCCGGTTTGACTGTTGCAAGGAATCCAGCAATCACTCCGGTGAAGACGGTCTCGACTGGGATGACCCAGATGATGTGTGCCAAGACAACAGCTGTTGTAGCTTCAGTAAATTGTTCACCGGTTGCCAGAAGTTCAACTACAAGTAACAATACGGCAAGCACAACTGCGGTTCCTCCCGCAATCGCACCGAAAATAATTGTAGTTTTACTTATTCCAACATTAAGCTTCATTCCAGCTTTGAATATTAAAAAGGATATTAGTGCAGGAACGCCTATATTAACTGTATTGATCCCGATCGTTGTAACACCGCCATGTTGGAATAGGAAGGCCTGCATTACCAGCGCTACAAAAATACAGGGATAAGCGAGTATTCCAAGCGTTATACCTGCAAATCCACTCAATACCAGATGAACACTTGTAGGTCCTGCCTGGAAATGGATCAGCGACGCTACAAAGACCGCTGCCGTAATAACCGAGATTTTTGGGACATCATCTATTTTCATCTTCTTTAGTGTATATGCCAGGATTGCTGCAGTGATCACCCAGCCGGATCCCCAAAGCCACGGTTCAAGTATACCATCTGAAATGTGTACCATATGTATCCCTTATTGTTTTTTTAACATATTTATTTGTACCAGATTGTTGTATTGAAGTAGTGAATGAAATTCAAGTCAATCTTTGGATTATTGCGCTTTCATTTTTCGGGCCGAGAGATACGCTGCAATTCCGCCAATTCCGACCAGGAATCCAAATCCAACAAGAACACTCAGGTATAACGGCAGTTCTGCATCAGGCTGTGAACCTGCAGTCAGGTCAAACTCAAGTTCACCCTTATGCCCGGTGAGCTCCACTACCACTCTATAACTGGAAGTACCCAGTTTGGGTGTGAAATTATATAATCCATTCTCATCAGTCTTGCCTTCAAGGTACAGCTCTTCCTGTTCATCCCTGATAGAATATACCTCTACATTTGCATTGGCCATAGGATCCCCACCGCCATACCATGCCTTTATCTGTACATCCATTACCTGTTCTCTTAAATGGACCCTGTGTGCGGATGCGGCAGGTATCAATAACGTGCACAAAACTAATACCAGTGCCAGAAGACTCAAACTTTTAATTATTCTCATGTTATATTATCCCCCTTTTCAACAACCATATCTTTATGGGACAAACCTACTTGACCATTGCCAGAGAGTGATCAATTAAAAAAAAAGACCGACAGGGGTTGAATAACCCCTATTGATCTAAAAGTCGATCCTACTTTCTCCTCAATACAAGGAAAAGTGCTGCAACCAACCCGGTTACTGCCAAAATGGCTCCAAAGCCAGGTGTGCTGGATGAAGAAGCCTGTTTTGCCTCCTCTGCTGCTTGCTTTGCCTCTGCTACTGCCTGCTGTAGTTCAGCAGATGATGAGCCCTGAGCTTCAGCAGGTGGGAATGCCTCAAGTACCGGAACGATGAACACACCTCTTACATTGCGCCCGCTGTCAGGTTCCATGGTGGCACCGACAAACCATATACCGGGTTCATCAAGTGAATACACGAACTCTCCATTATCATTGGACTTAGTAAGCCGTGTGAATACCATAGGTGGGTCATATGGGAACATTTCCTCTGCCAGTTCAACTATCTCTATGCCAAGATCCAGTGTATGGTATATTTCAACCTCTACAGGTGCATCTGTAAGCGGTTGACCATTGTACATTACCTGTCCGGAGAATACAAATCCTTCCTCCATGCCATAGGGTCGCATGTATGAAAGGATCTCGGTCTGCTGTCCTACTTCTGCATCCCAGCCTTCCCACATCTCTTCACCGCTGTGGATAACGGCTTTGGTGTAGTCGATCAGGTTCTCCTCTTCGTCCTCGTATTTCACAAAGACAACAGTATCGCCCATCTGGTCGACAGTGAACGAGGCTTTATACGCAATAAAAGAAACCCCGGTATTTCCGTCTTCATCCATTCCTTCAACAGAAATCTCTTCTGTCGTAAGTTGCTCAACAGTGCCATCCGGCTTCATGACAGAAACCTCAGGTACAGAGGCCATATTAAATGATATATGCTCGTAGGGGTGTCCCCACATTATATATACTGTCTTTGTCTCTCCCAGTTCTGCAATATAATCTTCAGGTGCTACATCCCACACCGTATCCTCACTATCACTTGGGAAGACCATAGTAAAATGTGCACTTGCCATGCCTGCAGATGCGATCAACAATAGCACTGCAAACAGGGTTCTTATCAAGTTTTCTTTCATTTTATCACCTTTCTACATCATTTATTATACAAAATATTTTAAAAATATATCGATAGTATAACCGATTCGTATTTTCGTATGAATATAAATATATAATATAAATAATTAACGTTTTGAAAATATGCTATGAGTTCAATACGAAATAATTATGGACTATATAGTTATTACCGTGCAACCCTTATCTTCAACGATAACAGTATGTTCAGCCTGGGCCACCGGATATTCTCCAGACTCCATCAGGACAGGATACTTATGCAATTTTGTCATCATTTTATCAAGCTCGTCAGGCTCGTCCATCCAGCGTGTGGTAAAGGGAAGTGTATTGAACTGTGACAACAGTTTTTGGTATAACAGGTTTTTAGAATCCTTATTGCCAACAAGGCCGTATATCCTTACCTCTCCCCGTCTGGTCCCGCCACTACCCTGTGTAGTGAATGGCTCCACTGCCACCACATCTCCCGCATGAAGTACGTTCCCGAAGCTTGCGCTCCCTAAATTTGGGATAGTAACTCCGCTGTGGATCATGTACCTTTCCATACTATGACCTGTTAGATCAGTCATTGGAATGCAGTTATAGGATTTGATGACATTTTCTATGACCCTGCCCAGGTATTTGGTATTGACACCTTCCTGTATCTCATTGATGGCTGCATTTAGGGCTTCCCGTGCAGCTTCAACAAGAACCAGTTTATCATTAGTATCTACCTCAATGGTGTCTGCCGTATCAGCGATATAACCGTTAATATGTACGCCTACATCTATCTTGACTAAGTCTTTTGATGCAAATTTCCTATTTCCTTTCAATGGTGTATAATGAGATGCGATCTCATTGATGGAGATGTTGCATGGAAAAGCCACCTCACCTCCCATCTGCCTAGTAAGCTCCTCGGCATATTCGGCTGTATCCAGTAACCGTCCCCCTTCTTCCACTGTGTTCAATGTCTGTTCCCTGACACTAGAGGCAATCCTGCCTGCTTCAAGGTAGTATTCCAGTATTTCAGGATCCATTCCAGTTCCTCCGGTTATAGTTGGTTGCGTATGATGTTTAAAGAGTTGGGTATGACGGGATTATGGAAGAAACTAAAACTCATTGGCCTTAATAGGTGGCATAGGTGAATCTTATCCCACTGCCACTTGTAAGTACAATTACCCAGATATTATTACTGCTTGCCTTCAACAGCACACAGCAGTACTGCTGCCGCAATTCCCAGCCGCCTGTCAAGCAGGTTCTGTGTATCCCGGGAAAAATCAAGTGTTATCTTGATGACGAAAGGGTTGAAGTTCTGCTTGAACGTACACACCTGTGTATCCCCGATAAACCCGTTATAGGTCTGGGGAATCAGGCTGGTTAAAAAACGCCTGAACATGGCCAAAAACATGCTATCTTCCTTGATAAGCCCGATATCCCTGTCGTCTGCATCCATGAATATCCATTCGTCTTTCAAAATGGACTTTAGACCTTTTCGCTTCAGGACACCCACTTTCTCATTTGTGGTCGGGTCCACCACATCATAAGCGGCAGAAAAGTCCAGTATACTCCTGGCCTTGATGGTCAGTACTTCTTCCTGCATATCCTCGCCTGTATATATGCGGATATCTTCTTTCAGTTTGAATGCCTTCATTTTAGAATAAAAGGCAACATTACCGTCCGGGTCATAGATATGGAAGGCAGCCCCGAACAATTTGAGTATCTTCCTGCGTACCAGGTATTTTTGGTGTGAGAAACTATCAGACATATTATTCCCTCATATTTTGAAAATAACCGGACCGGTTCAGGATATCCAGCAATCCGGAACCTCCCAGATCATTATAAATCACTTTTAATTAATAGTACTTAAAATTTTCAGTGTTTTGATAAATATTATCATGGGATACAGAAACTGCCCAGAGTAGTTTACGAGTAGGAGTGGGCCCGCGGAGATTCGAACTCCGGATCCCCGCCGTGTAAAGGCGATGTCATAACCAGCTAGACCACAGGCCCCGTGTGTATTGTGCAAATTATTGCCGTTTTTTAGCTTAACTTGTAATTAGTGATATATAGAGTTTTTCAAGTTGTAGCTATTACTCATCTTCGCCAGATTCTCGGCTGGGATGAGGAAATACAAGAGCGGATTGAGATGATAAAGTGGCATTAGTTAATGTTTATGAAAACAGCACAGTCCACGTATGGAGCCCGAAGGGCTGCATACGTGTGCGGCCCGCTACTGGCCTGAGTAGGGGTGTACCCGAGGCGCTGGAATGCAAAAGGGAGGTTGCGAGCGTGGATGGTTGTGCAATTGAGCTTGCGACGGGATCGAGAGCGGAAGCGATCGGGACGCAGGTTGAACGGGCTGTGTATGAAGTGTTGAGATAGTGAGTGATGTATTGCGAACTAGCATTAAGGCACATCACAACATATTTATCTGATATATAGTTTTTATAGTATAATACTATGAAGCTTAATGATGTCGTTACTAACTTAACGAAATTTGAACTTATTCATTCTATTATCCTTTATGGTTCAAGGGCAGTAGGAACTCAGAGAGAAGAAAGCGATTTTGATTTATGCATCATACCGGATCCCGGTGTGAGTATTGGTTTCAAAGAGAGAATAGCCCTTGAAAACTCGATACCACAGAATATTGATCTTTCATTGATGGGGGAACTGCCTGTAAACATCCGGAAGCGGGTCTTTCTTGAAGGTAAAGTACTCTTTACAAAAGATCTCTATTACATCCTTACTCTTTCAAAGGAAACAGAGGTGGAATATGTCAGGTATGAACATCTCAAAAGGGACTATCATAAAGCTGTTATGAATCGGGTCAGGGCAAAACTCAGGTGATTGATTTGGACAAAGAACGGATAACCGATAAAATGGATGATCTGGAACAATGCTTAAGGGAACTTGAGGAATATCTTCCTGCGGCAGTTGATGAATATCTGTGCAGCGGAATGAGGAGAAGGGCATGCGAAAGAGCATTTTAGTTAGCATGTGAAAATCTACTTGATATCTGCAACATGATTATATCGGATGAGGGGTTGGGGATACCGATTGACAGCAAAGACTCCATAAATAGGTTGTGTCAGTGTGGTGCAATACCGGAATCCCTTTCATCACGGCTCGAGGAATTAACAGGATTTCGAAATCTCCTTGTCCATCAGTACGGTAAGGTGGACGACTCGATAGCGTATAGAAGTCTGCGAGATGAGTCAGGGGATTTTTATGAATTTCTTGAAGAGATCGAGAAATTCATTACATCGAAGATAGACAGTTGAACGCCAGAATGTTGGGAGCATTGAGATGGGTGGTTGATAGTTCCTATCTTGCTCTTTTAATAAACATTTTTGGTATGCTGCCTTTCTGGCGGCAGAGGCAGATGAACCTGTGCGGATGACACACCTGATGCAGGCTGCCGTGCTTAGTATATAAGAATTGAACAGCCGCTGACTGACGCTGAGATCGGAGGGGGGATATGAAGCCTAAGTTTTCTGGCATCCAGATCATCAAGAGCAGCTATGCCATTCATCTGTTTTGCTAAAGCTATGACCCCCTGCCTCTCCAAAATGAAGTAATTTTAAATATGCAGCAGAATTATTCACAGGCATTACTTTTATCCAGTTGTCGCCACCCGACTCTCCGGTCGTAACAGCCAGAAGGGCATCGTCAAATATAATTTCTTTCAAAACCGTCGTAGGTATTATCGCCTGCAGGTTCAACTTATGCAATATCTCGCGCAAAAGTTCGAATCTTCCGATCTCGCAGAAAGCACTTATGACACTATTGTCTAAAATTATCAGTTCACTTCACCTTTTAAGGTAAGATAATCCTTTCTCAATTTTTCAGCACTCTCTGCGCCCAAACGTGGATTTATTCCTTTTTCCACAAGAATTTTTTTCATTTCGATAAAAGATACTCCTGCAATTTCTGCAGCTTTTGCAAGGGATATCTTTTCCGCTCTATAGAGGGTTACGGCAATTTCCTTTGTATCGTATTCCTTCATCAGGTGGCGGATAGAGTCCCTCACAGCCTCAGCAACGTTATTATAGAGTCCGGCATCTATGAGCTGCCTTAGATATAATTCCAGTTCACCTTTAATCTCAACAGTGGTTGACATTTCATATCACTTGAATAATCATATATTATTTCAAGTTAATCAAGTTTTGCCTCTTTTAAATTGTCAAAAGTTGCGACAGCACACCCAACCAGCCGCAAACGTCGAAAAAACAAAAACCCTTGCAGATCATCTCCCCAAAGCCGGTCCACAGGTTAAGGGCAAATCCCAAATACATCGACAGGGCCAGGACCAGAAGCAAAGCCCTGGTGGGTAGCCTCATCGGTAAACACGTTGCCGGTTCCCTGGGAGGGGGAGCTACAACCATAGCAGTTCCCCGCCCGGGGCTGGGGTGATGGGGTGGGACAGCGGTGCTATATCTATAGGCGGTGGTATTGCTATCAAGCGAATGTGGGCGCCGGAGATGCTTTCATGCTCACAGGCCTGGGTGTGATAGGCTTTAAGGCTGTCTAGCAGCTGATGAGAACTGCCAAAGGAAGAAACACCAGGAGACGACAAGTTCGATGGTATGGATTATATCGGAATCAACGATTTCGGCATTGACTATTTCAAGGAGAATAAGGTCCTGTGTGATGAGGACGACCTGCTGGGTGACTTCATGGGAGATGCTGATGAACTGCTGGATTTCGGAGATATCGCTAATCTCGGCAAGGAAGTAATCGAGACTTAAGGATGGAGATGAGATGACATTTTTTTACCCATTGAGAAACAAGCATGCCTTTGAGATCTTTGATAAGGTATACAAAGAGGAAGAAAGTAAAACGGTCCACGTATGGAGCCCGCAGGGCTTCATACGTGTGCAGCCTGCTACTGGTCAGTGTTGATTAAAAAAGCACAGTCCATGTATTGAACTCAAAGGGCTTCATGTGTGTCCGGCCCGCTACTGGCCAGAGTAGGGCTTCATACATGGATAGTCCGTTAGTTCATGTATATCCTATGATGTCGCAAGATATAGATAATATGTTCCTTATATTCAATTTGAAGGGATTGAATATGAAGAAATACATCGTGACGCTTACTAAAGATGAGCGTGGAACTCTCAGCGCACTTACTTCCCTGGGCAAACACAAATCATAGAAAATTCTCAACGCTCTGATTCTATTTGGGTGCGATGAGGGTGAGTATCAGATAAGACATTCGACCAACGAAGAAATTGCCAGCGTCCTGAACATAAGTATGAGAAAGATCGACCGTGTGAAGGAGCGTTTTGTCCTGGAAGGTATAGAGGTTTCCCTCAACGGAAGAAAGAGTAAACGCATCTACGACAAAAAAGCTGACGGCGATTTGAAGCTCATTTGGTTGCATTAAGTTGCAGTGAGCCACCCAAAGGTTTTGTGAGATGTTCTTTGAGGTTGTTAGCCGACAAGGTCTCTTATAGAACATACTAATCTTAGCATAACTTATAAAAGTTAAAATAGACTTATTTTTACAGATACTATATGAAAAATATGAAACTCTATAAGACTATTATTTTCGCAAACGGAGCTGAAGCATTTAAGAATGTACTTATAAAAATAAAAGATAAAAAAGAAAAGAGAAGAAGATTATGCTTAGAGCATAGTCTTTCAGAAAGAGCATTCTTTTGGAAAGGGGACAATAAGATAGTTATTACACCTTTTCTTATTTCACCTGAGCTTGTGGATAAAAATATGTCTATAGCCAATTTTTTCAGTTTTAAAAATTTAGCTCCTTCCAAACTTGATGTTAGTCTATCAAAGGCGGTAATGAAAGACCGTAATTTATGGAATACTTTGTTAGGAATTATCAAAGACAATCCTGGAATGGAGCTATCTCCTTATTCAGTCACCGAAGAATTTTTAATGCTGGTGGAACAATTTAAAAAAGAGAAACTTGAATTTTCTGTTTGTGAACAACCTAGTGTCCGTTCTACTTGGACTATCTCTTATTTGGATTCTAAAGCTGGTTTTCGTGAGGAAATGCTAAAATTTCAATCATTTGTAAGAATTCCTGATGGTTTTATTTGCAGAAGCAAAAAGGAAGCAATAGAGATTGTAAAGTTTTTTTATGCAAATGAACAATCATGTGTTATTAAGTCAAATTATGGCGAATCTGGATGGGGACTTATTTTTATAAAGCAGGAAAACTATAGTTCATCTTACGATTTAGAAATGGAAATAAGAAGAAAATTTGATTGCGATAATATTTGGGAAAATGAAATTATTATTGTTGAAGAATTTATAGAATGCAATCCAAAAATAGGTGGAGGATTTCCATCAGTTGAAGTTATTGTTACAGATAAAGGTCCAGAAATTACTTATAGTTGCATTCAGCTATTTGGTGACCAAGGAGAGTTTATCGGTGTTGTTTTAGGTAAGATCGTTTTGAATAATAATATAAAATCAGAACTATATAGATTAAGTTATGTTATCGGAAAAAGGTATTGGGAACTTGGTTACAGAGGATTTTTTGACATAGATTTTGTTGTTTCCCAACGATGCAAAATATATGCTTTAGAAACAAATGCAAGAAGAACGGGAGGAACCCATGTATTTGACATAGCTAGAGAAATTTTAGGATCGAATTGGGAAAGAGAATTCTACATTCTTTCGCAGGATTTTTTCAGATATGGAAGCAAGATTTTGTCTGCAGATATTTTATTAAAAACAATGTCTAACATATTATTTCCTATACAAAGTAAAAAAAAAGGTGTTATTATAACAGTTGTGAGCCGTTGTGTTCCTAGCATTGGTTTTGTGATTATCGCTTCAACATCAAAAGAAGCAAAAGATATATATTCAAGGTTGTTAAACTTATTTCATAAATAATAGCTTCAAAGATATTAAAAAATAGTCTGACTTCATGTGAGAATATATGAAACAAAATGAGATAATCATAAGACAGATTATTGCTATGGATAAATAAATGTTTGATAAATATCATTTATCTGAAAATGCTAAAATTGTAACTAACTCAGTTCCTGGTAAAGAATCCTTAAAGTTGTTAAAAATTCAAGATACGGTTGAAAGCAACAATAGACTTTATCCAAAAGAAATTCCGCTTGCGTTTGATTTGGCAAAAGGAGCGATTATTCAGGATGTTGATGGTAATCAGTATATAGATTTTTTATCTGGGTGTGGTGTTTTTAGTCTTGGCCATAATAATCCTGATATTGTTAAAGATTTGAATAATTTGCATGATAAAATATTGCAGGCTGTCGATTTTCCCACAAAAATAAGAATAGATTTTATCGAAAATCTATTTGACATTCTTCCGAGGTCGTTGAAAGGAAAATGCAAGATTAATTTCGGAGGTCCAACTGGATCTGATGCTGTAGAGACAGCTCTAAAATTGGCTAGGATAAATACTAAAAGGCATACAGTCATAGCATTTCATGGAGGATATCATGGTATGACCATGGGTGCTTTAAGTGTGACAAGCAAGCTTTCTCATAGAGAAAAAATCACTCCACTGATACCAGGAGTACATTTTATGCCTTACTGCAATTCTTATCGTTGTTCATTTGGAAAAAATGAAAGATATTGTGAAAAGGAGTGCTTACGATATTTTGAATATATCCTGGAGAATCCAAGTTCTGGTATAGATAAACCAAGTGCTATTATTATAGAACCTGTACAAGGTGAAGGTGGTACTTGTATACCTCCAAAGAACTGGCTGGAAAGGATAACTGAAATAGCTAGAAAAAATAATGTGCTTGTAATTTTTGATGAGGTTCAGTCTGGATTCTATCGTACTGGAAAACTATTTTCTTTTGAACATACTTGTGCCATTCCTGATATTATTATTATGTCCAAAGGGATAAGTGGAATTGGTCTTCCATTATCTTTAATAATTTATAACAAATCACTAGATAAATGGGATCCTGGAACACACATAGGAACATTTCGAGGCAATCAACTAGGAATGGCTGCAGGCCTGTCAGCTATAAAGTTTATTAAAAATATGAAACTTGAAATGCATATTAACAAAATCGGAAATGAAATAGTTGATTCATTGGAACTTATACAAAATAATTCAAAGTTCATTGGTGATGTGCGAGGTATTGGAATGATGTTCGGAATTGAATACGTAAAAGATAAGAATACCAAATATCCATTCCCAGAGATGGCACGAAAAGTAAGAAAAATGTGTTACGAAAATGGCTTGCTCGTTGAGATCGGCGGCAATTACAATAATGTTATTCGTTTTCTTCCGCCATTAATTTTAACTTCAAAAATAGCAAGTAATGGACTTGATATTTTCAAGAAGACTAATTTATTAGCTGAGCAGAAGTTGTAATGTTTACAATTCTGATAGGTTTAAGGACTATTCGAGACAAAGGCCAATGTTTTTTTCTTGAGCTTTTCTCAAATAATAGACACCCATCGCTATGTCGAAAACTGCCATTCCCATCGGATTAAACATAATTGTATCCCGAGAACTTATATTTTGAAAGCTGTTGTTACAAACAACATCAACAATAGATTGCGTTTTATCTTTTTGCAATCCTTTTTCTCTATGTAATGTTTCGATGTCTGTTTTTTCTCTACATACTTCATCCCAGCTGTCAACAACGATACCATTTTTTACGTAATCATATATTTCAGTTTTAAAATCCCTGAGTGAAACGTTTAAGATAAGAGAACCTTCTTTCGGCTTTTTATCGACATAAGGAGCTTTTGAAACTGTACAAGTAATGAAAATGTCAGCATCGTTGTAAGCTTCTTCCCAGTTTTTGACTATTTTTACTTTATTTTTATAAAGAGAATTTATTGATTTTTCATCAATTTTGCGTAAATCATATATGTAAATATTTGATATTTTGTTTCCGAACAATTTAGTAACCATTTCAAAATGATATTGTCCAATGGGCCCCCATCCTATAATACCTAAATTGAATCTCCTCAGTGGCTTCACTTTGTTGAATTGTTTTATTATTAATCCACTAACCGATGCAGTTCTTAATATACTCAACAAAGTTGTATTAATAATAGAAATAACTTCTCCAGTATCAGCATTATTTAGAATGATAACACTATGCGCTCTTGGAATGTTTTTGTCTATATTTTTAGGAAAACTTGCTATCCATTTAATTCCAGCAATATTAAAATCTTTGCCAACAAATGCAGGCATAGCTATAATTCTATTATTTAAGTCTCTAAATCTTAGATATGGTTTAATAGGTTGAACAAAGTCATTCTCGTTAATACATTCAACAACTTTTTTAATCACTTTGATACTATTTTCCCAATCTATACCTATTTGAGTTATATGTTTCTCATTTAAGTATATCATATAACTTAAATTTATTATTTTTTAAGCTTTATTAAATTATCGTGCCATTTTTGGTTATAAATTGTACTTATATATTTATCTCCTCCATCCGGGAATATTATTACAACATTAGGTTTATTATTCAAAATTTTTCCGATAAAATATTTTTTTGTGGCAGCAAATACCAATCCAGAAGATCCTCCTGCGAAGATAGTATGGCGTTCTAAAAGTTCATGACACATTTCGACAGTGAAAATTTCATCTATTGTTACAACATCGTCAATTTTAGCTTTTTTTAGAACTTCAGGCACAATGCTTGATCCCATTCCATAAATATGCCTCTTTTTAGGTAATCCCCCAAATATTACTGATCCTTCAATATCCACGGCTATTATTTTTGCGTTTGGAAAAACTTCTTTTATTTTTTGTGAAACTCCAGTAATAGTTCCACCTGAGCCCACTGCAATAAATATATAATCAATACTACCAATTTCATTGCATAGCTCATTACCTAAAGTATAGTAGTAAGCTTCTGCATTGTATTTATTAGTATATTGATTTATCCAATAAGAATTAGGAATAGTTTTACCAAGTTCTTCCACTTTTTTAATTCTATTCAAAATATAATTTCCATTTAAATCAGGTTTTGTTACTTTTATTATTGTTGCACCCAATTTTTTTATTAGAATCTCATTTAAAGGTGAAACTTTTGAATCAAGAACACAATATATTTTCAAACCATATTTTTTTGAATATGCAGTTAAAGATAAACCAAAATTTCCAGACGATGATTCGATAAGTGTTGTATTTTTGTTTATTTCTTCAATTTCTAGCAGTTTTTTTATTAAATATGATGCCGCTCTGTCTTTTATACTTCCTGTGGGATTGAATGATTCTAATTTTGCAAATAAATTGATATTCTCTAGATCTTCTGATTCTATTTGCACTAATGGAGTTTGACCAACATTGTCTAAAATACTTGAATAAATCATACTCATTTAAAGCCTATTGTAATTACCAAGTCGGATGTTGCTATTAAAATACTTATCTTTAAAGCTGTCCCAAAACCAATTCACATTATACAATTCGGCTGCATTTTATCCCAACGAGGCAATTATTAATTATAATTAAATATTATTGTCCTAGATGGGATAGATATTATTTGATTTGTACATATACTTTTGGTTTTGGAACAGCCTACTTCACTTGCTTTGCTTACTCTTTTCTTTTTCTCATGGACTATTTAATTCTTTCCATTTGTTACATATTATGGGAAGGAGATTGTCGGAAAAGTACCTAAAAAGCGATTAAATTGAAACTTTCAAAATTATTATTCTAACTAAATCACTATGCTGCGCCATGTCGAGTTTATACCGTAAAGCTGAAATATTGAAAAACAAGGCTTTTCCGACAGTCTCGGAAGATTTGTCTAATAAGATTATGTCTCCAAATAGACCTATAGCCATAATTTAAAATTAAAAATATCTTTTGAAGTTTAAAATTATAGTTTTGGTAAGATCCTCCATAAATCATCCAAGTTTTCAGAGTTGGATTATGATTTTGTTAAAATAAATAGGTATCCACTTCAAATCTAAGGGTAACTGACTCCTTTTTGAAACCGAAAACCTGCTAAAGCACTTGATTTAGATAATCCGAATATGCATTTCACCCTGCTTTTTGAAGTGGATACTAAGTAAGAAATATCTAATGTTGATTTATTATGCTTATTTATAGTGGGTAAATATGGAAATTTTTTGATGCAAACTACGAGGTTGGTTCTAAAATGAAATGAAAAAAAAAGATTGCAATTGATAAGATAGATATAGAAGTTATGGCATTACATTATTCATTTGATATGTCGATTTTTTAGATAGATAATAATCGCCTTCCAGATTTCTTAAAAAATACCATATCTTTCTGCGGCTATTTTTATAATATTTTCTATTAAATCTTCAAAAGAAATGACTTCGAAACTTGCCATCATAGTTAAGGTATTATTAAGTCCATTTGTATTGGGGCCAATACCTGGATTATAGTTTACTTCCAGAAGATAAATATCATTACCTGAAATCCTATAATCCATTCTTGCGTAATCACGACAATCTGTAGTTATATATGCTATTTTAGAATATTCTTCCATTTTTTTTACAATTCCATATGGTAAATCTGCCTTTATCATCTGTTCTTTTTTTCCACCCCATTTATATTCATATGATCTAATTTTCTCAAATGAAGATTTAGATCCTTTAAATAGAAACTCTACAGGTGGAAACACATAAAGATTAGGATTATTGCCAATTATACCTATTGAAATTTCTCTGCCTTCAATAAATTTCTCAACTAATGCTGGCTGGTTATATCGTTTAAGAATATTAGTTATTCTGCATTGCAAATCTTCTATGGTAGATACAACACTGTTCAAATATATCCCTACACTTGCCTCTTCTCTGACTGGTTTCACTATTAGAGGAAAAGACATATCAGATCTAAGTCGTTCATTTGTACTGCGAAATAACTGACTTGGAGGACTTGGAATTCCATATTCCCTAAGAACAAGGTTGGTTTTCTCTTTATCTAAAGTGAATTGCATATTATGTGACGATGCACCTGTAAAAGGAATTTCTAGAGCCTCGAGCATGGCAGGAATTAAAGTTTCATTAGTATTCCCTCCTCCAAAACCCTCTGCCAAATTCAAAACTAAATCAATTGAATTTCTTTTTTTTTTTAGATGATCCCAAAGATCATATGTAGCTTCAAGAGTTTCGATTTTATATCCTCTCTTGCGAAGTAATTCAACTATCAACGGAATTATAATTATAATTTCTTGCTCACATATAAGATCAGTTTGGATACCTTTTTTTAATTTTTTTGCGACATTGTATAAAATCAAGATTTTCACATAATAGAACTCCTTATTTTTTTAATATAACCATCTTGTTGCCATCAAAGTCCTTATATTCAGTAAGATTTACTCCTTCCCAAAATGCAAGAGGAACTGGAATCTTTCCTTTTCCAGGAGCATCCACAACATATAGGGGTATAGCAATTCCTGATAGATGACGCCTAAGCTCAGTCATTATACTTTGTTCTTTTTCAATTGAACAAACAAAATTTTCCAGTCCTTTTACATAATCACATCTATATATGTAGAAAGGCAAAACACCTAAATAGTAAATATATCTGAATAAATCAGACAGAATATTAACATCATCGTTAATTTCTTTAAGAAAAACAGTTTGGGATAAAAGTATTGCTCCTGTTTCCTTGAGAATTTTTATTGCTTTGCATGCTTCATCATCTAACTCATCTTTATGATTTATATGAACAATTATAAATAACGGTTTATTTTTAGAAACAATTTTTATTTCATTCAATAACATCTTCATCGTTATTGTTTCAAAAGATGAAGGTTGGTGGATCGGTAATCTTGTTCCGATGCGAATTACTTTCACAGAATCAATTTCAGAGAGCCCTTTAAGAATTAATAGAGTATTTTTTATAGTAACAAATGGATCTCCACCACTTAAAATTACATCATCAACCTCTCCATGCATTTTAACATAATTAAAGCCAATTTGAATATCTTCCTCTGTAAGGTCTCCTTCTGCAGATCCAATTTGTCGTATCCTAGAACAAAACTGGCAGTGTGCAGCACATCTATATGAGACTTTCCATAAAATACGATTTTGAAATTTATGAACAATTCCTTTTGTTGGAGAATATTTTGAATCTTCTCCTAAAGGATCGTATTCAATAAATAATCCCCGATTAATTTTCAGAGATCTTTTGAATTGCAACTCAACAGGACGACTTCCTTTTTTTATAAGACTTTCCAGGTGGGGAGTAATCTTTTCTTCCAATTCAATAAGTTCAGATTTATCTTCCATATTTATCAACTCTTTTGCCAAATTAATATTGGTAATCTGAAAACTGTGAAAAAAAATTAGACTCAGACATTACAAACATAATTTATAATTAATTAGTAATCTACTTTACGAGTTTTATGCTGATTCGTAATAAGTCTTTTGATATTGATTTTATCAAAATGATGCAAAAATTAAGCAAAACAACGAAAAACTATGAAAATATATTAATCATAATGTATTGTTTTGATTTTTGGGCAGTGTCATAATTTAGAGACCGTTACATTACATGTTGGTATTATTAAACTAACCGCAGACGAACGCCGATAAACGCGGATACGCTGCCTGAAAATATGTGTTCATCTGTATTTATCTGTGTTTATCTGTGGTTTAATTAAATTCACCAACACGAATTGTAACGGTCTCATAATTTAGAATACTTAATATACAAATCGTTATTATGTGGCGATATTTATCCTAATCGTTATACCCCACAGCTCTGCTGTGGGGAGTTTCATCATCGGAGGAATTAAAAAAATGGTAATGGAAGAATTGATGCTTGTAAATCTGGAAAGTACAACTCAACGCAAGCGTCGAAGAAAACAAAAACCCTTGCAGATCATTTTCCCAAAGCCGGTCCGCAGGTTAAGAGCGAACCCTGAATACATCGACAGAGCTAGGACCAGAAGCAAAGCACTTGTGGGTAACCTCACTGGCAAACACGTTGCTGGTTCCCTGGGAGGGTCAGCTGCAACCATAGCAGTCCCCAACGCCATGCGGCTAATGGGATGGGGCGATGTAATGAGCAGCGGTGCTATGGTCATAGACGGCGGTATTGCTGAGAAGCAGATGTATGAGGGCGCAGATCTTTGATAAGGCATACAAAGAGAAAGAAAGTAAAACAGTCCACGTATGGAGCCCGCAGGGCTTCATACGTGTGCAATCCGCTACTGGTTAGAGTAGAAGTGGGCCCGCGGAGATTCGAACTCCGGACCTCCGCCGTGTGAAGGCGACGTCATAACCGACTAGACCACGAGCCCACTAATGCTTTATCCTAAAATAACACTGGCTCTAATATTACCAATATAAGATAAGACTATCGCAAACACGCGATAGTCCTTTCGCTCGATCATAAATCCTGTTTTGTCCTCTGGTATAACCTGGCCTGGAACCCGTGATACTTGGCAACACCCTCTGCATCCTTCTGGTCGATACATGACTCATCAAAAGACACCAGGTCAGAAGAATATAATGCACAGGGAGAGCTTCTGGCAACCACATTAGCACTTCCCTTATACAGCCTTACCTTCACTGTTCCCTTCACACGCTCCTGTGTAGAATCAATAAAAGCGTTCAGGTCATGGTACAGCGGCTCATCCACCAGCCCCATATATGCAAGCTTTGACCATTCATCATCCACCCTGGCCTTAAAGCTCAACTCACGCCTGGTAAGCACCAGCCGCTCAAGGTCGCCATGGGCAGTCAGCAGTATGGTAGCAGCTGGATGTTCGTAGTTCTCCCTTGCCTTAAGGCCCAGCACCCTGTCCTCAATCATATCTGTCCTGCCCACACCGTGCCTGCCGCCTATGAGGTTTAGTTCGGTTATCAGAGAAACGCCATCCATGGGTGTACCGTTTAAGGATACCGGAACACCGCCTTCGAACCCTATCTCGATGATCTCAGCTTCCGGTCCATTCTCAGGAGACTGGGTCCACTCAAATATCTCTTCAGGGGGAATAAAATCAGGTTCCTCCAGTTTTCCGCCCTCGATACTGCGACTCCATATATTCTCATCAATGCTCCATGGCTTATCCTTAGTCACAGGGACCGGGATACCGTGCTCTTTTGCATAGTCGATCTCCCACTCCCGGGTCAGGTTCATATCCCTCATAGGTGCCAGTACGTCCATATCAGAAGACCGGAACACAGCTTCGAACCTCAACTGGTCATTGCCCTTGCCAGTACAGCCATGAGCAAGTGCACCGGCACCTTCAGCCAAAGCCACTTCCAGCACCTTCTTTGCAATAAGTGGCCTTGCAATGGCAGTTCCCAGAACATACCCTTCATAATTTCCATTGGCCTTGATAAGCGGAAAGATATAATCCTTTACAAATTCGGCTTTTACATCGATTGTAAAATTTTTATCACTGATCAATTCGGCCTTTTCTTCAGCATTTTTTATTTCTTCTTCTGGCTGGCCTACATCCACGATCACTGTGATAACATGATCCAGATCATAATGCTCTTTTAGAATCGGTATGCATACTGATGTGTCAAGTCCGCCTGAATAGGCTAATACAACTTTTTTTTCCATTTTTAATCATATCCTTTTTGTTATTATCATTTTACGGAAATATAACTTTCATCCTTCGAATAATATATAAGATATTTGAGTTATCTATAACTATTGTAACATAATAATAATCTTATCAAGATATTCAAATGGATGGCGGCATAATAAATGGTATTTGTTTCTCATAAAAAACATGTAGATAATTCAATAAACAAAATAAGGAAAGGGCATGGCAGCCAGGAAGTTGTCAGATCATTAAATAAAACCCTTACCGAGCATCCTGAACTCATGGAAAATGCGGTCTGCCAACTGATGGGGATCATCCAGACAGATAAGGTTGAGAATTTCATTTATGCAATTGAAGTCATGTTAAATATTGCTGAAGTTGAGCCTGACCTGTTAGCAAGCTCATCTGATGCAATCATCAGGATACTTGAATTTCCAGAGGACAGTCTTGATATAAATTATATGCTGAAAACAATGGATATTTTGGGTATGATTGCCTCGCGCTATCCAGAACTGATGCAGCCATCTGTAAAAATATTTTTGCAGAAGCTGAACAATTCCAATACACACATACGTTCAGCTTCATTTTATATTCTGGATTTTATAGCAAAACCATATCCCGAATACTTTTCAAATTATACCCTGGATCTAATTAGAAGTCTTCACGGTTTGCATATCGATGAACGACTGTATGCAACCAGGCTGATAGGAGATGTCGCAAGGATCTCACCTAATTTAATTGATGAATCCCGTGAAGTGTTGAGTGATCTTGCATACAAACATCCGGATACAATGGTCAGGCAGGAAGCTCATGATGTACTAAAGAAGTTTGAAGTAAAAGATAAGGTCACAACTGTAGAACCTGAAGAAGAACCGCTTGATTTTGAAAAGGATTTTATAAGTTTAATTGATATTAAAACTGAAAGTAATGATTTAGGAGAACTGGTTGATGTCCTGGCAGAAAGTTAACAAAGGATCTGAACAGGAAGAAGTGGTTCCTGAAGAAGAAAAGGCTGATATCGAGAATGGTATATTGACTGTTAAGGATATTAGTAAACCAGATCTAAAAGAAACCCAATATATTGAAAAAACGCAGGAAGAACCTGTTCTGAAAAAGTTGCCGCCAAAACCAGTAATTGAAAATAAGAAAACGCCAGAACATGCAATTAAACGTATCGGGTATCTTATAACAGACCCAAATCTCATAACGCGATTATCGGTTGTACAGGACATTGATGAGAAGAAAGAGGGGGGGGCACATGAATCTGACATTTCCCCTGTAGCAAATACAGGAACTCAAGAACGGCTCAAAGCAGATGAAACCATTTTTGATGATATTACCCTAGATATGATAAATACAGTTTTCGAAGAACTTTCAAATGAAGATTGGATAATTAATATGGGTCTGGCAACTAAGGATGGAACACTTATTTCTGCTATTAACCCGGATTCCATGGACAAAAGTGTTCTTAAAAAAATTTCTAATATGCTCTCTTCTGGAGAAACATCTCCAAAAAAAGAGGGTTTCAGAAATCGGGTAAGCATAGAACACCCGGATAAACTCCTGGTGGCCTTGTGCATAGGTAATAAATACAACTTGACAATCTTCGCAGTACCTGATGTACAATTTGGAATCGTACTTTACCAGCTTAACAGGACAGCTGATAAATTGGAACAGATATTACAATAGCGTTAATTTTCAGGTAGTGTCCTATTTTTTATGACCTGATGTCTTTATTTGTTTGATTCTTGAAAATCATGGGTTTACCATCTGGACTCTGTGTCATTTTTTTTGAAAATTATATCACTTTCAATCCTCTCTCGCTTAAAGTATAAATGGGGGCAAATGATTTAGAACACGGATTTCACTGATCATGCGGATGCACACGGATATGATTAATTCGTTTTTCGTGTTTAATCTGAAAGGATAAAACAAAATGCTTCACGCAGAATTAACAGATAAAATCATCAGTTTGTTTTTCAAAGTCTATGCTACTAATAAAGAAGTCGGGCTATCATTAAATTTTGGTAGAATCCCGAATTCAAATGAGTGATATTTACGAATGATAGGAAAGAATGATTTGAATCAGAAATCCCAAATCCGTGCGTATCCGTCGAATCCGTGGCATCCGTGTTCCCTCTTCCTTGATGAATACTATTTCATAAATCAACAAATTCAATTAATATAGAGGTCACGATTTATAGGACACAACCAATTTTCATGATGTCTTAATTTTTCATTGTAATACAGGAACAAAATCCTCGCTAACGCTCGGATTTACTTGACGTATAGGAAAGTATAAACGCATTTGTTTAAGTATATCAAATTATACTTGATATACTACATGACTTTCGGCTCAGAAACGGGTTAAATTAGAGAACTTTTAAATATAGTAACTTCCTTTATTAATTCATGACTGAAATAAATCATGAGATTTTTTAATTTGTTCTGGAAATGCTAGGGCCGCATATATAGTTTGCGAAATACATAAGTAGTAATAAGTAGTAATCAGAAAATAATAAAAAGTCTCAGATTTGAATGGGCGCAGGTATAATTTCAAACTTCTCTAATTTAAAGCGTTACTATATACCCATATAGCCGAAACTCATGTACTATGAAAAAAGAAAAACGAGCGCCTCATCGACGCCCTGGTTATTGCAGTTATTTTGCAATATCGAAATTCTCTTTAACAATCTTCAATGCACAGTAATCGCCACACATGGTGCATGCCTCGGTATCTTCCGGTGCCCTGCTGTTCCTGATATGCCTGGCATGTTCAGGGTCGATAGCAAGTTCATACATCTTTTCCCAGTCCAGGTCACGGCGCGCCCTGCCCATTGCAAGGTCCTGGTCGCGCTTGCCCAGCTTGATCATATCCCCGATATGTGCAGCTATGCGGGATGTGATCACTCCGACCCTCACATCCTCCACGTTGGGCAGTGCCAGATGTTCCGCAGGTGTTACGTAGCACAGGAAATCGCATCCTGCCGCACTTGATATGGATGCACCGATCGCGGTCACGATATGGTCGTACCCGGGTGCAATATCAGATACCAATGGACCCAGCACGTAGAATGGTTTATCGCCACTCAATCGCTTCATTAACTGCACATTGGTCTTTATCTCGTCTATGGGTACATGTCCCGGACCCTCGACTATGACCTGCACGCCAGCATCATGGGCCCTGTCTGATAGCTCAGAGTTCATGACCAGTTCCTGGATCTGTGCCCTGTCTGTGGCATCATGCACTGCAGCAGCCCGCATACCGTTGCCCATGCTCAGTGTGACCTCGTGCTCTTTCATTATCTCAAGCAAGTAGTCGAACTCACTGTACAGGGGGTTCTCTTTTTCATTGTGGACCATCCAGGCAGTCATGAATGCGCCGCCTCTGGAACACAGCCCGCCGTAGCGTCCCTGTATTTTGAGTCGCTCCATGGTAATAAGGTTGATACCTGTATGTATGGCCATGAAATTCGTGCCCAGTTTTGCCTGGTCTTCTGTGGCCTTGAACAATTCGTCCTCTTTCATGTCCACTACTGAGCCATATTTTATTGCAGCCTCGATAAAGGCCTGGTACAGGGGCACACACCCGACAGACAGTGATGTGGCTTCGATAACGCGCCTCCTTATTTCAAGGAAGTCGCCGCCAGTGGATAGTTCCATCAGTGTGTCGGCTCCGGCAGCCTCTGCTGCTTTTGCTTTATCTACTTCCATTTCAATATCCATGATATCCGAGGATGTGCCGATGGAGGCGTTGACCTTGGTGGTCAGGCCTTTGCCTATGCCGCAGTGCTTGATCTCTCGGTATGGTGTTACCGGGATCACTATCTTTCCCGATGCCACGCCTCTTCGCACGAAGTCTGGCTCGACGCCCTCTATCGCAGCCACTGTTTTCATCTCTTCTGTAATAATACCTTTTTGTGCTTCTTCGATTATGCTCATGTATGATGCTCCATATTGGATTTTTATCGGTTGCTTTTAACACTGCTAACCCATATAATATTTTTTAAAAAGTTAATTTGAGTTCAAATCAAGTAAACTTGATTTAATACAAGTCTGTTTGAAAAGATGGTGCAGATAATCCTTTTCTTAATCTGGATGGTATCCATACACCCTGAAGTTCTGCTCAACCTTAACTCCCCCGGCGGCAGCATCATAGCAATCCTGTCAGCCGCCGCAATCGATTTCACCAGCGCCCGGTCCCCCCACCTCATCCACCAGCATCATGTGAACTACCAAAGCAATAATTATATATTATACGTACTCAATACGTATTAAATAGGTATTAAATAGGTATTTAGTATGCACATAAAAAAGACAATTACCTTACCTGAAGAATTAGAAAGAGATGTGGAAAACCAGCTTATTGGTAAATATTACTCAAATCTCTCTGATGTTATACGGGATGGAATCAGGCGGGTCCTTAAAGATTATGAGCACAACAGCGAAATAAAAGCAATCGCCAAACTTTACCAGGAAGGAAAAATTACAATCAGGGAAGCTTCTGATATTACTGGAATCCCTCTTCGGGGTATTCTCCATGAGTTCAGTAAAAGGGGCACCTACATCAGGTACGGTGAAGACGAACTCAAAGAGGATATTGAATGAAGTTTTAACTGATTCCAGAAATTTTATATTTTCACCCTCGACTCCCCCGGCGGCAGCATCATAGCAATCCTTATCAGTCAAAGCAATCGACTTCTCTAGT
>Ga0255368_10021_pt1 | contig 33011 bp, 26 predicted proteins | sample ANMaggSeSYBR01E6_FD_182094 | JGI IMG/M metagenome (GOLD analysis project Ga0255368, IMG submission 182094) | Sediment cell enrichment communities from methane seep in Santa Monica Basin, California, United Staets - ANME aggregate JGI... | ecosystem: Environmental > Aquatic > Marine > Cold seeps >...
ATACAGGTCACATCATTCAACGAATCAGCCACAGCCAATGTACCAGCAATAGGAATAACACGAATCTCTATCACATCAGCTGCAAACCTAGCAACAAGATCAATAGTCCTAGGATAAGCACCATCAGCATCCATAACTCCAACTGATGCCATATCTCCGGTATTTAGAAAACTACTAAGATATTCTACATTCTCAATTGTAGTACAAGCAGAACCATCTGAAGTGACACAATAGTGTTCTTCAGATTGTGTGACAACACTCCCATCATTCATAATATACGCAACAAGGAAAGCAACTGATTCATCTACAGGTCTAAATCTCCAAGTTAGAAGACATGGAGCTACTACCGTAGCACCATCTAAACTATAAACTCTCACACTACCATGCTGTACTTCTACAAAATCATCATCATCACTCTGCCCAACAGTAACCAATATGCTTGAACTCTCCTCCTGACATCCTACATCCTCATCAGGTAATGCATCGGGATCTCCACCAATATCAGTAATAAAAGAGGCGAACTCTGAACTAGAGATACTCTCAAACGGTCCCACACCTTCCCTTATTTTAGTTTCCAAAGCTATAACATCGGCACCCACAAAAATATCCAATATACCATCAGACTGCTCCTCTGCCAAAGCAGAGTCCTGCTGATTAATCGCCGACTCCTTATCCTTACTTATCCTAGAGAAAAGTGATACACCAATAATAGATGCAACCACTAAAACCACCATAACTATCGCTAACGCCTGTCCCTTGTAATATTTTTTCATCATACAATAATTTAACAATAAATTAATACCACGTCAAACCCTGAGTTGTAATTACAGCCTGTCTAAAAACAGTCTTCCCTATAGCAGCATGACTACCACCCACCCAATATATAGGCTCCCTCTCAAGATCTACATAAAAGATGTTGTTGTTAGAAGAACTCTGAGTATATGACACCTTAAACTCATTAACCATTACCTCATCAGACACCAAAACGAGTAGGGGATCTGAAAGAGAAACACCTGTATCAAAACAAGACTTATGACCATCAGCAAAACTTCCCATTGTTCTTTTCACAAGATATCCCTTACTATTGTCTACATCCATAAAAAGAGCTATGCAAGCCCAGATATCATACCCATACGGTCTAACATGTATTTCGTTACCAGTAATCCCAGGGGCTAATTCTATACTATATATCTCATCTAAATTATAAGTCCCTGGATCAACCTCTACTATAGCTTCAGCCTCTGGATCATACTGTCTTGCATTAATAGTATCATACACATAAACATCAGCGACACTAGAATTCGACAACAACCTATCTATTAACTCCATGGAAAACCCTATTTCATTCTTAGTAACCGTTTTGTATTTGGAAATAGAAGAAACTCTAACAATAGTGACAAGAGTTTGTGTAGCTATAAGCATAACTATAGAAAGAATACCTAACGTAATTATCATCTCTACCAAACTAAAAGCTTTAAAAAAGTTCTTCATAAATCAATAATGGCATAATATTTAAAATCTTTAAGATCACTATCCGTAGTTCGTACACCAGCCAACTTTACATCACCCACCCTAAACTCGACATTAGCCCATCTAGTACCTGTAGCATCCATAGACTGAATACACATCACAAGAAAATAGTCTTCATGTGTATCTGCACCATTTTCTATAAAAAGGTCTCGTGTCTCCGTATCATCACCATTAAGAATTGAAATGAACTGCCCCTCCATACCTCCCTCCTCACGTAAGAAGTAGTAAAACACATTTTCTCCACTCTCTTCTCTAAACGGAATAAAACAGCGTCCTACATCAATAGCCTCTGAGGGGAAGTAAGGACCCTCGCCAGTTAATGCTGCCTTTTGTTGATTAGCTACCTCTTGTGCAATATTGGCACCATCCGTAGCAATCCTAGACATATATTCCAATCTTTCTGTTTGTACAAGAGCCTTCATTGCTCTAGCAGAAATGGTAAGAAAAACAGCAGACACAATACCAACTACCACTATAGCAATCATAACTTCTACAAAACCCAAAGCTTTTATTCTTTTATTCATCATCCCCTATATTAATTAATTCAATTCTACCTGTTAAATTTTTAATAACTAACACATGTATATCACCAACCCTCTTATCCAAAGTAATCTCAATATTTGCATCATTTACCAAAACACCACTAGAATCATAGATAAAAGCTCTACCAGACACAGCTTCAAAAAGAAGAAACCTACCATTTGCAATAGATACATCCTCATCCAGATTTAAATTCCCTACACCATATCCAGACAACTTAACCAACTTCATTGCGCCATTACAAGTCCCTTCAGATATACCTGTTGGAATATTCCCGTTAGTCTCACTAAACGAATAGGCTGGATCGTAATTAGGATACTCACTCTTAGTCCTCACACCACCGAAATCAGGATACTCCGAACACCACTTAAAAAAAGAATATTTCCCGTCACCACTACTAAGATCCTCAAAATCAATTCCAATACCGTACAACCAATATTCATCAGGATCTTTCTCAAAGAGCATAGCAGCTCTTTGCATAATTAATACATCATTTTGGATATCTGCCACATCTTGATTAAACTGAGTAGTCTTTGCAAAAGAGGCATATGAATAAATACCAACGGAGAGAAGAATCACCATAATGGTCATAACAATTAACATTTCCATTAATGTATACGCTCTTATCTTTTCCATTAGGCAGTAAATCAATTTACTTCACTCTCTATAATAGCCGAAATACCTTTTGTCATCAATACCTCCTAGTAAACCCTCTACATCATCAACACACCCTCTACATATTCAAATATACTCTCACCATACACTACCACTACGATATATCCCAAAGTAAAGAAAGGTAGAAGTGGAAGAGAGGATTTCAAATTCATCTTTCCTAATATGGAACTCGGTATAAAGAAGAGTAGTGCAAGTAGAATTGATATCCAGAACATCACCCAAAACTGTTCTATAGACAAAAGCATACTTAAACCAAAAAGAATGAGGAAATCACCACTACCTAATCCTTCTAGACCATCTTTAATAGTAAAACCCTTAATTCCGTACATTACAATTAGCAATATGCACATACCAGACAAGAGCAATATCCCTGAGAGAAGAGCATTTAGTACCAACTCTTTCGCAACAACAGATAATACTATCACATACATTATACCCAACACATTAAATAGTAGAGTAGGGACTTGGGGTATAGCTTTATAAATATAATCAAAATAGCAGAGACAGAAGAGAAAGATTAAAACAAAATACATAAACCATGACACACCATTCAAAAAGAATAATGCAAAAGAAATACCCAGTATCAACTCGGATATCGGATAGTAGACTGTAATCTTAGACCCACACTTACTACATTTACCTCTAGAAAAGATGTATGACAAGATAGGAACAAGATCATAACTCTTTAATTGTTTATTACACTTCTCACAATGAGAAGGTTTAACAAATATGTTTGGATACTTATATTCTTTATCCAACCTATACATCAAAGCATTAAGAAAACTAGCAGATACAATACCTACTAAAAAGGCGAATATGATTAAGATAATCTGCATATGTCCATTATATATCAAACCACTGCAAACTAGTAAGGCTTAAACCCAATCTCAAGCTTAAACACATCTATTTGAGAACCAAAGAGAACTTTACTTAGTAATCCATACTTAGCATTGTTGTTCACTGCTAATATTGGATAAATATTAGAGGTAGCTACATCCATTTCTCTGTTGTTTACTATAGCCCCACTAGCAGTATTTGGCGTAAAAGCTACCAAACCCCCTTCTACCAGTAAACCATCATTGTGAGCGTCAGCGTCTATAATTATCTCTCCGTTAGCAATGAGGAACGCGTGGAGTAAATCATACCCAAACGCACCAGAATCAGTCTTATTACTACCATCCTCGATTATTATATCTCCCGAAGCAAGCACTATACATGCATCCAAAGCCGTACTATTTACAACATCGGGTGTGATAGTTATATCACCATCTACCATTATCAATCCTTGTCCATCACATACAAAGCTAGAGCTTATGGTTGTATCCCCACTATTATTCACTATATAGTAGTCATGAACTGCACCAAAAAGACTGGTAAGATTACCACTAATACTTGTATCACTAATTTCATCGTAATCTAGCAAGAGATTCTCTGTTTTAGCATTGTAAGCTGCTAAAAGTTCTGTATAAGGAGAATTAATATAGACTCCAGGGAAGTGAGCAACTTTAAAAGAATTGTTCTCATTGTATTTCACTAACATACCCAAGAAGCTTGCCGTATTATTATGACCTCCCAAAAGGACCAAATCTGTTAAATCTGCGGTTGGTTCATCAAAGTTATAATTAAACAATTCAGAAGGAGCATTCCATACACCATCTGCTATATTCCTCGTATTTGCACTTACTCCGTCGGTTCCGTACACAAAACCATCCGTAGCTATCATCCATTTTCCTAGTTCGTAAATTATTGTGGATTGTTGGTAGTTACCTGCCATATCCATTGCTGTTATCCAGAAGGTTATAGCTCCGTTTTCGTTAGAATTTAGCGCTACTCTTAAGGTCATTGGGGAGTATGTATGAGTAGTAGAACTAAGGATTGTTCCATCGCCTCCTAAGAGATCTAGATCACTCGTTATATCTATACCAGAGAAAGAGGAACATGCATCACAGGTTGGCATGGTGTAAGAACTACCAGGAACACCGTTAAGTGTAGGTGTAAGGACATCAGTAGTACTTCCTCCCGTCCTACACGCATCTATGCGTACATAGGAGAGTCCGAAGTTATCTATATCAGACACATTAAAATCAAGAGCTAGAACTCCGTCACTTACTTCGGATATAGTTTCTGCCCAAATACTTGGTTCTTCTAAATCAAGATTCCAATCCATTGTACTATCTTCCCAAAGGTCGTTATCCACTATCACATCTTCTATATCTGGATCACTTTCAAACGGTAAGAACCCGTCTACATCATTAGCAAAGTTCCATATCTTGTATTCTCCTTCAGCTATTGCTGGACTAGTCCCCGAGTTTACGAATTCTAGTAAGAGTTCTATTTCTACTCTACCTCCAGAGATATCAGTAACCTCAACATTATGGAGAACAGCCATTTCTTCGCCAGAAGGAGAGAGAATAGAGGAAGGAGACGAACCTCCTCCTACATACCCTATTTCAACCCAAGCTGCATCAGTACTACTGATATATGGTGAGTATACTGTAGTCCAACTTCCTCCCACACGTCTTAGCATAAAGCCCCAAGAGTCTTCACTTTCCGATTGAGAAGAGAGGCCTTCAGAGGCAGCCGCTATTCTATCTGGGGTAATGAAATCTACTGTCTCACTTTCAGACCACCATACATAGATGGCTACAATATCGTTAGAACCGTCGGCATCTTGGTATTCTGCTCGTATTTTGATTGGGTTGTTAAGGCTACTTCCGGAGTATTCTGTAGATGTGAATCCTAGTATTCGGTCTACTCCACCTTCTAGTTCTTGTGCAGAGAGGCTTTTCACAATCTTATTAAACCATGGTGATTGGCTAGTATGGGTTCCTTGGACTGTACCAAAGTCTCCGTAGTAAATAGTGAGGTCTGTACTAACTGGACGACTATTTCTTACGAATACACATTGTTTGCTATGCGTAGCTCCTCCACAGGCTACTGAGTCGGTGTAGGTGATAGTGACAGGACCTCCACAGGTTTGTCCTCCAGGACATACATCATACAGTTCTGAGTTAAGTTCTTGGCAGGTAGGGTCTGTACAGTCATACCAACAATTACGATAGTGTCTATCTCCACAATCGTCTCTACAACTAGGACGAGGGGTATACAAGTCTCCTGTGCCTGAAGCAGAGGTCCCTGAGGGACAGGCAGGAGGGGTACAGCCGGGGGTACAAGAAATCTCCTCACAACAACCAGCGAATCTGATACGACGTTTCGCCCAGCAATCTGCCGAAGTTCGATAATAGTAATGACCTCCTGTACAATTTCTATCGTTACCATAACATCGATAATAAACCCTCCACGTCTGCTTGTAGCAGTAGAATGTTCTATACCACTGCCAAACATTTCTTGTAAAACTTCCATGAGGTGCCTGACATTGCATCCCCATAGCCCTACAGTCATATGCAGAAACATCACTCTTAAAGATGAAACTTCCTAAGACTAAACTTGACAAAACGATAAATATAGCTAAGACAGTTTTCTTTTTCATTTGTTACTAAATTATTAGAATATAGTTTCTACTTAATAATAAACTAATTCTTTCTTATCATCAAGGGTTTGGAGTTAATAATAAAGTTTCTATTCAATAATTCTAATTTCATTATCCCCCTGGTGGTGAAGAAGGGAAAATGTTAGGTCCACTATATCCATCCTTTATAACCCACTGCTTATTTGCAATCAACTCATCCTTATTATCTTGGCTTGTATATACTATCATTTTTCCTTCTTCGTCAAGCTCGACAATAAGATAGGAGATACTCCCATCACTTGCCACACTTTTAGCAAGAACTACTTGTAATTTATCCATTTCTGGATTCTCCTTAATCTCTATATTTTTACGAAAAATAATACTTCCACTATCCAATTTAGGATATAAATCTTCTGGAGGCCCCAAGGCTATTGATCCACCATAAAGAGTTGGGATAATTGCTAACTGTGGAAAGTCATACCCTAAATTCATCACATCTATCATAATTGGAATACCCTCACTAAGCCGAGGATCACTATTATCTCTAAAAACTTCTACAACAGTCCCTTGTGGCTTATCACCAAGCTTGGGGACTCCTAAATCTGGAAATGCTATTCTTAAAGCGTATGCTAAAGCTATTGAGTTCCACTCACCACCTTGCTCAACAAAATTTGCTAGAAACTCCATTGCATTATTCATATTCTCATTATCTGTATTTATCTTTCCTAATCCCTCTACACTCCCATTAGAACCATTCAGAGCATCTCTAAACTTTACAAACTCCAACACTTGTTCTTTCTGCTTTGGGTCATTAAGAAAAACTCCCATTCCTGACAAATTTACTAAACTCTCTACCATTTCCTCTTCTTCTAAAGTCATTCCCTTACTTGACGGGGACTCTTGGGGAGGAAACCCTCCTACAGAAAGATCTGATAAGTCACTTTGGAGCAATGTATCCTCTTGAAGAAAAGTAACTATCAGAGCACCATCTTCTGTCAAAGTAAGCCGAGAGTTTACATATTCATCAAATTTTGCAATAAAGTCCGGTTCTGTAGAATCGCTTTCATTCAACCTTTTCATCATCTCTCCAAGAAAAGATATCACCTCATTCTCTCCCTCTCCAAATACAAGACTGTAAGGATATTTAGCTCCATTCCTAAATGCTCCCATTTGTTCCTGATATTCCCTAAACTTCTCTAAAGATTGGGATAAAGTTTCAACCTGCTCAGGAGTATATTCTCTAAAGTTAGGAATTACTCCAGTAACTAAGGCTCCACTATCCTCTTGCTCTGTAGTGAAGAGCTCTCCTTCCTTATCCTTTACAACTAGAACTAAGATTGATTTGTTATCACCAGATGTTAAAATATCTTCCACAATGACCATTTTAATTTCTACACCTTGTCCATCTACCATTGTTACTACCTCAGACCCTGGAAGAAGTATTCCTGCTCCCATCTCATACATAGATACTGCTCTTGAGCTATCTACAAAGCTTCTCTTTCCTTCTGTAACTGGGATCTCAAAAACCGTTGTCCCTTGAATTGTTTCATAAACACTGCTTACTTCCTCTCTAGATACTACCTCAAGACCTTCCATCATTCCCAAAAAGTCGACTTCTTTTTCTATTACTTCAGTAGGCTCTAGAGTAGGTGGTGGGACTGGGGTAAAAGTTGCTCCAACATCTGTAGGATCAGGAAGAGTTTCCATTACTAAAGTTGGATTATACTGTTCCGTAGGAGTTGGTTCTACTGGAGCAGCAGAGCTTTCTTTAGATGTACAAGCAACTATTCCAGATGACGTCATTATTGCAGCTAAAACTGCTGCTGATATTGCTGGTTTAACTCCTTTAGGAAGAGTCCTAATCTCGTGACTATCCCGAGCTTTTGGCTTAAATCCAAAATGGTTAGGATCTAAACCTCCTTGTAAAGTACTACTCTCTCCTATCTCAGGGTTGGACATATATGATGTCTATGAATTTATCTATAAACAAGCAGGATCCTAAAAGTTTGCCATCATCAGAATAAGTTCCAAACCCTCCATAACAAAGGGTCCCTCTTGATCAATGGACAACATTGATTCTATAAACTCCTCCAATTCAAAAATATTAGGATTGATAACAAATACTACATCGTAGGTCTCTTCAACATCTAAGACAGAAGTATTTAATACTGTAATATCTGTTACTACTTGCTCATAATCTACTGCTTGCATATACTCAAAAACCTCTGTATTTACCTCAAACATAACCCTCTTGCCATCAATAGAACTAACTAGATGAAAAGTCATCTCGGAACCATCTATCAAAATCTCTCTTATTGCAACTTGAATAAACACAAGATTATCAGAGACACCAGAACCGCTTTTCCCCGTCATATAATATCCTTTATCCATAATGGCCTCATTCTCTTGAATACGGATGTTAGCAAATAAGGAAGAATTCTCCTCGACTATATTATCACTATCAAGAAAGGCAAACGTCTCTTCGTCATCCAAAAGAGATATCTTTACTCTCTCACTAAAGAGGATATCTAAGGACAAGAATTGTTTATAACTTACATCTATATTCACTGGTATAAGACTAGTGTAATCATCATAAGGATTGGTCCACTCCACTATAGAGTCCTCCACACACATTGTATGTTCCTCATACTCTCCTTCTCCTGTAATAAGAAGTAAGTCAAAGCATGGATTTGCAGAATCTTCTTCCGATACCGACTTTACAAACCCTTTACACGAGTTAGTTGTGACACCAGCATCTTGACTGGATAAACAGAGCTTCATAAGGGAAGCATATTTATCTGCACTAGATGTGTACCTAGTAATAAATAGGACAGAGGCTATAAGTAGTATTACAAAAACAATCGAAAGCACTATTAGAACAATTTTCTTTTTCATTTACTTTGTATAATAAAATATATTTTGTATTTAATGATAACCTAATTCGTTTTTCGCATCAATAGCTCGTAGTAATAACCAAACTCCCCTCAAAAGAGGGGAGTGATATCTCTAACAAAATAACGGGTTACTCTACAGCTGCAATATCAGTCCTTGTAGTTCCCCAATCTCCCTCAGAGTCCCAATCTATAGCATTTGCATCTACAAATAAAACCCTGACATCATCATAATCCGTTGGAGATGCTACATACTCAGAGAATTTTGTAGTAGGTGTTCCAGTAATTAAATCACTAGAAAGACCATTTCCTGTACAGTAAATACCAAGATGTGCTACATCACCAGCACCACCAATGGTCGTACATACCAAGAACTCTTGCTGTGTTGAATCTACTAGATATGCATATGTAGCTGCACTACCACCATCAAATTCATCTACATATTCATCAAGATCTCCATCTGCTGCTAGTAAAACTGCAGGTGTAGCCTCAGCTGGATACTCTCTATTATCGGCATAGTAACCCTGCATAGCTTGATAAATCTGCTCTGCAGCATTCTGATGCTCAATCTTATTTGCATTTCTCAATGCTGCTCTACCACTTGCAATACCGACAGCCATAAGGATTATGATAATTCCCATGACGATAAGCATCTCAACAAGTGTAAAAGCTTTAAAACTCTTTCTCATTGTCTTAAATAAAAATAATTTATATATTCCCTAATACAAAATTACATTAAACCAACCATACTGTCAACTGAGTCATCACCTCTGTTAATTGAAACATAGGCATATATACAGCCATAGCAATAAAACCAATAGTAACTCCCATTAGAACAAGGAAAACAGGCTCAAGTATGGAAGAAAGATTCCCCGTAGCCTCATCAACTTCCTCCTTGTAATACTGTGCTATCTTTTCCAATACGACATCCAAATTACCTGTCTCTTCACCTACAGCAATCATACTACTCACAAGAAGAGGGTAGTACTGACTCCGAGACATAGGAAGGGTTAAGGACCCTCCTTTCTCCACATCATCTTTGGCATCTAGTAAGACATCCCTGAACAGAGAATTCGATAAAGAATTTGCAGTAAGTTCTAATGCACGAACAATAGATAGACCACTAGAAAGTAAGAGAGACAAAATCCTTGTACACTGAGCAACCTGCATCTTGGTCACAACATCCTTTACAATAGGGATATTGATAACTATCTTATCCATTACCCTCTTTCCCTTAGGAGTATCAAAATATGCTTTACCACCAATGACAGCAACACCAAGAACCATAAAGATAATCCACCAATAATCGGTAACAAAAGCACTTACATTAATAAGTACCGTCGTAGTCCATGGGAGAGTAGCATTAAACTCCTCGTAAATGTCTGACATCGCAGGAACAAGTACAAACATAAGAAGTATCACAACAGCAACAATAACAAGAAGCATAATCATCGGATAAATCAATGCTGACTTCAACTTAGCATTCAAAGACTTTTTCTCTTCTAACTCTATCGCTAATTTCACAAGAACCACATCCAACTTACCACTAGACTCACCAGCCTCTACAAGATTTAGTGTCACATCATCAAAGATATCTTGCTGAGCTCTAAACGCATCTGACAAACTCTTACCGGATTCTATATCAACCTTAACATTGGATATTACCCTTCGAAAAAGGGGGTTCTCAATCTGCTGCTCCATTATTTCCAATGCCCTTGTGATGGCTAATCCTGCAGACACCATAGTAGCCATCTGCCTCATAAATACAACTTTTTCTTTGAGAGGTACACCCCCTATATTAACCTCCGTTAACCTCTTCATATCAAGACTAAAAGAGTCCTTAACTTTCACAATTACAAGCCCCCTCTCATGCAATATCTCAGAGACAGCATTCAAGTCTCTAGCATTTAAACTACCCTTAACCTCTTTGCCATCTGGTGTTCTTGCCCAATATTTAAATTTCTTCATATATTTATGACTTTAATAATCTAGCTACTTCTTCTGGATATACAGCAAACTCCTGAGCAGTTTTAATGTTAATAACACCCTCCCTCACTAAGTGCACTAGTGATCTCTCTAAAGAAATCATACCTACATCTGAACTTGTTCTAATCACATTGTCAACCTGATGAGTCTTTGCCTCGCGGATAAGATTCTTGACTGCAGGGTTCACTATCAATATTTCTGCTACAGCCATTCTTCCACCATGATCAAGAGGTATCAACCTCTGAGCAACAACAGCTTCTAAAATGTTTGATAATTGTGCCCTTATCTGTGCTTGCTGTACCTCTGGAAAGACATCTATCATCCTATCTATACTCTGTGCCGCATTGTTTGTATGCAATGTAGCAAATACTAAGTGTCCTGTTTCAGCCAAGGTAATCGCAGCAGATATTGTTTCGTAATCTCTCATCTCTCCTACAAGTATCACATCCGGATCTTGCCTCATTGCACTCTTAAGAGCAATAGGCCATGAATGAGTATCCTGTCCCATTTCTCTTTGGTCTATTAGAGATTTCTTACCCTCAAAAAGATACTCTATTGGATCCTCTATGGTAACAATATGAGCAAAACGAGTTCTATTTATATCCTCTATCATTGCAGCTAATGTTGTACTTTTACCATGTCCTGTGGGACCTGTGACAAGTATCATCCCTTGTTTAAGTTGTGTGAATTGATGGTAAAGCTGTGGTAATTTCAACTCCTCTATAGTTCTAACCCTAGTTGGAATAAGACGGAAGGCAGCAGAAAGGCTCTTCATAGAATAGAAGGCGTTAACCCTGAATCTACCAGCATACTTAGCCTGATGGCTATACGCAAAATCAATCTCTCTATTCACTTCCAACAACTCTTTTTTGTTATCAGTAATAAGAGAGAGAATTAATTCCTCAGCCTCAACAGGATCTATTATCTGATCACTTATCTCTTGCAATTTCCCATCAACACGTATAATTGGAGGATACCCAACAGAGATATGTAAATCAGAAGCTCCTTTTTCAATTGTATGCTCAAGTAGTTGAGTCATCTTGCTCTTACCCACAACATTCGTACCAATATTTTCCTCTGGGAGATCGTCAGTCTCTGGTACAGACAGATTCACTTCCTCCTTCTTGTCATTAACAACATCCCCCTTACTCTCCTGTGGAATTAAAAAGTTATCATCTCGATTATCCTGCTCCACAGTAGGTTCTGCTAAATTGCTCTCCTCTGGTGAGAGCTCCACAGCCTTAGGCTTCTTCACATCAGGAATAATATCCTTCAAAGAATCTCCATTAGCACTACCAGGTCCCCCTAGTGGAGTAGTAGGGGTAGTATTAGCCCCATTATTAAAACTTGGATATGAAATATTCACACCAACATTTTGAGCAGTATTGTCCATTTCCTTTATACTTAAGTAATTAATATTTTATTCCCTAGACACTCTCATTACTTCCTCTATTGTAGTAATTCCTTCCAAAGATTTCAAATACCCATCCTGCATCATAGTCATCATCCCCATACTCTTCGCTTCTTTCTCTATCTCTCCTGCAGTAGACTGATCCATTATCATTCTACCTATTTTCTCAGTAACATCCAACACCTCAAATATACCAATCCTTCCAGAATACCCATTCCCCCCACACCTATCACAACCTTTACCCTTGTAAAGATATATCTCTGGCTTACCATCTGGTCCTATTTTCGCCTCCTGCATTACAGAAGCCCCATCTTCACCCTTTTGTTTCTTAGAAGCTATTACCTTGTTAATATATCCAACCAAATCAAACCTAGGAATATTCTTGAATTGGCTCACCATATCCTCCACAAGTTGTGGACTGGCAATATATGCTTCAATACAGTGCTTACATACCCTTCGTGGCAATCTCTGAGCTACAACAAGACGCATAGTAGAAGCCAAAAGATATGGCTCAATGCCCATATCTAGAAGTCTAGGTATAGCGGCAGCAGCACTATTGGTATGCAAAGTAGAAAGTACTAAATGACCAGTCAATGAAGCTTGCACAGCAAGTTCAGCAGTCTCCCTATCCCTTATCTCCCCGACCATAACGATATCAGGATCCTGTCTAAGTACAGATCTAAGAGCATTCGCAAAAGTCAATCCAATATCTGGTTTAATCTGAATCTGAGTTACACCCGGGATACGTATTTCTACAGGATTCTCCAAGGACATGATATTCACCTTAGGATCATTGACCTTGATTAAAGCACACGCCAAAGTTCTTGTCTTTCCACTACCCGTAGGACCAGTAACAAGTACAATACCATTCGTTATCCTTATCCTATCCAAGAAAACCTTGTACGCATTTCCTCTTAATCCCGTCGTTTCAATAGTGATTCCAGAAGTATCAGACTCTAAAAGACGCATAACTACTTTCTCACCAAAGATTGTAGGCATCACAGAAACACGAATATCCACCTTACTTCCACCTACTTTGACCTGAAACCTACCATCCTGAGGCAATCTTTTCTCATCAATCTTTAAATTAGACAATATTTTAATACGAGAAGCAATAGCTGCTGTAAGATTTTTGGGCAACACCAAGCGTTCTGTCATCACACCATTAATTCTAAATCTCACCCTCAACTTTAACTCCATAGGCTCAATATGGATATCTGAAGAAGATGAAGTCACCCCATACTGCAATATGGCATTCACAATCCTAGCAACCGGAGCATTCCTCAACTCCTCACTCGAAAGAATCTGACTAGGATCATCACTAATCTCTTGAATTGGTAACTCCACATCTTCTAGCGCATCTGTAACCTCTGAGCTCATCAATTCACCAACCCTCTGATCTAATACAAAATTAATACTCTCCTTGGTTGTAATATGCACCTGTATTTTAGTCCCAAAAGGATATTTCTGTTGTAATGCCTGTGTCGCCTGTACATCAAAAGGATCTAACATTGCAATCTTCACATAGTCACTACCTCTTTCAAACGGTACAGCATTAAACTTCTGCAAACTATCTACATTCACCTCTGCCATGACACTCTCGGGAACTGGGACCTTACGCAAATCTATATATGGTATACCAAATATCTCAGCCTTTGCTCTAGCTATTGCCTCATTATCCAAAACCCCAAGCTCTCGAATAATGGCCTCTTCACTCTTTGGAGAGCGAGACCTCTCAACACGCACCTTATTAGCGTCAGCTGAATTAATAATCTTCTTGTTTTCTAAATACTGTAGAAGTGTAATTTTACTCATGGGGCAGTTTTAATTTTAGTTCTTAACTACATAATATTGGAAAGATAGTAGATAGTCAAACAACTATCCAACCCTGTAATATCATAAATTTAAACAACAAATTAAAAAACTTGGGATATGGTATATAATGATAAACATATGACATACCTACTCATAACACAAAACCACAATCTAGAGAATATCGACATGCTCACACTCATATCAACCCTATGGAATAGGAAAGTCACATCCACAAATCTAGAAATCAATCCCGACATACATATAGTAGATGGTCGAGAACAAAACTCCATAGGTATAGAAGCAATAAAAGACCTACAAGAAGAAATGAGATACAAACCCTTCAAAGAGACTGTACAAATAGCCGTCATACTAGATGCAAAGAAACTCACACATCAAGCACAAAATGCATTTCTAAAAACGCTAGAAGAAAGCCCCGAGCAAACAGCATATATACTTCTCGTTGGTAGTGAGAAAGACCTACTCCCAACCATTATCTCTCGAGGCAAAAAACTCTACACGAAAACCACACACAACATTCAAGACACAGACAACCTAGAAAGTTTCTATTTTGAAAATAGCGACTTAGTGAAATCTTTTGCATTGATTGAAAGCTTGGCAAAAGACAAGCTTAAATGTATAGAATATATAAACTCATACCTTCAGGCTTTGCATAATTCTTTCAGAAAGAGTATAAAGGAATGTGTCAATATCAGAACGATTACAGAAAAAATTGATTTAGTAATCACTACTAAAAAACGGATAAACGCGAATGGAAATAGAAGATTGTTACTTGAGAATTTGTACTTACAGATACAAGAATTAGGTTAACTTACCTCTTAACATTTGACCCAAAAAGAAGTAAAATATAGATATATATTGCAACTAGATAAATTACAACAACTTACGAGGAAATGGCAAAGAAAAGCGAATATGGAGCATCCAATATTCAAGTATTAGAAGGTTTAGAAGCTGTTAGAAAAAGGCCAGCCATGTATATCGGTTCTACTGATACCATGGGTCTACACCACATCTTTACAGAAATACTAGACAACTCTGTTGACGAAGCTATTGCAGGGTTTTGTGACAATATATGGGTAACTCTCAACAAAGATGGCTCTTGTACTGTACAAGACAATGGAAGAGGTATCCCAATTGAGATTCACCCTCAGACAAAGGTGTCTACATTAGAAACCGTCATGACAAACCTCCATGCTGGAGGTAAATTTGATGGAGGTGCATACAAAGTCTCAGGAGGTCTACACGGTGTAGGGATGAAGTGTACAAACGCGCTTTCAGAATGGGTCAAAACTGTCGTATATATAAATGGTGGAGAATATAAACAAGATTACAAAAAAGGAGCTCCACAGGCACCTGTGGAAAAGGTCGGGAATACGAGAAAAACTGGAACCAAACACACTTTCTTGCCAGATTCTGAAATCTTTACAGAAACGGTTTGGAGTTTCAATAAAATTCTTAAAAAATGTAGACAACACGCATACCTTACAGCTGGACTTACATTTACACTTACGGATAACAGAGAGGAAGCCACTAAGATTTTCCAACTCTACTTTGAAGATGGTATTAAATCATACGTACAATTTCTAAACCTTGATGAGAAATCTGTAAGTGACACACCATTCTACATGAACAAATCAGAAGACAATATGTGGGTCGAGGTAGCAATGCAATACACAGACAGTATGGACGAGAATGTCATGTGCTACACAAACAACATTATCAATCCCGAAGGTGGTACACATCTTGCAGGTTTTAGAACAGCACTAACAAGCACACTGAATGTATATGCTCAAAACAACGAACTACTACGAGGTGTAAAAGGCACACTCACAGGAGATGATGTAAGGGAAGGACTAACCGCAGTTGTATCCATCAAGGTAACTGACCCTCAATTTGAGGGACAAACTAAAATTAAGCTTAACAATCCAGAAGTTAAGGGTATTGTATCCAAACTCGTGAGAGAAGAATTCCTAACCTACCTAAAAGAGAACCCTAGTATTGCCAAAAACGTCATTGGAAAAGCCGTACTTGCCAACAAAGCAAAAGCTGCTGCAAAAGCTGCTAGAGATGCTGTAATTAGAAAGAGTGCCCTAGAAAGCTCAGCACTACCCGGAAAGTTAGCAGATTGTATTAGCAATGACCCAGCAGAGTGTGAACTCTACGTCGTAGAGGGAGATTCTGCAGGCGGTAGTGCAAAACAGGGTAGAGATAGACACACACAAGCCGTACTTCCACTACGAGGTAAAATTATCAACACACACAAATACAGAGTAGACAGAGTATTAGGAAACAATGAGTTTAACAATATTACTACAGCACTAGGGGTTGGTATTGGAGACACCCTAGATATTAGCAAACTTAGATATCACAAGGTGATCATAATGAGTGACGCTGATGTTGACGGTCTACATATTACTACACTAGTCTTGACACTCCTCTTTAGATTCTTTCGACCCCTCATTGAACAAGGATATATCTATGTTGCACAGCCACCACTTTTCAAGGTCGAAATCGGTAAGAAAAGATACTACTTTATCAACGAGCGAGAAAAAGATGCTTTTCTCCTAAAATCTAAAAACTCTGGGAAAAAGCCAGTAGTAAACAGATTTAAAGGACTAGGAGAAATGGATCCTGAACAACTTTGGGATACCACAATGAGTCCAGAAGAGAGAGTTCTAAAGCAAGTAATCATAGAAGACGGACAAGAAGCAGAACACACATTCGAAATGCTCATGGGTAACGAAGTTCCACCTAGAAAGAGATTCATACAAAAGTATGCAAACAAAGCTATATTAGATGTTTAATAAATATTTATGCCAGAAGAAATAAAAAACACAACGACGGTAGAAGATAATGGGGATACAGACTTCAATGCTACATTCAAACCAGGAGATATTGCTCCAAGAAGCATTGTAGATGAAATGAAGTCCAACTTCATAGATTACTCTATGTCTGTCATCGTCTCTCGTGCACTCCCAGAAGTCAGAGATGGCCTCAAACCTTCACAAAGAAGAATCTTAGTAGCAATGAACGACCTAGGCTTAATGCCAAGTGCCCACTTTAGGAAATCTGCAAAGATCGCAGGAGACACCTCTGGGAACTACCATCCTCACGGTGAGGGAGTAGTTTACCCAACAATGGTAAAACTGGCACAACCATTCTCCATGAGATACACACTAGTACATGGACAAGGGAACTTCGGCTCTATTGATGGCGATCCTCCAGCTGCAATGAGATACACAGAAGCAAAACTCTCCAAAATAGCTCCCGAACTTCTCAAAGACTTAAATAAAGGTACTGTCACATACAATGTTAACTACGATGGTACAAGACTTGAACCAACCGTATTACCAGCACTCTTTCCAAACCTGCTATCCAACGGTTCGCAAGGTATTGCCGTAGGTATGGCTACACAAATCCCTCCTCACAATCTCACAGAACTCATCGACGCATTGCAGGAAATGATAAAGAGAAAAAACAGATGGAAAGGTAAAGCTATTTACAATGAACTGAGGAAATCCAAAGAGGCAGAAGAAACTACTCCACAAACGCTTAATTCAAAACCAGAGCACTACTTTGAAAACTATGTAGACACAAAACAGATAGACTTTAGTGAAGATATACAAGCTATAGAAAAAAGGTTGAAAGATACAGATGAAGTGGTATACCCAGATTTCAAATCAGAAATTAATCCTACTGAACTAATTGAGATAATTCCCGGACCCGATTTCCCAACCGGTGGAACAATATACGACCAAAAAGAGATACTCAATGCTTACGCTACAGGAAGAGGTAGAATTTTACAAAGAGCAAAAGCTAGTATCATCGAAGGCGATAAGAATAGATTCCATATAATCATTACAGAAATCCCTTACCAAGTTAACAAAGCCCATATGATTGAAAAAATCGCTGACTTGGTTAAGGATAAAAGGATCGAAGGTATCGCTGATATAAGGGATGAATCCAATAAAGATGGTATTCGAGTTGTCGTCATACTCAAAAGAGATGCACAACCGAAGGCTGTACTCAACAAACTGTATAAATATACCGAGATGCAGAAAGCGTTCAATGCAAATATGATTGCACTCGTTAAGAACGAACCAAAGACTCTCTCTTTAAAGAGAATGCTAGAACTATTCCTCTCTTTCAGAATTACGATAACCATTAGAAGATATGAGTATAATCTTGCAGAGTCAAGATATCGAGGACATATTCTAGAAGGCTTACTCAAAGCTCTAGATGTACTCGACGAGATTATAGCCACTATCCGTCAATCCAAGACACAAGATAGTGCAAAAACTAACCTTATCGACAAGTTCAAATTTACAGAAGTACAGGCACAAGCCATACTTGATATGCAACTTAGACGATTAGCTGCACTTGAGAAACTTAAATTGCAAAATGAATACAAAGATCTTGAGAAGAAAATTAAAGAATATAATGCAATACTTGAAAGTGAAGATAAAATACTTGAAGTCGTAGATACAGACCTACAACTTATCAAAGAAAAATTCGGTGACGAAAGAAAATCCAAAGTTGTCAAAGGGAAGATAGGAGAAATCAACGAAGAGGACATGGTAGCTTCTGAAGACACCCTCGTGACAATCACAAACTCTGGATATATCAAAAGGGTTGATCCCGATTCATACAGATCTCAGAAGAGAGGTGGGAAGGGAGTCAGAGGAGGAAACAACAAGGAAGGCGATTTCGTAAAACATGCAATACTTTGTAACACACTTGATGAGTTAATGCTCTTTAGCAATAAAGGGAAGGTATACACACTTAGGGTATTTGAAATTCCAGAATATGGCAGGACTGCCAAGGGATTACCTTTGGTAAATCTCATTTCACTGGACCAAAACGATCTAATCACTTCATTTGTAACAAGAGATCCTAAAGGTGGAGTAGGGGAAGGTAAAGATGGGGACGATAAGAAGAAGAACAAATTCTTTACAATGGTAACAAAGAACGGCGTTATCAAAAAAACTAAGATCTCAGAATTTAGCAATATTAGAACAAACGGTCTCATTGCACTTACACTTGCAGACGGTGATAAACTAACATGGGTAAAACCTACTACAGGAGACAATGATGTAATCTTAATCACTTCAGAGGGTAAATCTATCAGATTTAAAGAATCTGACGTCCGAGCCATGGGTAGAACAGCTAAAGGTGTAACTGCTATGAAGTTTAAATCTAAAACTGACCATATAGTAGGTATGGGCATAATCAAAAGCGAAGAGTTTAGATTACTCACTATCTCACAGAAAGGATTTGCTAAGATGACAGAGCTTAAGGAATACGGTAGTCAAAAGAGAGCAGGTAGTGGTATATTCACATTCAAGGTTACTCCTAAAACTGGCGATGTAGTAGCTGCAAGAATATTGGATAATCCAAGAGAGTCAGAATTAGTGATTATCTCTGAGAAATCAAAAGTGATAAGATCTTTCCTTAAAGCAGTACCTACACAGGGGAGACAAACTAGTGGAGTAAAAATTATGAATGTTGATAAAAACGACAAGGTAGCTACAGTAGCTATGATGTAATCTTAATAGACCGATCCTTATTCATATCATCATAATATTTATAAAGATATTTAATCGTAGCTAATACTTTTTGATAATCAAATTCCTTCTCTTCATCAATTTGAGTTACCTTAAATTCCATCTTAATCATCTTACTTGACAATTCTTCTATCTGATCTTCTATTGTTCTCATATCTCTCTTGTTTAAATTCATCTTCCTTTCCTTCTTAATTTATATACTCCATTCTAAAACATCTAAAAATATATTTCCTGACTTAGTAGGAGGTAAGTGTGACTTCTATAATGAATACTATGAAGTATGCACTATGTATTGGATTACCAATCTAAAATCCACATCAAGACACTATGCCAGGCTTACTTAAAAACTATTGAACAAGAGCTTTGGTATAATTAGAACATGTTCAAAATATTAAACCTAATTACATCCTTCCTCATCTCCATCTTAACTCTCTTTAATACCATAGAGTTGCCACAAGATGAGGAGATAGATGACAACAATAAGATTGTGATAAATGAAGTGATAGATGTTGAAGAAAAAGGTACTGAGGAAATAAACCCTGAAGAGGTTGTTGTTCCCTCTACCAGTGGTAACCGGTGGGAATATCCAAGCGATATTGTAGCGTGTAGTAGAGATGGTAACGATCTGTTAGTTTTAGTAAACAAAAAGTATCAATTACCTAGTACATACAAACCCAATGATTTAGTTAAGGCTAGTAACAGTGGTATTAGAAGAGGGGAGAATTACTACCTAAGAAGTATCATCATTGATGATCTGAGAGACCTAGTTGATGCTTCTAAGAGTGATGATATTGATTTAAGCGTAGTTAGTGCATACAGATCATATGCTACCCAAGAGAGTACATACAACTACTGGATTTCTTACTACAACAACTGCATATCTTGTACAGACAAGGTGTCTGCTAGAGCAGGTCATAGTCAACATCAGTTAGGTACTACACTAGATTTTAGTTCAAACGAAATAGGTGATTCACTAGGTAGTCAGTTTGGTAATACCGAAGCTAGTAGATGGTTGGTAGAGAATGCATATCTCTATGGCTTTGTAATTGGATACCCTCAAGGATACGAGAGTACAACAGGGTATAGTTACGAGAGTTGGCATTACAGATATATTGGTAAGAGTAATGCATTAGAGCAAAAGAGTAGTGGAATGATACTAGAGACATATTTAAGAAGTAAGAATTAATATGATAGGATAGAAGTATGAAGAAGAACATATTTATCAAGAAGTTATCTAACATATATGTAATATTGGGATTCTCATTCCTAGCCTTAGCTTTTATATTAATAGCGATCCCCGTATCCCCATACATTCTCTACAGACTCAACCCTGATCTTACAGACACAGAGATAGATAATATCAAAGAGGAAATCTATGAGGAACCAATAGTGCCTGTGGAGGTAAATGAAAAAGACAATGTATTACCAGATTTCAATGCATCACTACCACAAGAGCCTCATCTCGTCATCTCTCGCATAGAAGTATTTTCCCCTATAGGGGAAAGCAATGATCCTGAGACAAGTTTAAGAAATGGTACTTGGATGGCTTCGGATTATGGCAATCCTGAGGACAGAAGCTTACCAACAATATTAGCTGCACATAGATTTGGATATGTATATTGGGATATTACAACTAGAAATACTCTTTCCTTCTTTAATCTACCAAAAACTAGAATAGGGGATAGTGTAATAATTATCTGGGAACAAAGAGAGTATGAATACGAAATATTTGCAGAGGATGAATCTACTTTCATCAAAACTTATGATGCAGATCTCATTCTTTACACCTGTAAATACTTCAATTCTACTCAAAGAATATTTAGATACGCAAATAGAGTAGAGTAGCTTACCAACCCCATAGTGTATACAAAAGAGGTCTTAAGTGATATAATCTCACTGTTCATCTAATTTTATTATCAATAAGATGAAAAAACTAATTAAATCCGCTCTTTTAGTTGCTACAATCTTCACTTTAAATGCAGATATGGTACTTGCTGATGCATATAGTGTTTATACACCATATACACCTCACAAACCTATTCAAACAGGTCTTGAGAATACAAGCATCTTCTACATTAGTGCAATGGTACTCTTTGTACTAGGATTAGCAACATTAAGCACAGCAAAAACCTTAAAAGAAAAGCTCTCTAAGTAGGGCTTTTTAAGGTTCTAAATTTTCCTATACACCAATGAAAATATCTTTAGTAATACCAACATACAAAAAAGAAAGAGAGGTATTAGATCAGTTAGAAAGACTGTATGGATATCTTACAAGAAAGAACTCAGACTTTGAGTTAATCTTTGTCATAGATGGATATATTGATAGTACTAAGGAGATATTGGAGAAATATATTAAGAAGAACAGACTAAAGAAAGTAACTGTTCTTGGATATAAAGAGAATAAAGGTAAGGGATATGCTGTTAGATATGGTATGAAGAGGGCTACTGGAGATATAATTGGCTTTATAGACGCAGATACAGATATTGCCATAAGAACACTTGGTTACGCTATCAAAGCTATCAAGAAAGATAATATTTCAGCAGTAATACCTTCTAAGGTTCACAATAATTCTAATGTAGAGCTATCTTTAGAAAGATTAATTCTTTCTAATGCTTTAGTAGAATTAAACAGATTATTCCTAAAACTTCCTAAAGAGGTTACTGATATTGGTTGTGGTCTTAAGCTTTTCAAAAAAGATTTAATAAAAAGTATCTTACCTGTTCTTTCAGTAAATGATTTTGCAATAGATAGCGATATCTTAAATGAGATTGGGAAGCTTAATGCTAAGGTAGAGGTTACACCTTTCTTTTTGAATAAGAATAGGAGTGATAGTACTTCTACAAACATTAGAGCCGAGGTTGGTATGTTAAAAGATATATTACGATTATCTCTTCGAGATAAGGTTTTCTTTACTAAGAGGGTATATAGGTTAGTTCTTTCAAAGTAGGGGAGATTGACACCAGGCACAAACCTATAGTATAATATAATAGATAGTTAATACTGCACTTTAACATATTTTCCCAATAAACATCCATAAGTATTCATTCGTAGAGATAGTAAGTCTTTATACATGAGTTCTTATGAACTCAGAACTTTAATAATTTCTAAATATATATACATAGATTTATATCTTTATATATTTAGATAAAATAGCGTGTGGTGAAATATCTCCTTAAAAGACATATTAGATATTTGTTACCCATTTAGATAATTAACTATGTGTTAGTTGTTTGAATGGGTAGCAATATATCAACAATAAAAATATATTCTTATATGAGGAGAGATAAAAATGAAAAACTTTTGGGTTATTACAAAAAATGTTACACTGATAGTACTAACTGTCTTGATGATTTGGATGCTCCTGGGGAAACCCTGGCCATCAATTGACTTCAAGACTGATCGCGACCGTTTTGCGGAAGCGATTGCTACACAGCCGGTTCCTGAAGTAGCCCCTGTGGCAACGACTCCTAATCCCAGACAGCCTGAAAACACATCCGTTGCCGTTCTTAATAAAATCACAAACTCTGTTGATTTTGATGAGTACGGCGAATACACGATTGTGTTTGATAGCAACAGGGAGATGGACACCCTCGGCTGGTGGAATGGAAACCTCGTTCGCGCAGGTAGCAAGAATCTTGCAGACCTGAAACGCGACGGTGGAACGATTTCCTTTACCATGCCCCTAGACGGATGGATCAACAACTCGGCAGGTGAACTTTTCGTCGACAACGTTGAATGGGACTTAGGAAACTATGGAGAGGATCCGCAACAAGAAACTATGATCTATGCGGATCAAGTTATAACAGTTTCCTATCAAGCAGACAACGACTCCGCGGGCTTCCAGCTTTGGTTTTTAAATCAATAATGCTACCCAGCAACTAACCAAAGCTACCCCACTTTTTCACAGACCCTAGTGTGTAAAAACACAAAAAATCACCACACGCTAGAGTCTCTAAGACTATATTTGTCTTACTGATGAGTCCTTAAGGACGAAAGACTAAAAAAAGAAAATAATGTACAAAGAGATATCGAAAGATATCTCTTTTTTACTTAATAACCCACCTACCAAACTCATACACCCTCATAAACAATTTTGGAGGAAGAAAACTAATAAAAAAAACAATCCCTCTTTGTAAAAACCATATAACCCTCTCCCTAAAAGTAGGCCTAATATCTAAATTCTCTACAACCCATTTCCTCATCTCATGAGTCTTTCTAAAATGATCTACCATCTTACCCTGACTCTCTGTATTAAAAGTCATACGATATTTCAAAACAGTATCTGAGAGATTATGAAACTCTCCCTCCTGACTAAGTAAGAAAAAGAACTTAACATCCTCTACCTTCCACATATCCTCTGGATACAAACCAACACTCTCTACAGCATCTCTTCTTAACATAACTGCAGGATGTGCAAAAGGTTGAAAAAGAAACATATTCTTCTTTATATCCCTATCCTCTATCGCATACTCTCTCTTACCCGTAATCTTACCCTCCCCATCTATGATATCTATCTGACCACCCACTGCTACACATCTAGGATTGTTTTCTAGATACTCTACCTGCTTAGATATACGAGAAGGATACATAATATCATCTGCATCCATACGAGCTATATACTTACCCTTAGAAGCTCTAATACCTATATTTATTACATTACCCAAACCATTCTGCTTCTCTACAGAAAGAACTCTAATTCTTTCATCCTTACTCTCATACTCCCTTAATATTTCTAATGTACTATCCGTAGACTTATCATCTACTACCACTATCTCTAGAGTAGGGTGGTCCTGATTAAGACAACTCTCTATTGCCTCCCTTAAAAACTTCTCTCCATTATGTACAGGTATAACTATTGATACCAAAGGTTTACTCTTTTCCATTTCTTCTCTTTACTAAGTTAAAAAGTATTACAAAAAACTCTGTAACCAATATTGTATACCCAAGATATGCAAGAAGGTTAGGATAGTATATTACCCATATATTGTTGTAATCAGTATTAGATATATCCCAACCCTGCTTCCAACCATTTACAACAACCCTATCTTTCAAGATATGAGGGATATTGTTACCAAAGGAAATTGCTAACCAACCACTACTAGATGATTGTGGAATTGTGATTAAAGAATTAGTAGGCAACTGCTCTGGAAGAGAATATATTGTACTCTGCGAACCTCCACTATCCATTTCATACTCTACAAATCTTGTACTTGATTCAGGGACAAACTTAATATCTTCCCATTCACTTGGATATTTCATAACTACAAAGTTCTCTAATTTGTTTTGTGAAAGTTGCTCGTAGCTCACACTTCTGTATGAAAGATCTAATCTCTTATTACCAATACTCCTAAAGAAGTTTAAGTTAGAACCCTTTTCATTATCAAAAAACATATCCTCTACCCAACACTTGTCATCACTCGCATAAGTTAAACAGAGTGTAGATGGAATATTACTAATATTTTGTCCAGACCAATACCAAAGATATCTATCCAAACCCTTAGTATTGAAAAGGGTAGTATATTGATTTAAATACTGTCCCTGTACAGTCTGACTTATTCCATTATTCCATTCTACCTTAAGTTCCCCACCGTCTTGAGCATCATTCATCTTCCATATCATATTCTCTTTCGTAGAGGAAAAGTATATGTAACTACTATCTCCATATATCACAGGAATACTCAATGTGTACTCCTTGGTATTCTCCAAGAGAATACCTGCTTTGTATAAGGTCTCCTTATATGAAGAGACTGAAATCCTTTCGAGATTTGAGAGAATACTAATCTGTATATTTCTAAATATTGTTTCTACATCATCTAGCGTAGGAGAGTAAACATATATTGTAAGTGTCAAATCATCACTTTTATTTAACCTGTATGGAAGTAGGATCTCTTCTTGTCCTAGTTGATCCTCTGAATATATATATTTCTCTTCGTTTACACATTTCTCATATTGCTGAGAGTACAAACAGTATCCAACATATGTGTTTTCTGTAATATTTTCCCAATTAAGTTCTATCTTGGCTACACCACTTTCAAACAAATCTATACTAGAATATATACACGGAAGTTCAGAATCACCTGAAACAGAGAACCCTGAAGCCTGTCCTTGTAACTGTATAGAGATATCTTCTTCAAACTCTGTCCCAGAACAATTTCCTGCTTTACCATTTGAAGCAATATGTGAGGTCATATTATCTGTATTCCAATCGCCTTCTCTAACACCATATATTTGTATTAATTCCGTATATTGTATGTCCACCGAAACTCCTATTTCTAGTTGACTCTTTGTAAAAACTTTTTCTCCAACCATATAGTAATCATAGTCGACATTATCAAAGGTTTTACTAATACCTGTTGAGATATCGTTTATAGTAGGTATAGCTGGTTTAACAATTATGTGATTATCTTCCAATACAAGACTACTCGGTAAAGAGTAAATATCAATATCGCCATTTGTTAGTAATTGATAGACATTTTGACCTTCGTGTATAAAGGTTCCAACTATTTCATTCTCTTCTATCTTCCAATTCTTAATCTGCATATTAAGAGGTGTAAGGGTAGGGGACACAGTAACCTCTCTAGTAAATGTATTAAGTTCAGGAGACATAGATTCTGTTAATCTTTCCTCCACTTTTGCTGTTTTATAAAGATATATATCTGAGTCATTCCAAACAAGATCTAACCTTTCTGCAAGAATATTCGATATTGTCCAATCTAATTCATGCCCGTATCTACCCTTTACAAGGTTTCTATCTATCAGTACATATTTCGTATCATATTGTTCAAGAAATCTTTCAAGACTTTCTACATCGTGCGATAGTTCGAAGTCTTTTAATTGTCGCATCGCTTCTTCTCCAGCATTAGATCCAATTGCCAAAGACATATCTATCAAAGGGTTAGGAACTATATAGTGGAGAAAGCCAGACCCAATAAAACCCCAATCATACTCCCTAAAGTAACTACTATTTGCAGTCGGAAGATACAAGATCCTCCCTTTATTATCATTTTCATTTAGATATTGCTCTAAGTGATAATATTCTTCAGGAATGACTACAATTGATCTTTCTACAAAAAGGTCTCCTACAAACATATATGATGAGAAGTAAAGAAGCATTGTTATTAACATCAGTGTTGAAACTACCCAAAGAGAAACTTTTAATACCTTCCTTTTCAAAACAGAAGTTAAGAATTCCAGTAGATACACAAAACCAAACGGAGCAATTAGTGATAAGGAGAAGACATATATCTGCCCAATCTTCGAAGAAGGCCATCTAAATACCTGTTTGAATAACGGGACATACTCTTGCAAAAGACTATATGTCTCCCCTAGAGGTTGATTAAGATTCTTTATGATAAACCATGAACCAACTGTAAGAATACTAAGTAGTAAGAGTTTCCACCTTTTCTTTACAATCGAGAATACTATCCCTATGACCCCCAATATCGCAGGGATTAATGCCACAAACTTATAGAAGTCATACACCATATACTCCTCAGCATCAGGGAAAAGATACTTCTCTCCCACCATATCATCTGTAGTTTCCAATATCCTCGTATACATTCGAGCAGAGTCGATTGAATCTAAAGCTTCATGTTCCAAATCAATAACACTAGTAGTAATACTCCTGTTAACATAAGAATCCACAATATCTCCACTTACATTCACTGTATAGTGTACAAAAGGCAATATCCAAAACAATTGTGTACATACAAACAATAACATTGTAAGAAATACTTTCTTAAATATTTCTTTAAGACCTTTTGTATGAAATATAGCAAAAGTTAATGTAAGAAAAAATATAACCACAACATCTACTACAAACAAAGTTGCAATTACACATGTAGAAGTAAATACAATACTGCAAAAGAACGTAATTAATGCATTCTTCCAATTAAAATCTTTAACCAACCTATAAATACTCCATACTAGCAACGGTAGAAACCCAAACTGTGAAATATATGGAAACATATTTAAATAGTACACCCATACAGTCCAGAGAGTTGTAATGTAAAAGATCCCACTAAGTAAAAATGCTAACTCTGAATATTTCTCTTTACTAAAATCCCTAACAAGATTAGATGCAAGTAAACCAGTAAACCAACTCCCTACACCAAAACAGAGTAGGGCAAATATCTGACTAAGAGACCATGTAGGTAGAAATATGTCTGTGACATAGTAAAAGACAGATCTAAATACATCTGTTTGTTCACTTTCAGATGCAAAACCAAGTCCTCTATAACTTCTCCATGCAGGAGAGATTATACTTCTCTCAATAGTTAACAATGGATTGAGATCGGGAGAATAGTTATCATTAGATATATATGAATATCCTACTTTGAAGGATAGGCTTAAAATTACAACTAATATTGTAGCTAATAATATCTTACCCCAGTTCTTTTTAAGAAATTGCTTCATATGTATGAACATTTTAACAAAAATACACACATTTTCATATTGACATTAATCTTTAAACATTAGATTATATATTAGTATCTATTCTAATCTGTCTAACATCAATATGAACACTGATAATTTACAAAGCGGTATGCCACAGGAAGCCCCCTTAAGTACCCCTCCATCTGTTACTGATAACCCACCTGCTGAAGGAAATATAACAGGAGACTACAGTGCTATACCTCAACATATTAAAAAAGGCTGGGGAGACCATACTCCACATACTCCACAACCAAAGCCAGAAGATGAAGTCAAACCATTTCGAGAAGTCATTCCTACAACTACTACTCAACCAACAGATATTCCAATCACAGAAACTACAGATAAGCAATTACTAACACCAAAACAAAAACAAGCTCTATCAGAAGAACTTCAAGCTCGCAAAGCAATAGCTCTGGAAAGGATTGCAGCTCGTGACAACACAACTCCAACAGCTCCTCCTACACCAACCATTCCATCAAGTGATGGAAACCCTCCAAAGATAATGGGGCCAGGCCCAACACCAGAAAGCCAAAGTGCTTGGGTACCTGCAAATACGAGACCACCAATTGATCGCTTTAAAAGCATCACAGACAATGACACAGAAGCAAAAGCAAAACCTCCTGTGCAAACAGAAACACCAAAAGAAATAGAATTAAAAGCTGAGTTAAGAGCAATTGAGAATAGAAGAGGAAAGATTCGGGAAGAACTCAAAACTCTTAAAGACGAAAACAATGTAACTCCTACACCAACCACACCAGAACCTCAAAAGATAGTAACTCCTACAACTCAACCTGAAGAAAAACCAATACCAACAGACACTCAGAGATTAGTTGAACTAAACCAATCTATTGAAGCACTAGAAGCTAAAACAGCCCTCCGTGAATATAACGATGAAAGAACCATACCTGACAGTGAGAAACTCCATTACTTAAACCTCCTCCTAGAAAGAGAAAATCTCCAAACAACACTCAATCAAAAAGAACAAGAATCTCAACAAAAGAGAACACGAAAAGAAAAGATTATCAAAATAGTTGCAGGAGTCACTGCAGGTGGAGTCGCCATTGCCACACCACCCCTATCAATAGCTGCAGTCATAGGAATTACAATCGGTGGACGCTTTGCAGGGAAAAACCTAAAACACATGGAAGAAAGAATTAGAACCAAAACAAAGGATATAAACCTCACAGACAGAAGAAATATGACCACAGAACAGCTAGAACAACTCAACAAACAAATTGAAAGAAGAAAATGGTGGTCCGATAGACTAGGGGAGACCTCTGCAGTATTAATTGGTGGAGCAACTGGATACGGTATCGGCTCTGCCATAAAAAACATTTTTAATATGCTCGAAACTACATCTAATATAGATCCAACACCACCAGAAAGACCAAATTTAACTCCTGAAACACCTCTAACTGAAGTCTCACAACCACCAATTATAGAATCACCTACTACCCCTACAAATCTCTTTGAAGGACAATGGTTAAAAGCCTCTGACTATGGATGGGAACCAAGTAGCCTTGGATGGCAAGGCAAAGATCTTGCAATGGGAAATATTGGAGGAAGTCATGGAGCTTTACAGAAAACCTTTGTAGAAGCTCTACAAAACCTCGGTGTTGACCAAGCTATGCTACAAGGTCAACAAGCAGGTAATGTATTTACTCAAAACCTGTGGAATGTTGTATCTAATGGAGTATCACCAGAAGTTGCTGCTCGGACAGTTTTTGATACCTTAAGTTTAAATTAACTCATCTCCCATGTACAAAGAAATTATTACAAAAATCAAAGAATTAGGTTTAGATGAAAAAACCTCAAACGAACTCTTCAACACAATCTCTGAAGAAATTGTAGATATAATGCTTCAGGAACTTGCACAGACAACCTCTGACCATGAACTACAAGCCCTACACCAAAGATTACAAAATGCAAAATCAACTGAACACTACGAAACCATTCTCAAAGAAATTTCCGTTACTGTTTATGGAGACAACGCATTAGAAGAACTCAAAAAAATGTTTCTACAATATATTGAAGAAATAAAAAATACAATTACCGAATCCAAAGACCTACTTGAAAAATACAAACAAGGAGATCCAGAAGCAATTGCACTCGTAGAAAAAGCACAACAATCTGACACTTACAAATCCATAACACAAACTCCAGAATAAAACTTAGGTCTATTCATACTGCCCCTAGACCTAAGTACCTTTAGAATCGCCCTCAGAGCCTTGGTGCTGTTTATCCTTTAGTAAAGCGCTTTCTTCCATACTCCCTATAAATAACCCTCTCTTTCATAAAATCTATACCCAGAGTAGGGGGTCTTAGAAGAAAAAGACGAGAGAGATAAATAACATACACAAATGAATAGAAGAAGTATCGAAGTTGGAAGACAGATTATAAAAAACAAATTAAAATATCTACAATACAAAATATATAAGAAACCCCAAGTTTAAAACATTATATACACCCAGTCGCATATAACCGTGATTATACTCGGTATATACAACGAAGAAATACATACATATCTGATACAGAGTAGTACCACCTCTCCTCAGATGTATACAGATCTACACACACTCACAGATGATGATGTTCACTACAACTCAAACCAATATACTTCGATACCATACTGATAGAGTATTGGCACTCACTTATCCACACCGTGAAACTATAGGACATCCCACACTATAGGACAGAATCGTAACATTACCCCTACCCCTACTCTCGAATATATACTACAAAAATTAGAACCAACAAAAATAAACTGCAAGAACAATGGCAATTAGCAATATCACATTGTAACCAAACACCTGCCACTTAACATCCTTTTGCCCACTAAGATTTAGCAGCCCACCACCAACAAAACCCCCTACTGTCGGTACTATAGCGACAATCTCATGAGTTGAACCTATAAATATAAACGGGATAATTGTAAACATATTAATCAACGAAAGCAAAATCACCCTACGCCATATAATACCCTTCTCCATATCCAATTCGTTAAACTGCATAAACAATATAAACAAATATAATATGAATAATAATGGAAACATCACATACAAAGGGAAACCACTAGTAAGAATAGAAAATGTAAAGAAATAAATCATCAACAAAGAAAGGATGTACGAAGCAGTCTGAGCAACCTGCAACAAAGGCAAACTCTTATACAAAGCAACATTAAAAACATTTACCATCAAGAAACAAACATAGGTAATCACCCAAATAAAACAGAGTAGAATGAAAAGCAAAACACCTTCATATATACGATCAAACTGCTGGAAGAAAAACACCAACACAAAAAGAACCTCACTAAACACAAACAAACCTCCCTGCAAGATATAAATTAAAGATCTAATCTTCACCTTATAATTAAAAGCCCACAATAAGCCAATCACAGAGACAAAGAAATATATACCCCCTACTACATAGATCATGAGTAACGAAGATTCCTGAGCAAATATCTTAGTAAAAAATAGGGAAAATGACAAAACAAAAGAAAGAAGTATAATTTTTAACCTCTTTACACTATCCTCTCCTGTGTTCTGAGTAACAATATTATCCATATAGCTGACTAATATACCTAATTCCCTTCTCCGTTAATACCCTACCACGATTAGTACGTTTAATAAAGCCACACTTCATAAGATACGGCTCGTGAACCTCTGCCAAAGTACCCTCATCTTCAGACAAAGAGGCAGCCAATGTAGACAAACCTACAGGACCACCACCAAAACTGTTTAGTATTAATTCCAATATCTGCCTATCAATACCCTCTAACCCCATCTCATCAATACCGAGTAACTCAAAAGTCCTCTGTACTATCTCTAATGTAACAACATCCCTATCCTTGTCCTGCGCATAATCCCGTACTCTTCGAAGTAACCTAAGACCAATCCTAGCAGTACCTCTTGAACACATAGAAAGCAACTCCAAAGCACTCTCCTCTATCTGAATACCCCACAACTTACAAGCTCTTTTGATAATCCTATTCATATCCTCATGCTCAAAGAAATCTAACCTTTGTACTAAACCAAACCTATCCCTCATAGGAGGACTAATCTTACCAATTTGAGTAGTAGCACCAATCAATGTAAAAGGCTCTAAGTTTAACCTAATGGTTTTAGCAGATGGACCTTTACCCATAATGATATCCAATGCTCTATCTTCCATAGCAGGATACAATATCTCCTCTACAGTAGGAGACAATCTATGTATCTCATCAATGAAAAGAACATCATTAGGTTTAAGACCAGTGAGTATAGCAGCCAAGTCTCCCTGACGCTCTATAGCAGGACCAGAGGTAATTCTAATAGAAGAACCTATCTCATTGGCAATAGCCATTGCAAACGTAGTCTTACCCAATCCTGGAGGACCATAGAACAATATATGATCTACTACTTCCCTCCTCTTCTTAGCAGAACCAACCATCATCTTAATAGTCTCTTTCTCCTGTCCCCTACCTACAATATCATCAAACCTAGATGGCCTAATCTTTTGTTCTGAATCTGTCAATCCAGCACTAGCAACCACCTTACTATTCTTCCCCCTATTCTTCTCTTCAGTTTTTTTACTAGATTTAATCATTACTACTGTGACAAAACTTTTTTAAGCAACTCCTCTATCTCCAACATCTCATTATCAAGAATCTTCTCTGCTTTCTTAACGTATAACTTAA
>Ga0255368_10026_pt1 | contig 31471 bp, 31 predicted proteins | sample ANMaggSeSYBR01E6_FD_182094 | JGI IMG/M metagenome (GOLD analysis project Ga0255368, IMG submission 182094) | Sediment cell enrichment communities from methane seep in Santa Monica Basin, California, United Staets - ANME aggregate JGI... | ecosystem: Environmental > Aquatic > Marine > Cold seeps >...
AATGCCTGCCAGTCACACGAACACCATCACCACGACTAAAAATAAAGTATAAAAACTAAAACGAGATGAGACCAATGTCAGAAGAATATAAATGGTTCTTAAAAAATGCAGTTGTCGATACCGGAATGTGTACCTTATGCGGTGCCTGTGCTGCGGTTTGCCCCTATGAGATAATCGAATTCGATAAGAACGGACCAAAATTAAAGGAAGAATGCTATAGGAACGGGGAAGGCGCCTGCAAGGATGTTTGCCAGCGTGTTATGACAGATGCAGCCCGTATCTCAATGAACGTGTTCAATTTCAAGTCATTGCCTCCGACATCTATCGGTCAGTACCAGAAGATAGTTTCTGCAAGGGCTACAGCTCCGTCAATAGCTGAAAATGGCCAGGATGGCGGAGCGGTGACCGCGCTTCTCGGATACTGCTTTGACAATGGTCTTATCGATGGTGCTGTTACCACTGCAGGTTTTACAAAACCGGATTCCTGCATTATTACAAGCAAAGAAGAACTTATGGACACCCAAGGTGCCAAATATTCAGCAGTTCCTGTGATGGCTGCACTACGCCAGAGCAAGGATGAACTGAAAAATGTCGCAATGGTAGGTGTCCCATGTCAGACATACGGAACCAGAAGGACACAGTTCTTCACAGGTCTGAACGTTCATCCGGTGGAAGTCGGAATGAATGGTGAAAAAGCTGACATTCCAAATATACCATATACGATCGGCCTGTTCTGCATGGAGAACTTTAACTACGAAAAGTTATCCGAGCACATGAAAAGCCTAGGTATCGATCTGGACAAGATCAAGAAATATGCTATCAGGCTTGACGAGATGATCGTTACTACCGATGACGGAGAAATTGAGATCTCCCTGAAGGACATCGCTGACTGTGTATGGGATGGATGCCGTATCTGCAGGGATGCTGTTTCCAAAGTTGCAGATATATCAGCAGGACATGTTGGCTCATCTACCGGATGGACCACTTTAATAGCCCGCAATGATAAGGGCCTGGAACTTCTTGAAGCAGCAGAAAAGGCTGGATACATAGAGACCATCGACGATGTCGATATCAGCATGATAGAGGACTTTGCAGCTATCAAGATGAGAAAGTTCAACAAAGAACTTGATAAACGTCTTGATGCTGAAAAGAAAGTGAACTTCTACTGGGTACGCGATTATCCGGGTGTAAGACCAGAGGCAAATGGTACGAATTTCGTGAAGATCAAAACCAACTCCGGTATCGTGCAGCATGATTACATTGCCAGGGTTGCTGAACTTGCAGAGAAGTATGGAGACGGCAGCCTTGAGCTTACCTCAAGGAAGAGTGTTGAGATACAGGGCGTCAAAGGCGAAAATGTCGATAGCCTGATGGCCGATGTCTATGGCAGTGGTCTCAAGACCATTGGAATGGGTTATGCGAATGCCTGTCCGGGAATGGATTACTGTCCCGAGGGACTCGTCACTACTAAGGATCTTGCAAATGAACTTACAATGCAATTCGCCCAGAAGCTCACTCCACACAAGATGAAGATCGGTGTGGCCGGATGTCCGAACAGCTGTGTAAGGGCAGAGAGCAATGACATTGGTATTGTGGGTCAGCTCCGTCCGAAGTTGGATACGGAAAAATGTACCGGATGTGGAAGATGCAGTGAATTGTGCAAACTGAATGCTATCTCTGTGATCTCAGGAAAAGCTGTCATCGACAGGGACCTCTGCATCAACTGTGGATGGTGTGTCCGTGGTTGTCCACATGAAGCAGCTGTTGAAGACGAGAGAGGTTATTCTTTATGGATCGGCGGTAACGATGCAAGAAGACCAACAAATGGTGTTCTTCTGAAGGCATTCTGCACAAAAGAGGAGATCCCTGCCCTGATAGATAAGGTTGGTAAGACCTTTGTCAAATACCGGACCAAACCTGGAAAAGAAAGACTTGGTAACATCATTGAACTGGTAGGAGAAGGTCAGTTCATCAGTGAAGTTCTGAAAGAATAAGTGGAATGAAAGACCCCTATGGGGATCTTTTTTTCTTGCTTGTTTTTTATTGGGTGAACAGAATATGGCTGTAAAAGAAAAACTCCGATTGGGTGTAAATGCTTCTAAGAACTCTACCATTGCACTGGTTTTTCTTGCAGCAATAAAAGGTATCGTGGGTTTCTATTCAGGCAGTTCCTCCCTTCTCGCAGATGCTATTCACACATCAATGGATATCTTTACATCCCTTGCAGTGTGGATCGGACTAAAGCTAAGCTTGAAAAGTAGCGGGGAACAGTTCCATTATGGTTACTACAAAGCAGAGAACCTTGTGGCTCTTTTTGTCTCAGTACTCATTTTATTATCCGGGGTCGAACTTGTCCGTGGGGCCCTGAAAAGTATAAAGGACCCTGTTGAAATGGAACATCAGGGACTGGCGCTTGGAGCGGCTGTGTTCTCTGTAATTACTATCTATGCCCTTTCACAGTATAAGTTCAAAATAGGAAGACAGATAGGTTCACAGGCATTGATCGCAGATGCTACTCATTCGTATACAGATGTATTTAGTTCCATTATCGTTGTTGTTGCTATTACCGGTTCGATGTTTGGCATACACTGGCTTGACGGTGCCGGGGTTCTTGTTATATCGTTGATCATCTTCAAGCTTGGGATCACAACAGCAAAGGAATCAGCACTGACCCTGATGGATGCATGGCTGGACAGGGATTCTCTCGAACGTATCCGGCGTTCAGTGAACCATATCCCCGGTGTTAACAAGGTTGATGAGATCAGGCTCAGAAGATCCGGCCTTGTGGTATTTGGGGAGATGCAGGTAGAAAGTGCAGGAGAATACGACCTACAAATCGTGGAAATGCTTTCTGTTGAGATCGAAGAAGCGGTTAAAAGTGAGATCCCAAATCTGGAACATATTTCAGTCGATGTAAAACCCGGAAAAATATCCGTGCTCAAAGTCGCGATCCCTGTAATGATGCCGGAGGGATTACGGTCGAAGCTATCCAGACATATCGGAAAAGCTCCCTATTATATTTTCATCGAGCTGAAAGACAACAAAATAATGAGCTGGGATATTGGTGAGAACCCTGCTGCTGATCTTGATCGAAAAAGGGGTGTAAAGACAGCGGAGTACTTGGAAGGACAGGGTGTTAATATTGTCATCGTAAAGGATATCGGGGAAGGTCCATTCCACAAATTCCATGACAGCTTTATCAAACTATTAGAGATGCCGGATGATGTGGAAGATGTCGAAACACTTATTGGAAAGATCCCTGAGCTGAGAGTGATCACCACTCCTACAGAGTAATGTTATTTAAGAATCGGAGACTCATAAATGAAAATTGCAATCGCAAGTGGAAAAGGTGGAACAGGCAAGACCACAGTAGCAGTAAATTTTGCTATCTCTCTAAAGGATGCGCAGCTTTTCGACTGTGATGTGGAAGAACCAAATTGTAACTTGTTCCTTGGGTATGATCTTGAGAAGGTCGAGGATGTGAATGTTCTAAACCCGGTAATTGATAAGGAGAAGTGTGACTTTTGCGGCAAATGTTCTGAATTTTGCCAGTTCAATGCCCTTGCCGTTCTACCTGAAGATGTAATGATCTTTCCAACACTCTGTCATGGCTGCGGTGGATGCAGTATTGTATGTCCGAATGAAGCTATCAGCGAGGTGGGCAGGAAAGTGGGAGTTATCGAAGGTTCGGTGAATGAAGGCCTCGTATTCTATCAAGGTATGTTGAATATAGGGGAACTCATGACATCGCTTGTGATCAAGGTCTTGCAGGACCATATTGATACGAACGGGATTGCCATCATCGATGCACCTCCAGGTACTGCCTGCTCGTTCATCGCCTCAGTGAAGAATGTCGATTACTGTATTCTTGTGACCGAATCGACACCTTTTGGGTTCCATGACCTGAAGCTTGCTGTTGATGTAATAAGGACTCTGGGAATACAATTCGGTGTGGTGATAAATCGGTGCAATATCGGTGACAACAGTGTGGAAGATTACTGTATTGAAGAGGGAATTCCGGTCTTGATGAAGATCCCTTACGATAGGGAGATAGCAAGATTGTATTCGCAGGGAATTCCCTTTGTCAATGAAATGCCCGAGTGGAAAGAACGATTTGTCAAACTTTTCAGAGATGTTACCTCTCTGTATGAAATGGGGAACTGCTCTGAACAATGATCAAAGGAAGTGATATGGTGATAAAGATCCTCGGAGAATTTACATGAAACAGCTCACTTTAATAAGTGGAAAGGGTGGCACAGGAAAGACTACTATCGCAGCAGCGTTTGCTTCACTTGCAGAAAACGCTGTGATAGCTGATTGTGATGTGGATGCAGCCGATATGCACCTGATATTGAACCCGGAGATAATTGAAACAATAGACTTCTATGGTCTGAAGGAAGCCTATATTGATAGCTCCCTATGCATTCAATGTGGACTGTGCAAAGAGAATTGCAGGTTCGATGCAATTACTGATGATATCAAGGTCGATAGCTTCGAATGTGAGGGCTGTGGCGTATGTGCTCATATCTGTCCCGAAGGAGCTATAACTATGGTTGAAAGAAAAGCAGGAGAAGCTTATCTTTCTGAAACCAGATTCGGACCAATGGCACATGCAAAACTCAGTGTAGGGGAGGAAGCAAGTGGTAAACTGGTAGCGCTTGTAAGGGAGAACTCAAGAGACCTTGCTGAAAGATATGGAAAGGACCTTATCATCATTGATGGTCCTCCTGGTACAGGTTGCTCTCTGATCGCTTCCATTACCGGTGTTGATATGGTTGCGGTCGTAACCGAACCTAGTGTATCAGGAATTCATGACCTAGAACGGGTTCTGGGCGTAGCCGGCCACTTTAATATCCCGGCGGTGGTCTGTATAAACAAGTACGATATAAACGAAGAGAACACCCGTATTATTGAAGATTATTGCAGGGATAACGGGATCGATGTTGTAGGAAAGCTTCCTCTTAGCAGAATTCCGACCGAGGCAATGATCCAGGAAAAGACGGTGATGGAATATTCAGGTAATGAATTGCCAGATAAGTTCTCAGAAAAACTAAAAGATATGTGGGGAAGCGTTATGAGAAGCCTGAACTGAAACATTGGTCATGCTTCAGGCCATGCTTTCATATAATGTCACATAGTACGTTTGACCGCAAGCATCCTGTCAAGGGCTTTCTTTGCTTTAATCCTTGTATCTTCAGGTACAGTGATAACATACTGCATGTTCTCAAGAGCATCGAGGACGGATTCAAGAGTTGTTATCTTCATGTTCGTACAGATAGTGAACTCGGAAACATAATAGAAGTTCTTTTCCGGATTCTCTTTACTAAGCCTATGAAGGAGTCCGTTCTCCGTACCGATGATGAATTCCTTTGCATCGGACTTCTTCGCATAGTTCAATATACCGGTTGTGCTCAACACCTCATCAGCAAGGTCCAGCACTTCTGTGCGACATTCGGGATGTGCCAGGAACAGTGCGTTTGGATGTTCTTCCTTTGCTTTAATTACGTCATGGCCACGCATCTGGTGATGTGTGGGGCAGAAACCATCCCATGGGTAGATCTTCTTATCCGTGAAGCCTGCAACATAGTTTCCGAGGTTCTTGTCCGGAACAAAGATCACCTCATCTTCTTCAAGGGAGTTCACCACATCGATGGCATTGGCTGAGGTGCAGCAAATGTCGCACTGTGCTTTTATCAGTGCAGATGAGTTCACATAGCACACAACAGCAGCATCAGGGTGCTTCTTCTTTTCGTCATCAAGGGATATGACATCCACCATCTCAGCCATGGGACAGCCTGCTTCCTTTTCAGGAAGAAGCACTGTCTTTTCCGAACTTAAGATCGCTGCACTCTCCGCCATGAAATCAACACCACAGAATACGATAACATCCGCATCCGAATTGACCACTTGCTGGCTCAATCCCAAAGAATCGCCTGTAAAATCTGCAATGTCCTGTACTTCGGGACGTTGATAGTTATGAGCAAGAATAACTGCATTAAGTTCCGTTTTTAATTTATTGATCCTTTCAATGATCTCTTTCATGTCCTGCATATTCTCACCATGTAAATATCGCTTATTGAGCTATATCAATCTTACCTATATTTTATATAATTCATTTAATTTTATCGTCGTAGTCTATTTAAATCAAATAAGCGATAATACCTTATGTTAACACCGTTAACTGACGATTGTAAATATTTGTTGCTTTAAGTAATTAACGGCAGCATAAAATATTGCATAAGTATAAATTATTGTAAAACCCTCTTAATTTAGGGAGTGAAATAAATGGTAGAGACCAAAATAAAAGTTGACGGCATGTCATGTGGGCACTGCAAGATGCATGTTGAAAAAGCAATATCCGGGGTTGGGGGAGTTTCATCCGTAGATGTCGATCTCGACAAAGGTGAAGCTAAAGTCTCCTATGATGAAAATGCAACGGACATCGATGCTATTAAAAAAGCTGTGAACGATTCCGGATACAAGGCTTAAGGCCTTATCTTTTTATTATTTTTTTATGCTGCACGATAAGCAGTATTTTTAGACAGAAATATCCTATTAACAATTGTGCAACAACATAGAATCTAAAATTTTCGACAGCATTAGGTATATCTGTATTTTGCATGGACCGAATCAAACAAGATCATGAATGATGTGAAAGTATGATAAAAATAGTACTAGAGATTGAAGGAATGACCTGTGCTTCGTGCTCAAAACGGGTCGAAGATGCCTTAAGAAATACAGAAGGCGTTGCATCTGTAAATGTCAATCTGCCTGCCGAAAAAGCGTTTGTGGAATATGACCCGGATATCACAAATGTGGATACCCTGATAAAAGCTGTTGATGATACAGGATATAGTGCGACTCCTGCAGGTCAGGGAACGAAGATCATCACTGCAAATATCGGTGAAATGACCTGTGCGACATGTGCACAAACGGTTGAAAGATCACTTTCTTCGATTCCTGGGGTTCATGAAGCAAACGTCAATTTTGCTGCATCCAAAGCAACAATTTCTTACGAACCCTCCGTTGCATCCATCGACGATATGAAAGCGGTTGTTGATGATTCAGGCTATACGATGAGCTTTGAAGAAGAAGAGGATGTTGACCGTGAACAGCTTACGATCAACAAGGCAGCACGCAAGATGTGGATCGCAGCGTCTTCTGCTAGCATAATCATGGTCCTTATGACGACCCATATGTTCTTTGTATCAATTCCATATTATTTCATCATCACTCTAATACTGGCCATTCCATCTGTTTTTATAGCAGGAGCTGATACCCACAGGACAACCTGGAAAGCTCTGAAACACAGAACGGTCAACATGGATACGCTCATAACCATGGGTTCCCTGATCCCTTATTTTCTCAGCATGCTTGGCTTCTGGTTCAAGGTGACCACATTTGTAGAAATGGCAGCTACGATCATGGCACTGCACCTTGTTGGAAGATATCTGGAAACAAAGGCAAAAGGCAGAGCATCCCAGGCGATCAAGAAATTGATCGCCCTGGAAGCCAAGAATGCCCGCATCATTGAGAATGGAGTTGAAAAAGAGATCCCAGTTAGAGAACTTAACATAAATGACATAATAATCATAAAACCCGGCGAAAAAATACCGACCGATGGTGTTGTGGTTTCCGGCAGCAGTACTGTGGATGAGTCCATGGCAACAGGCGAATCAATGCCAGTTGAAAGAAAAGAAGGAGATGAGGTTATCGGCTCCACCATTAATCAGAATGGCGTCCTGCGTGTAAGTGTCACAAAGCTCGGTAAGGATACTTTCTTGTCCCAGGTCATAACCATGGTAGAGCAGGCACAGGGATCAAAGGTTCCGATCCAGGAGTTTGCTGACAAGGTGACCGGGTACTTCGTACCGACTGTGATCATCATCGCCATAGGTGCCTTTGTCTCATGGATACTATTTTCCAGTTTTCATATCTCGATAGTTGAGTATTTCAATTTCCCATGGAGTAATACAGATGTTCCTCTTTTCACCCTTGGACTCCTTGCAACAACAGCAGTACTCGTTATCTCCTGCCCCTGTGCCCTTGGTCTGGCAACCCCCACAGCCCTGATGGTTGGGAGTGGAAGGGGAGCACAGCGAGGCATTCTCATTCGCAGTGGTGAAGCAATACAAACTATGAAGGATGTAAAGATTATTGCCTTTGATAAGACAGGTACAATTACAAAAGGCCAACCTCAGGTGACTGATGTACTGGTCTCTGATACCTCGTCATCAGAGGAAGTATTGTCCTATACAGCAAGCCTGGAATCAGTTTCAGAGCACCCTCTGGCATCTGCCATAATCAAGAAAGCAGAAGAGAGCGGGGCGAGTACCCATGAAGTTAAGGATTTTGAATCTGTAACAGGTAAAGGTGTGAAGGGCCTTATTGATGGTCATGAGATCATCGTGGGAAACCGCAAGATCCTCTCCATGTTCAGTGTGGATTATCAGGAATTTGAGGGGAAAATGGGCGACCTTGAAGCTGCTGCCAAGACAGTTGTATTGGTGGCAATGGACGGGAAAGTGATCGGAGCCATTGCAATTGCAGATACTGTCAAGGAAGATTCCATTCAGGCGATCCGGGAGATCGAAAGAATGGGCATAAAAACCGCAATGATCACCGGCGACAACAGGAAGACAGCAGAAGCAGTGGCAAAGATGGTTGGGATCAGTTATGTGATATCCGATGTTCTGCCTGGTGGGAAAGTGGATGAGATCAAAAAGTTGCAATCCGAATATGATATAGTTGCAATGGTGGGGGACGGGATCAATGATGCTCCGGCACTCAAACAGGCAAATGTCGGCATTGCCATAGGTACGGGTACTGATATAGCAATTGAATCTTCTGATATCACACTGGTGAGGGGAGATATCAAGTCAGTTATTTCTGCTATCAAATTATCAAAGGCAACTTTCCGTAAGATCAAAGAGAATTATTTCTGGGCTTGGATCTATAATGCGGTAGCTATCCCTGCAGCTTTCTTTGGATTACTTCATCCCATGATAGGAGCTGGTGCAATGGCACTGAGTTCACTGACCGTTGTACTTAATTCATTGAGACTCAGACACACAAACATTGATCCTGATACTGAATCCGAAAAGTGACAATTGTAGGAGATTAGCTGCAGGAATTCTGTATCCTGTGTTCCATCAGGTGCTTGTGACTCCTGCAATGGCAGCGGCGTTTATGGCAATGAGCTCGATTTCGGTCGTGACGAACTCCCTGCTGATGAAGAGAAGCAGAATAAAATAATTTCCTTTTAAGAAGAGGCATTCGCAGCAATACGTTTGTTGTTGTAGAAATGCCTCTTCATGCCATTATTTAATGTTTGGTCCATGTTGGAATTTAAGCTCAATGTCCTTTTCCCTAAGTTATTCTTCTGTAAACATGTTAAACTCGGAGTATGCAGATTTTAAAAGCTAAAGCTTAGTAGTTTCGATTCCGGATTTCACCCATAATTTTTTACAGAAAAATATACCACCTTTAACGTTTTTCCGGAAGGTATCGGTTTCACATCATTTCTATATATATCACGCATACACTTTCCGTTGAGACACTGTCGATCTTTTGAGATACATCGTTTAGATATATCCTAAACATCAACTCATTCCCATCTTCTGAATACACATCCCAGCCTGATCCCAGGTCATCTGAGATAGCCAAGACCTGATCGTCTACGAAATCACCGTTCCTGGAAACCTCCAACCACGCCTTTTTGCCCTCGACATCGATCTGCCTTGGAATGAGATTATAATTATCCGGCAGTTTGAATGTCTCACCAGTACTTAGAACGTATCTATCGGAGAAGGAGAATGTCTGTTCTCTTAATACTTCATGTGGAAGGATCTCTTCCTCAGGATGTTCCGAAAAATCCTTCAAATATTTTGACGGGACAAAGTTTGCTGAAAGTATCAGTGATGAAATAAATATAACGATGAGAATAGATATTAATTTAAGTACATTGGTCACTTTCTTTGAATTTTTGTCCATGATTGCAATTGAACCCCCACAAAATATACCTAAATAGTACTTTAAAAAAACATGCGCTGTTGTATAAAAATATTTTGGAACCAAAATGTGTATTTTGTTACTTCCAGAATTGCCATAATTTGCTAAGATCAACTATTTTACCTATCATGAATTGTTATGAAAGGTCAGATACTAGTAAGATAATGACAGAAAAAGAGGACAGGGGCATAAAAAATAAGCCCCTTGATTTCGTTCCTTATATCTGACATTTCTGCATTAGGAAGGTTAAGGTTAAGACTTGATAGGATTTGTGGGTTCAAATCTAATTCCTCGCACAATCAATTGGGGATATAGGTAAGGATGAAAAATGCAACCTTTTTAAAATATTTACTTTTTTAATCTTCAATAAAAAATTATCCTAACATATTATCCAATACCTTATTTCAAATAATGAGGAATGCAACAACATGAATATTTTGTTGTATTTTATAATTGAGTAAAAATTAGTTACATTTAATTGCTAAACCAAGAATGGAATGATTTCATTTTGTTGCAATTTTATTGCTTTGCGCTAACAGTGTTAACTTCTTAAGTACTTCAAGTTCTAGCTTTTTTATTAATGATTAAAAAAAATACTATATAATAGAAATTAATTTCTTCTTTTAAATTGCTTGGCGGTGAGGAGTTATGAGAACTGAAAAATTCATAATGGTTTGTTTTATAATATCTTTAGTATTAATGACCGTGGGAACTGCAACAGCAAGTACAATCACAGTGAACAACAGCACTGGAACAGTAGCCAATTTCACATCGATACAAGCTGCCGTAGATGCTGCACTTGATGGCGACATCATCCTTGTCTATCCAGGAACATATAGTGAGAACGTGGACGTGAACAAGCAACTAAACATCACATCAACGGGTGGTTACGCGGTCACACATGTTACTGCTGCATCCCCAAGTGATAATGTCTTCGAGGTTACTGCCGATTGGGTAACCATTGACGGATTCAATGTGAGCGGCGCTACTGATAGGAAAGCAGGAATCCATCTGGAGTATCACAGCAGCGACAACACGCTGAACAATAACCATGTGTGGAACAACCAGTTCGGCATCCATCTGGATTATCTCAGCAACGACAACACGCTGAACAATAACCATGTGTCGAACAACCTGTATGGCATCTATCTGGATGGATCCAGCAACGCCACGCTGAACAATAACCATGCGTCGAACAATACCTACCAAGGCATCGATGCGGTTCATTCCAACTACAACACGCTGACCAACAACACAGTGTCGAACAACAGCTATGGCATCAATCTGGTTTTTTCCAGGTACAACACGCTGACGAGCAACAAGGTGTCGGACAATAACGTGACCGGCATCAGACTGGAATTTTCCTACAACAACACGCTGACCATTAATACGGCGTCCAACAATACCGAATACGGCATTATTCTATATGATTTCAGTAACAACAACAGCCTGACGAGCAACACGGTATCGAACAATACCGCTGGCGGCATTATTCTGTCTTCTTCCAGCAATAATCTCATCTACAACAACCACTTCAACAATTTTGATAACACTGTTTTTTCCTTGTTCAGCACGGATAATGTCTGGAATTCCACAAAGACCGCAGGCACGAACATCATTGGTGGCTCCTATTTGGGTGGAAACTACTGGGCAAAACCGGATGGCACAGGTTTCAGCCAGATCAATGTTGATATGGATTGTGATGGTTTCTGCGATTCACCTTTAAGTAAATATGAATTGGATGTGACTAACATCGACTATCTGGCATTGTGTTTAGTTGCATACAATCCATACGATAAAAATGAAGACTATGTGATTGATTTTGGTGAAGTGAGTGCAGCAATCGATGACTATATTCTAGGTGGGCCAATATCTTTTGCAGATATCAGTGGGCTGATAGATATGTATCGTTCAGGTGAGCCCTATTGTTTAGTTACATACAATCCATACGATGAAAATGAGGACTGTGTGATTGATTTTAGTGAAGTGAGTGCGGCGATCGATGACTATATTTTAGGTGGGCCAACATCTTTTGAAGATATCAGTGAACTGATAGATCTGTATCGTTCAGGTGAGCCCTATTGTTAAGAATTAGTTGAGGGTGATTATCTCTCAACCAATATTTTTTTGAATTTTATACATTCGCAACATGACGATTTGCAAATCTTACTCTTTAATTTACTGATAAATTTACCATTGATAAATTAGCCTTTAATTCCTTCTATCATTTATTCCCACTATTCAACCCTCTCTTTTACATGAGCATTGAGAGTAAACGGCTTATTACCCACAGCATAAGCTCCTAACTTTTGCATTTCATTCAAGATTGTCAAATCATGTACACTTGTGAAGTGTAACTGCTTATACCTGACATTTATGTGTAAAAGGTTAAACTAATTTTTCAAAGAAATTAAGTCATATTATCAATACGATCTATAATCAGGAATGTGGGTATGTTTGGAAATTAGCCCGGATAAACGAAAAGGAATCAAACTGTGTATTTTGATGTTAAATTTAGATTATGGGTAATGTCGGTAGCAGTGATCATAAAACTCCTGTGGTCGTTTTACTAATTTCTGGTAACCGTCTAAAAGCTACTTCCAAGTACCAATTAAACTGGCTAATGCTTCTTTTTTTTCAATTTTGATCAGGTACTTCGAAGATTCTGATAACTACGGATGAATTCGAAGTTTAGACAATTCTTTAATAAGTGTAACTCCTATTGGAACATGTAGAAAGACGCTCACTATTACCAGATCACAAAAGGAGAATCGATATGAAAAAATATTTTGCATTTATGTCAATTGGCCTGTTGTTGCTCAGTATGACAGCAATATCAGTTGCCATTGCTGCCCCTGAAAATACAGCAGCAGAACCGGAATTGTTTGCCGAACCCATGTTAATAGCTGAACCTGTATTGATATCTGAACCTGCACTGATAGCTGAAAAGATCTCTGCGGATGGATATTATCAGGACATGTTATATCCTGAGATTGAAAAAGAGATAGTTCCTTTACTCGTTGACCCGGGATATTCATATCTTAGAATTAAGCCAGGAGAGTCAGATGAAATGACTGTAGTGCTTTTCAATCACGGTAAAGAGCCACTAACACTTGAGCCTTATGTTGCACCAAAGGTATTCAGTGACAACATGCTTGACGAGGACTGGGTTACTATTTCACCTGTAAAGGCTGAACTCAATGCCGGAGAAAAGCAGGAGTTCACCATCAAGGTCTCAGTTCCTGAAGATGCTGCACTTGACAATTATAATGCAAACGTTTTCTTCAGCGATCTCGAAGGGGATGTTTCAGCTCTGTATCCTGGTTACAATGGTGCACTTGAGCTTTCAGTGAACGTCTGGTTGCCACCAAATATACAGATATTCAATTCATACATCAATGACCGTGTTGAAGCTGGTTCTGAGTATGAATATGTCATCAAGCTCAAGAATGTTGCTGACAAGGCAATTTCCATCAACCCTGAATTCGAGGTAAGTGAGGATGATTGGTATGGATACAGTGCACAGGTATCTCTTGATGAGAAGGACGTGACCATCACAGCACCTTCTCTTATAAAGGCAGGGGAAAAAGCCACTGTAACGGTAAAGGTCAGAGTTCCAGCTGATGCGGAAGGAAATCTCAATGGTATAATCAACCTGAACATCGATGACAGAACAATGAATGAATGGAGCCAGAAGGTTAGCATTAATCTCGATGTCTGGCAACAGCCAGAAGACCCGTTCACAACAAGCTTTGTTGCAAGGACAGATGATCCAGTCACCCTCAAGATAATCTCAAGGGACTATAATTATGGTGGCAGCAGTACATCTTCTACAACACCCTCCTTCGATGTTGTGTTGAAGAACGCTGATGGTCAGGTCAAGTCGGTCCTTATCAGTTCAGGTCACAGTAGCACTGTCAGTCTTTCACAGCAATCTCCTGTCTATTATGGAATTGCAATGGACGAGGCAAGAGATGGAGCTATGAGCGAGGTTTCTGTTTCAAGCGATGATCAGGACGATGAGCAATTCAATGTTTATCAGCAGGGTTCAACAACATATACAGAAGTTTATCTTGCTGATGGTGCTGTTGGAGAATGGACACTTGAGATAATGCCTCACAATACCGAGAATTTTGAATATTCTGTCAACATCGGTCCTGTTGATTGAATCTATTTTTATTGTGTCATGTGCTAACATGGCACTCAATACCTTTTTTTACTTCTTCTTTTAACATCACCAGCAGATAATGATATAATATATCAATGCTGAAAGTTCAGTGCCTATATTAAAAAAATTGTCGTCTTGCAAGCATTTTTTGTAACGGCTCTAATAAGTTGATAACATGCAGGAAAAAATAATCGAAATCGCATCACGTCTATCCGAATTGCGCGAATTGTCCGACATAGGTGTTGAGGCCATGGCTGAGAAGCTCGGCATCTCTGTGGATACCTACAAACTATATGATTCCGGGGAATCTGATATTCCTGCAAGCATGCTGTTTGAGATATCACAGATACTCAATGTGGACATGGGACTTCTTCTTACAGGAGAGGAACCGCGCATGCATATCTTTGCGGTCAACAGAAAAGGCAAAGGTACTGAGGTGGAAAGAAGGGCGGATTACAATTACCAGAACCTTGCCTCGAACTTTGTTCATAAAAAGGCAGAACCCTTCATCGTCAGTGTAGATCCGCGTTCAGATGCTAATCCCCCTTCCATGAACTCTCATCCTGGACAGGAATTCGATTATGTGATAAGCGGCAAGCTCAAGGTCTGGATACATGACAATGAGATAATTCTTGAGGAAGGCGATTCCATTTATTTCGATTCCAGCTTCGTTCATGCAATGGAAGCGGTTGGAGATGAGCCGGCAAAGTTCCTTGCAATGGTTCTATGATAGTTTTGCTATCTGAACCTTATTTATTTTTATATAGAAAACGGGTGTAAATATGTCATCTTTATTGGAAGAATATGTCTCACGTACAGACTTCGGATCGTATGAGGATTTTAAGAAAAATTTCAAGATCAACGTTCCTGAAAATTTCAATTTCGCATACGATGTCGTTGACAGATATGCAATGGAACAGCCTGATAAAAGAGCACTTGTTTGGTGTGATGATGAAGGCAATGAACTGGTCTATACCTTCAAGGACCTGAAACACTATAGTGACAAAGCTGCCAATCTGTTCAAAAAATACGGCATCGAAAAAGGCGATGTTGTTATGCTGACCCTTAAAGGTCGATATGAGTTCTGGATATGTATCCTTGCTCTGCATAAGCTCGGTGCGGTCACCCTTCCGGCAACGCATATGCTGACCACAAAGGATGTCACCTACCGTATCGAACTTTCTAATGTAAAGATGGTAGTCAGTGCGGATGATGAAGGATTGATGGGATATATCGATGAAGGTCACAAAGGCTATGAGGATATTTTGCTCCACAAGGCATCCCTGAATGGAGGACGTGAAGGATGGCTAAATTTCACAAAGGAACTTGAGGACGCTTCTGCTGATTTTACACGTCCAGAAGGGGAAGCTGCTGCAAAGAACGAGGATATTGCGTTGCTTTATTTCTCCTCCGGTACCACAGGACTGCCTAAAATGGTACAGCATGATTTTGCATATCCTCTCGGACATATCATCACTGCGAAGTACTGGCAGAACGTTCGCGATGATGGTCTGCACCTTACTGTTGCCGATTCCGGATGGGCAAAGTGTGTATGGGGTAAGCTCTACGGGCAGTGGTTAAGCGGAACTGCGGTCTTTGTCTATGACTATGAGCGCTTTGATGCTAAGAACATGCTTGAGTTTGCAAGCAAGTATGGGGTAACCACCTTCTGTGCACCTCCGACGATCTATCGTTTCCTGATCAAGGAAGACCTTTCACAATATGATTTCAGCAGTCTCGAATATTGTGTTGTGGCAGGCGAGCCTCTTAATCCTGAAGTTTATGAGAGGTTCCTGGAGTTCACCGGACTTAAGCTCATGGAAGGCTTCGGCCAGACCGAGAGCATTGTAAGCATTGCTACTTATCCGTGGATGGAGCCTAAACCTGGTTCAATGGGTAAGCCTTCACCTGAATACGATATCGAACTTTTGAACCTTGATGGTGAGGTCTGTGATTTCGGAGAAGAGGGCGAGATCGTCATCAATACCTCAAAAGGAAAGCCAGTAGGTTTGTTCGCTGGATATCGTTCTGATGAAAAGAAGACGAACGAGGTATGGCATGATGGTTATTACCATACTGGAGATATGGCCTGGAAGGATGAGGATGGTTATTTCTGGTTCGTTGGCAGGTCTGATGATATTATCAAGAGCTCCGGTTACAAGATCGGACCTTTCGAGGTAGAGAGTGCTTTGATAGAACATCCTGCTGTGCTTGAATGTGCGATAACGGGTGTGCCTGATGACACAAGAGGGCAGATAGTCAAAGCTACAATAGTTCTTGCAAAAGGCTATGTAGCAAGTGAGGAATTGAAGAAAGAACTTCAGAACCATGTCAAGAAAGCTACTGCACCTTACAAGTATCCACGTGCTGTGGACTTTGTTGATGAGCTTCCCAAGACCATCAGCGGAAAGATCAGGCGTGTTGAGATACGCGATCACGATGAAGGAAAGAACTGATAAATATCATGGAACGTTTCAGGACCATAATAGTTCCTGAAACATATTTAAATATTCGAATAATCCAATGGATTAAAATCTTTTATTTACAGTTTATCTATTTACCCAGAGGTTGATATCATGTCTGAAAATAGTGAAAATATGAAACCTTATCCACAGCTTAACCATCTTGAATGTAAAGGCTGTGAAAGATGCATTCCCGCATGTCCAAAAAGTGTTCTGTTCATGAGCGAACAGATCAATGAACGCGGTTATCGTTATGTTGAATACAAGGGAGAAGGCTGTATAGGATGTGGAAATTGCTACTACACCTGTCCTGAGACACTGGCTATTGCAGTGCATATCCCTATAAAGGAAGAATAAGCCCGGAAAGTGAGGTAAAATTATGGCTACACAATTGATCAAAGGTAACTCAGCTGTCATTATTGGCGCATTATATGCCGGATGCGACTGTTATTTCGGTTATCCGATAACTCCGGCAAGTGAGATCCTCCATGAAGCTTCCCAGACATTCCCGAAGCTTGGAAGGAAATTCGTACAGGCGGAATCAGAAGAAGCCGCTATTAATATGGTCTATGGGGCGGCATCTGCCGGCCATAGGGTCATGACCGCGTCATCAGGTCCTGGTATGAGCTTGAAACAGGAAGGTATCTCATATCTTGCAGGAGCTGAACTGCCCAGTGTCATCGTTGACATTATGAGAGCAGGTCCGGGTCTTGGTAATATCGGTCCGGAACAGGCCGATTATGCTCAGGTTGTAAAAGGTGGAGGACATGGAAACTATCGAAATATCGTACTTGCACCTAATTCCGTTCAGGAAATGTGCGATCATACTATAAAGGCCTTCGAACTGGCAAGTAAATATCGCAATCCTGTTGTCGTTCTTGCTGATGGTGTGCTTGGACAGATGATAGAGCCCCTTCATTTCCCTGACGAGGCTATAACACCTGTCATAGATGAGTCCTGGGCTGTATGTGGTACGAAAGAGACAAAGGAGAACCTTGTCACGTCTATATTCCTGGATTTCGACAAACTTGAGGATTTCAATTATCAACTTCAGGAGAAGTATGAGACGATTAAGGAGAACGAGACCGTCCATGAAGAATATATGACAGAGGATGCTTCTATTGTTCTTGTTGCGTATGGTATCAGCAGCAGGATCTGTCATTCAGCTGTAGAGGTTGCAAGACGAGAAGGTTTCAAGGTAGGATTGTTCCGTCCTATTACATTGTTCCCATTCCCTGAAAAGGAGCTTAAAGGTATTGCTGATTCATATGACTGCACTTTCATCGCAGTCGAAATGAGCAACGGTCAGATGATGGAAGATGTAAAACTTGCTATCGAGTGTAGCAGACCTGTTGAACTGGTCAATCGCTTGGGTGGAAATTTAATAACACTGGATCAGGTTATGGAAAAGATCCGAGAAGTTGCTTCAAGGGAGGTATAAAAATGGCAGAGAAGATCATTGGAAGACCGGCAGCGATCTATGAAGAGTTCTCAAGAAAGGGAGGAGCTGCACCAACTGCAACCCACTATTGTCCGGGATGTGGACATGGTATCATTCACAAGCTCATCGGTGAGGCTATGGACGATCTTGGAATTCAGGACAGGTCTGTCATGATAAGCCCTGTTGGGTGTGCTGTATTTGCTTATTACTACTTTGATTGCGGAAACCTTCAGGTAGCACATGGACGTGCACCTGCTGTGGGCACAGGTATGTCAAGGGCACAGGACAATGCTGTGGTTATCTCATATCAGGGCGATGGTGACCTTGCTTCAATTGGTCTTAATGAGACCATGCAGGCTGCGAACCGTGGTGAGAAGATGGCAGTATTCTTCGTGAACAATACTGTTTACGGAATGACCGGTGGTCAGATGGCACCAACCACACTTATAGGTGAGAAGACCGTCACGTGTCCAGATGGAAGGGACCCAAGGTTTGCCGGATATCCGCTTCACATGTGTGAGATCCTTGATAACCTGAAAGCACCTGTGTTCATCGAGCGTGTATCCATTTCCGATATATCACATATCAGGAAGGCAAGAAAAGCTATTAGAAGGGCTCTTGAGGTGCAGAGGGACGGTAAGGGATATGCATTTGTTGAAGTGCTTTCCACATGTCCTACAAACCTCAAGCAGAATGCACAGCAGAGCACCGATTTCGTGAATGACATGATGGAGAAGGAATTCCCACTCCAGAACTTCAGGGACAGGTTCGATGAGGCTGAGCCATTGTGGAGGGATGAAAGTGATTTCTCCAAGTCTGCTATTGATAACCTTTACAGCCTTGAGGATAATGCTTCACCCGAGGCAGTACCGGACAAGGATTTCAAGATAGCTTTAGTTAAGATCGCTGGATTCGGTGGTCAGGGTGTTCTGAGCATGGGACTTACCCTTGCACGTGCAGGTTGCCGTGATCAGCGCTATACTTCCTGGTATCCGTCATACGGTCCTGAACAGCGTGGTGGAACTTCCAATTGTTCCGTTGTCATTTCAGGAGAATCCATCGGCTCACCTGTTGTGTATGAATCAGATGTGCTCATAGCTCTTAACCAGCCATCACTTGAGAAGTTCGCAGGTGATGTGAAAAAGGGCGGTGTCATTCTCTATGATGCAACTATCAGTGGTGTCGAAGTTCCGGAAAATGTAAGGTCAATTTCAGTTCCTGCCATGCAGATCGCAAAGGATGCAGGTTCTGTTAAAGCTGCAAACACCGTTATGCTTGGTGTTATGATGGAACTGGGAGATACGGGTCTTCCTGAAAAGGTATTCAGGGAAGCTATCGAGGATACCTTTGCAAGCAAACCAAAGCTTATCCCTATGAACCTGACAATTCTCGAAGCCGCTGCAAAGTGGGCAAGAGAGAATGTCAAGTAATATCAAAATAGAACCTGATAAGTTCTAAATATAGAACAAAACCATGTGTCCGGCATTTTGCCGGATACTACCTAATTTTTTATTTCATGAAAACAATAACAAACCTATTTGTTTCTTTTATATTGTTTGCAATAGTGGGGATCGCTGTTACAGCTATCCTTCAGGACAGGATTTTCTTCTCATTCTTTGTTGGTTTCCCAGCAGGTATATTTGCAGGATTTGTGACCTTCTTGTATCTTAAATGGAAGAGCAGGGTTGTAGTGTCAAAAGTAGATACTGCTTTTGATAACATAGTTGATTTTCTTCAAAATGAAGTTTCACTCCGCTTTGGTAAAAACAAGATCGAAAAAGATTATCAACAAGATCTGGAAGGTAAATTATCAGTCCTGACCGAAAGATATGGATATGACATTAAGTACGAATCTGTAAAAGGTAAACATAGGGTTGATTTTGTAATTAATGGAAATATAGGCATTGAAATGAAAGTCCACCGAGGTGGAAATCGGGTTAATAAAGAATTATACAATCAGATCGCAAACTATGCACCATATTGTAATAAGTTGATAGGTTTTGTTGTGAATGAAACAAATAATGATACTGAAATTTTACGAATGCATATTAAAGATGAATTGAAAGATCAGCATGCAATTAATGCAAATGATTATGAAATAATTGTTTTGGATGTAAAAAAGAGATGATATAATGTCATCTATAAAGCCGATATTAATTATTATATTTTTTATGGACTCTTTTATACTCAAGTTTGAAAGTTTCAATAAATTCACTAGATTTGTCATAAAATGCTCCACTTTGACCTCAAAATCAGAGTATTTATCGCACATTAAAATTGGGATAAATGTACTTTTTTGATTTTCTTTGCCATGAACTCACAGTAATTATCAAATTCGAATTAAAGCAAGTGAGTTAAGTTATCAGCTTGCCAAAAAAGGGAAAACCGTTGAGTTCATGAAATCCTCTACAATAAAAAAATAAATGATAAAGTCCTTGGTGGCTAACCTTTTTAACAAAAACTTTAAAAATGGACCTTTGGGACTTCACGTTCTTCTGGAGGAGTTTGGAATAACTCTTTTTTCTCAAATTTCATAACACTTGCGATGATGTTAGTTGGGATTGTCTGAATGCTGATATTGTATTTCATAACAGTATCATTGTAAAATTGTCTTGTATAAGCAATTTTATCTTCTGTTTCTGAAAGTTCTTGTTGTAGTTGCATAAAGTTTTGGTTTGCCTTAAGTTCCGGATAGTTTTCTGCTACAGCAAAGAGCGATTTTAAAGTAGAAGACAACTGATTGGAAGCATCGGCTGTTTCATTTATACCCTTTGCAGACATCATTGCAGCCCTGGCTTTTGTTACATTCTCAAAAAGACTCTTTTCATGTTGGGCATAACCTTTCACAGTCTCTACCAAGTTAGGGATAAGGTCATTTCTTCTTTTTAATTGAACTTCTATCTGAGCCCAAGAATTTTCTACTCGATTTCGTTGTCTAATAAGCTTGTTATAGATTACAACAAAAAGCAAAGCTAAAATAACTAATGCTGTTCCTATTATTAAGATTTCCAATACCATTTGATCATCTCCTTATTGATTCTATTACTTTCATCTGGCTCCTCCGCCACCGCCACCAAAGCCACCACCGACACCTCCAACGCCACTAGTACCACCACTTGATGAACTTTTGGGAGTTGATGCCTTGTAAGCACTATGGAAACCAGAAGCAAAAATAGGACTTTGGTGCATGGGATAGAAATGGCTGTCTCTAAGTTGGTCAGATGGGATTATGAGAGACATATTTTGAAGAGCTTTCTCTGCTATACCCAGAGCTATGGCATAGACCATATAATGATCCCAGATCTTAATTGATTCAGGAGGATGTTCTTTCAGTGCAGAAAAATCGTTTAAATATTTCCTGAAATTATTCCATCGTTTTTGGAAGAGCCTTCCTTCGGAGGTCCACCTTCCAAAACTTTTCTCGCGGGTCACCGTAAAAATGATCAATCCTACTGAGAAAACTGCAGCGATCATGACCAAATATTTGACATTTGTCATAACCGGGAATTGATTCAATGGAAAGCAATCAAATATTAACCAGAATGCAAGGAAAGCTGCGATAATAGTAGTGATGCTAAACACAACCATATATGAATTACCTTTAGATACAAACAATTTATCAACTTTGATCTGATTTTTTACCTTTTTATTCCATTCGTTCACAAATTTATAAAATTCAGTTCCCCTTCCAAGATCTGCTTTCAGTTGACTCCATAATACACTACCTGATGGAGCATGGGATTTTAATAAATTGTAAACATCGATTTCAAAATCGAGTAGGTTCTCTAAGTTAGTTTTTTCGTTTATCTCAATTATAACGTCTTCAGTTTCATGTTTATCACGAAGGCTTACATAGTCACGGTTTACCAGATCCATAACTGTACCAGTAAACCCTTCCAGAGTAGGAATGCCGATCTGGCCTTCTAATAAGGCATTAACTACTGCGGGTTTTGAATCTGTAGGTGGCTCCCGTTCGTATAGCGCATAGTAATCTACCCTCGGTTCTTTCCCATATTTGAAATAGATGTAAAAAGGAAATATGAAAATACCAGATACAAACAAAATTGTTAATATAAAGAGAAACTGAGCTGTATTTTGTTTTGATTCATATTCTTTTTCAACGGCTAATATTTCTTCAAAACCATCTTCATTTTGTATTGAAACAAATTTTGAATCTGGAGATTCTATCCTTGGAAATACTGCCCTTATCTCATACCAGCTATTGGATGGAATATTATCTGCTTTTACTCTTATAACATTGTCTTCAAGATAGGTCTGTTGAGTATAATCATTTGGATGAAGCCAATAGGAAATGTCTTCTCCGGTTTCAGTCGGTAAGGTAAGAGTTGCAGTGAAAGTATTGAGTGGTCTTTCCCATTCATCACCCCATAGCTTATAATGAAGTTCAGAAATGTCATTGTAAACCTTAACTCCCCCATGATAATCATACGAAACCACAAAAGTTATTTTTTCAGGTGTGGGTTGAGGAAGCTTACCAATTAATTCATATCCATTTTGAATCGAAACAATTTCAAATGTACATTGTTCATTGTTACAATATCCTTGGATATTTTCAATAGATCCTCCGGGTGGGTAATATATTCTCCGGAAAACTTCAAAGTAAGTCCCTTCAAAATTATATGAAATTGACTCTTCCACGTGGGTTAGACCATTAGAATCTACAGTTATGTTTGCTGTAGCCTCTTCTAACGAATAATCACGTGCACTAGCAGAAGGTGTTAATAAAAAGAATAATACTAATAAAAAGATTAATCCTTGAGTAACAATATTTAAATTGATTTTTTCTCCCTTGTAAAAGGATAACATGCTTTACACTCCCCCATAATATTAATTGATAATTTAAATTATTTATATCTTTGGCTTTGTAAATAATTTTAAAATATTGCATATAAATAATACAAATAGTTTGGTTCATTCTCACTTAAAACTCGCTCTTTTATAATTTGGTTTTTGAATTATATGTACACAACCAAGTACAACAAAAATCGATTAGAAGACCGTCACATGTCCGGACAGAAGGGACCCAAGGTTTACTGGATATCCGTTACACATGTGCGAGATCCTTGAAAAATTTGAAAATCCTTGCACACATTGGATCACAGCATTAAGAATGCTCAACTTTTAGGACATATTAGATAAGCTCAATATTCCTAAAATGATCCTCCAGCATTACATCAGTTCCCTGATAATGCAGGTCTGGAGAAACCTAATAAAAAGTAGCATCACGTCTATTTTCTATTCATTAAAAGTCGTTTTGTACCGAACAATAAAATTGTTGCCAGATAGATATTCATAACTTATATCTACGGTTATGTTCCTTCATACAAAATAAATGTGTACCTACCTAAAGTATTTTGAAACACATTAAATTACTTCGCCGGCCTATACATCTTCACTTCTATTTCCCCTTCGATTAGATCTGCCAATTTAGGAACAATCTTCATAAAGTGGTCCGCTTTATTATGAAGATCAATTGCTTTCATATCTTTCCAGGATTCAATAAATGTCAGAGTGTACGGATCATCTATGTCCTCATACAGATCATAAGAAATGCAACCTTTTTCATTCTGGCTTTTTTGTATGAGCTCTTCGGTGATTTTTAAAAATTCTTGTTTTTTATCTTCTCTTACCTTGTTTTTCGCTACTATCATGATCATTGTCTATTCCTCCTAATAATTTGTTCATTATAACATTGCAATTTGAAGTATTTAATGTCGTATAATGTAGTATGTGGAACATTTTGAGCATAAGTCTCCAAAGAAATATTTAATATTCTGGATAACAGAATATGGCACATACTTTAGAAATGGGCTAAGTGAGACTCCCTTTAAATCTAAATATTGGATTGTCAATAAATGCTGGCATACCAAAGGAACAAGAAAATGGGTGTTTTCAACAACAAAAGACCCTTATACTGACAAAGAACACTTTGTTTAACGCAAATTCGATCAAGGTGCTAAAATGCCATCAGAAAAGTTTAAGATAATATGGGAAAATCAAAAAGGCAAATGTCCGTTTTGTGATCAGCTGATGGACATTAGTGCTGATGCAGAAGAAAGACATCTCCATCACATAAATGGAGATCATAAAGATAACAAAATCTCAAATTTAGTCTATGCGCATGTACACTGTCATAAGCAATATCATGCTAATTATCCAAAATCTAAAAGAATAATAACTGTCATCTGAAAAGGTTAATGGATGCTTGAGCTGTAAAAAGGGAAACTTTCACGTACAGTCCTTAAATTAGACTAAATTTATTATTCATGTCATACATTGAATGAGATTATATAAGGATGCTTTTCATTAAATAAAGCAACGTTAGATCTGAAAGTTATTTGCTTAGAATGTTATATGTGAAGGATATGCTAAGTGGAAAATTATTCGTATCCAATTATCGTTTCAAATGTTAATTTGCCATGAAAATATTGGGATCATTAATTTTTAGTGTGAAATATAGGAATTGATGTACAAACAGATTTATATAGGATACCTTCATTATTAAGATTGCTTTTAAAGGCAAAAACTACTTTAATAAATTATAGGTCTAGATGGTATTTCCTTAACTGTATTTACTATTCTTACGTATGTTTACGAGTTGGTTATAATCTTTTTAAGCACTTTAAAGGAAGTGAAATATTTGTTCAACAACATGGAATCAACTGCACCAGTAGAAGCTGGCGAGACATACGACGTAACAATTGAAGATATCGCAAGGGAAGGAGACGGCATCGCAAGAGTAAGCGGTTTTGTAGTCTTTGTACCTAACGCATCAGTCGGTGACGAAGTAACAATCAAAGTTACCAAAGTCATGAGCAAATTCGCATTTGGCGAATTAGTTTAATTATCATAATTAATTAAACACTTATTGGAAGATCAATTTTTTGATCTTCCATTATTATTTTCTTATTTTTTTCATAATTATTATATCGGATATTGTTTTTTTATCTTGAAGCAGATGTCAAGAATCATAATCCATCTACTCTCAATGCTATGTGATGGAGAGTTTAGATAATTGAAAATAATGAAATTTCTGTGAAGAGATGAAAAATCAAATGAACTCAATATGAGTTCCGATCAATCTTTGCTAGTAGCGCTTTCATCCATGTGAAATATTGCCCAAATATGCATCAGGATCTTCAAAGCTGCGTCCATACATCCACCCATAATCCTGTGGCTCTCCTTCTTCTAAACCACCTGCTTCTTTGGCTTTGTTTACCAGTTCATCTACTCTTTCCCTGCTTTCAGCAGATAGGGAAACCGCCATCTCAGTGCTTTTCTTAGCATCACATATTTGCTTTGTAGTAAACATTTTGAAAAAACTTTCAGTTAATAACATTACAAAACTCTCTTTGTTCACGATCATACAGGTGCCTTTCTCGTCAGATAACTGTGGATCAAATTCGAAATCAAGTTTAGTAAAGAATTCAATTGATCGATTCAAGTCTTTCACAGGTAAGTTCACGAACATTTGAGTAGTCATAATATTAAGATAACTTTAACTGATTATAAATTATTCTAAATCCGAGAACTTGATAAAATAAGGGGTGTTACAAATGGCAGAATTGAAGACCAGGAAGAATGAAGCAAGCGTAGAAGATTTCATCAATAGTGTTGAGACTGAAAAGAAGCGCACCGATTCTTTAGCCATAATGAATCTTATGCAGGAAGTGACTGGTGAAGAACTCGCCAAGTGGGGAAACAGCATCGTTGGCTTTGGTAGTTACACCTACAAATATGCCAGCGGACGTACGGGCGATTGAATGTTGGTAGGTTTTTCCCTCGAAAACAAAACCTGACCCTCTACATAATGCCTGGCTTTGAACAATATGCTGATCTCCTTAGTAAGCTCGGCAAGTACAAATTAGGCAAATCCTGTCTGATCTTTTCACGCTTTGATCTTGCTGATGCCAAGTTTACTTTGTTTCTGAACCATCCCTTATGCCTTTGAATATAAGCCATATCCCGATTGCTATTTCATATGGCAGACTTGGAAGGAATACATACATTGGAACAGCAAAATCAAAGAACTCAAGCAAGGTTCCAATAAATGCCACAGAGGTTAGAATAATTCCACAAAGGGGGAATACTATTGGAATATATCTGGATCTAAGGAATAAGTAGTAAAATAGTATGCCTCCTAAAGCCCAAAATAGTCCATGTAGATCATAACCAAATTGCGCTGATTCGTAAAATAAACTGCCAAGAGTTTGGAAATATGAAGGAACCGGAGATCCAGCTTTTATAAATTCTTGACTTAAATTTAAGAGAGAAAAAGCACTTATTCTACTGACAGCAAGAGTTGCTGCTTCTATTATCCATAAGCCAAGTGCCCAACGAGCAATAATTTGATTTTGTCCTTTCAGGGTGGTATAAAGTAATACCGCTAAGAGTACAATTCCAATGGATGTAATGAACTCACCTACGATGCTCATCTGCATCTTAGTTGGGTCTTCTGAAATGTTGATCATGGTTGCGGATATATTATCAGGTTCAATTAATGATAATAACAGAAATCCACTGAGTGCGCTTGCAACTGCTACAATAAAAAAAGTTGCACCTAAAAGTCTTGGAGTAAATTTATCTAAATTTATTTGTTCATCCTTTTCTTCCATCGAATACCTTCTTCCCATTATAAAATGGAGATATATAACTATTCAACATTTTTGGATGTGTCCAGCTTTGCAGAAATATAGTGTTTTCCTTCTAACAGGAAATGCGGAAGGGTATATCAATCTGAGACCCTTCTGCATAGCAATTTATCGGACATGTCATCCGGGCAGATAGCAGATCTGGTTGTTAGCTCATCAGTTCTTATTTATAATAAGGGTGGCTTTTAATTTTTTGTTTCTTATTATTGCGAAAGAAGAGATTATCATCCCGAGTATACAAAATAATAAGCCTTCAGGTTTCGATGCAAATACTATCAAGTATATTCCGCCAAAAAATAATAGTTCACCTAATAAGATTAAACCCACAAATTCTCGATTCATAATATCACTCCCAATTTAATTTTTGGTCCTTTTGTTATTTATAAGTGAGCACATCAAAATAATGTTGAATAATTGATACTGTGATGAAGCTGTTAGAAGAAGAATTCTACTTGGGGATCTGTACTGCTACTCAAAGCAAGGGAGTTAAGCCATCATCTTGTTGGGAAGAGGAAAACGATTGAGTTCATCAAGCTTGTTTATGTTGTAAAGAGGTATGATTCTGATCTGTTGAGGAAGAAGATCATTGCTATGCCTTACACCGAATGGAAGAAGATGGGATTCTCTAAAGGTATTCTTCATTACATGAAGCATAATAGTAGGAGTGATAAGCCGTTTACTCTTAATGCTCATGTAAAGAAAAGATTGGAGAATTGGATTGAATTAGTAGATCGAATTACCAAACAGCTCTTACATGCTCGTGATCAATAGACATTAAATCTCCCTTGTGTTTAAGCCTCGTAATCAATTCCTCAGCAATGTAACGTTCAACATGTAAATTTGAAGCTTCCCGATAAATATCTTCAAGTGAAACATCATTGGAAGGGGAAGATGAACTGAGCTGATCGATTATTTCACGCATGACCCTTATTTGATCATTTGAGTCTGTTCCTGTTTTATTATCACTAACCATGTTCTTTTCTTTAATTTTTTCGATCGAGCTGGCTTCTAAAACAAAATTACCAGTAGTAGTTGATTTGAATTGAGCTTTTAGTAGCCCGGTTACAACAACTCTGTCTTTAAAATTAATTGAGTCTACCAAATCTCCTTCCAGATGGACAAGCAATGTTCTTGGTTCAGTATGATCTGATTCTTTGATCAATATGTCTTGAGAATCAGTATATGTGGATTTTTTTTCTAAAAGAGTAAAGTCAGATTTATTACCACACCATTCGTTTTCACAATGTACTGGTTTCCCAATTTTAGATCCTTCAACTGGTAAGTACATAATAAATTCGCAATGATCACACATGTAGGCAGTAGTTTTCCATATCGGATGGATTTCTTTTATGATCGAAACCTCGCCTTCTACAGAGATTGTATTTAAAATATCCTTGCTTCTAATATCCCTGATTTTCAAATTTCCACTGCCGCTCATATAAATCACATACTTAATTATTTTGATGTTATATCAATATCTCGAGTCATATTTCAACAAAGTTATGTTCTGTGTTCATGCTGCTACTTTCACTGGATGTCGGAGAGGAACAAATATTCTAAAATTAAAAAATAAAAATAAACACCAATAGGTTGGCATTATGATCATATACCAACATCATTTGACACATTAAATAATCTTTTTAAATTGGTTTTGTGTCCGAATATCGAGGATCTCGACTGAGATTAATTTTAATCTGTATAAATTATACAAATTATCCCTGTTGGTGCATTTTCTGAAGAACTTCCATAACTTCCTGTGTTGTTTTCTCACGGCTGTAATCAGCAGAGCGCAGTTGCTCACCAAGCTTTTTACCTGCCTGCTCAGCTGCAAGCATCACTTTTTCGTCTTTTGTAACGTCAGGGATCGTATCTGCATTGATCGGAGAGTTAGGTCCATGTACAGCATAGTGTCCTCCTACCTTGCAGTCTTCACCATGTCCGCAATAGCAGCAACCAAAAGCACCTATTCCTTCAACAGTATCTATAACTTTAATTACATTAGCTGCACAGAATGTGTTTAGAACCTCAGTAGGTGGCGAAGGGTTCATACCTCCAAGACTCACAGTAACTGCAAGTTTTCCCCAGAGAATATCAGCTTCACGGTGCCTGAATTGATACCACCTTTCAAGGAAACAATGCATCACTCCATTTAATGTGTTGAAATAGTTGACACCACTCAAAACATAAGCATCAGCTTCAACAATTTTATCACGCATGTTTTTTAGATCATCATTCACTTTACACACATTGTCATCAGCACATGCCATACATCCGATGCAGCCACCTATGTTCTTACCGTGCAGTGAAATAAGTTCGTATTCACAGCCTGTATTCTCTAGAATTTTCTTTACCACTTTAATAGAACCTGAACGTGATTCTGTCCTTGGACTTCCTGATATTCCGAGTATTTTCATATCTTAAACTCCTCCCTTCTAAATTAATTAGCTTAATACATAAACTGTAAAAGTTGCATCAAACTATCTATATGATATTTACTCAGCATCTTAAAAAGGCTTGAGGTTATTATTCTGCATTTGGTACATTCTAATGACCTTATAAATTATAATACTCTACATTTTTCTGCTGGTAAAAGCAAGTAATACTTTCAGGTATGCGACCCCCCCTTTTCCAGATAGCATATAACTCCTCTATCGTGCTTTTTTAACCTTTAATAAACTTAGCGTACAAAAAATCAACATTACCTATTACCCCGCATAATTTAACGGGGATATAGGTATCTTTCATTTTTTGTACGGGGTTGTGACCATAATATGCAAAAGCTAAATAGTCTATAGTTTCATCTTTTCCAAAATCCCATAATAAAGGAAGTGTGAGAGATGAAATCAGAAGAACAAATAAGGATCAAGTTAGAAAGCTTGAAGAATCTTAAGAAACACATTGATGAAAACGCAATCATTATCGTGGTACCACAACAGATTTAAGCAATTATCTGGTTGATATTTTTATGGTAGAATCACCAATTTTTGAGATATTTGATGGATTGCCCAGACAGGGTCCAGGTAATAACAAGTGTACTGAAAAAGCCTTTAATTTGCTTTCTTCCCTTCCTGCAGGCAGTAAGATCCTTGACATTGGTTGCGGTGTGGGTATGCAGACAATACATCTTGCGAAGATTTGCAACGACTGTCACATCACTGCAACTGACATTTACCAGCCTTTTCTGGATAAACTGATGGAAAATGCAGTTAAAGAAGGATTTGATGACAGGATTACCACGGTTTGTGCTTCCATGGATGAACTGCCTTTTGAAGCAGGAGAATTCGACATCATCTGGTCAGAGGGCTCTATCTTTGTCATTGGTTTTGAAAAAGGACTTAGCTACTGGAAACAGTTTCTGAAAGATGAGGGTTATATAGCACTGACAGAAAGCACATGGTTCACGGATGAACCTTCTTCGGAAGTGCTTCAATTCTGGCAGGGCTGTTATCCTGATATCAAGAACATACCTGATACTGAAAAAGTTATCATGGCAGTAGGATATGATATCATTGACCGCTTTAAACTGCCAGCTTCTACCTGGTGGGATTTTTACGCCCATCTGGAAAAAAGAGTTGATGACATCAGTGATAACTATAAAGGAAACACCGATGCAGAAACGATACTTAGTTTTAACAGAAAAGAGATAAAGATCTTCAGAGAATACCCAGATGAATATGGTTATACGTTCTTCATTTTACAGAAGAACACAAATAAATGACCTGTTACTGATGAACAATTAAATGATCCTGAAACTAAAAAAGAAATCAAAGCAGCAATCAAAGAATAATAATATCTAATATCATATTAGGGGGTGAATTGTTCATAAAAAGCAGGTCACATCCGAATACAAACCGCTTTTAATTTGATTTTTTGCTCTACTACTCGTCCCCACTTGTGCGGGGATATAGTTAAGCTCGAAAAAACGAACTCTTGTATATTTATTATATAGAAAAGTCTTGAGAATAAGACAATAATCAAAGATTGCTCATTCTCTATGAATATTTTATTTCGAGAACATGTTCAAGTTTTATTATATGTTTTCCTCAACATTTCCATCTTCTCTTCCGAAATATCTTCATTGATTAAACCAAAATGGAGCTTATTATACCATTTACCATTTTTGATCCAGTATCTTTTTTGTCTTCCTTCTGGCTGAAAACCTGCTTTTATCATTGCTTTTTCAGAACCAATATTTCCTTCTGCACAGTCCCCAGTGAGTCTGAATGCATCAAGGACCTCAAAACCATAATATACCAGGAACTCACAAGCAGCACTTCCATATCCTTTTCTCCATTGAGTATCATCGATCTGGTATCCGATGAGGTAGTTCCCATTTGTGAATTCTATTGGAAGCAATGCGCATTGCCCTATGAAATTACCACTGTCCTTTTCCCTGATTGTGAACACATTTATATCTGGTATTTTATCCTCTTTTAAGGATTCATTGATTGAATCGATTTATGGTGAAAAATAAGCTAATGTGTCTTCTTCTTTGTTTGGTCCGAAAAGTAGATGTTCACATACACTCTGTTTTGAAAGCATTGATGTTATACCGTTTAAGTCCGCTTCTGCACAATAACTAAAAACAATATTGTTGTTATTCCATTTTATTTTCATTCCAATTCTCCAATCGTTTTCTTACATGAGCATTAAGAGTAAACGGCTTATCAATCCTGGCATTCTGCTTCATGTAATGAAGAATACCTTTAGAGAATCC
>Ga0255368_10027_pt1 | contig 30997 bp, 29 predicted proteins | sample ANMaggSeSYBR01E6_FD_182094 | JGI IMG/M metagenome (GOLD analysis project Ga0255368, IMG submission 182094) | Sediment cell enrichment communities from methane seep in Santa Monica Basin, California, United Staets - ANME aggregate JGI... | ecosystem: Environmental > Aquatic > Marine > Cold seeps >...
ATATTCAATTCATGTACTACATTGACCACTTCGCTGCTGGATTTGTATACTTCAGGTGCTTCCTCTGCCAGCATGGACAGGTGTGTGGCCTTAACCGTGATACCTTTATCTGCCAGCTGTTTCTCAAGCACTTCGCCCCTGAATTTCCGCTTTGCTTCACCCCTGCCCATGACCCTGCCCGCACCGTGACAGGCAGACCCGAAGGTCAGTTCCATTGCCTGCTCACCGCCATGCAGGATGTATGACGGCGTGCCCATGCTACCAGGAATGAGTACGGGCTGGCCTACTGACCTGTACGCTTGTGGAATGTCTGAGTGCCCGACAGGGAAGGCCCTTGTGGCACCTTTTCGGTGCACATAGACCGACTTCTTCTCACCGTCGATCTCATGCTCTTCCAATTTTGCCACGTTGTGTGCCACGTCGTACACCAGATCCATGCCCAGTTCATCGGCATCCCTGCCAAAGACCCTCTCAAAGGTTTCCCTGACCCAGTGGGTGATGACCTGGCGGTTGGCCCATGCATAGTTGGCACCGGCGGCCATGGCCTTGAAATAGTCCTGCCCCTCCCTGCTGTCGGCAGGCGCACATGCCAGCTGCTTGTCAGGCAGATCGATGCCGTATTTCCTGGATGCCTGCTCCATGATCCGCAGGTAATCAGTACATATCTGGTGGCCTGCGCCCCTGGAGCCGCAGTGGATCATGATAGTGATCGTCCCCTCCCTGATCCCGTATGCTTTTGCAATTTCTGGGTCGTATATCTTATCCACTTCCTGTACCTCAAGGAAATGGTTGCCGCTGCCCAGTGTACCGAACTGGGGCTTGCCCCGCTTGCGGGCCTTATCTCCTACTTTCAAGGGATCAGCCGCATCCATGAACCCGCCATCCTCGCAATGTTCAATATCAGCCTCTACTCCGTAACCGCTCTCTACCGCCCAGCGTGCGCCGTAATTGAAGGCATCGTCCAGTTCGCTGCCTGACACCCTCAGCCTGCTCTTCGAGCCCACACCCGAAGGGACGGCCTTGAACAGCTCGTCCATCAATTTACTGATGTGCGGCCTGACCTCGCTTGCCTCCATGTCGGTCCTGATGATACGCACCCCGCAATTGATATCAAACCCCACGCCGCCTGGAGAGATAATCCCCTCATGTGCATCGAAGGCAGCTACACCGCCGATGGGAAAGCCGTAGCCAAAGTGGGCATCGGGCATTGCCATTGAATACTTCTGGATGCCAGGGAGCATTGCCACGTTGGCGGTCTGGCGCAACGTGTTCACTTCAAGGTCGTTCATGAGTTTATCTGACACGAATATACGGCCAGGTACCCTCATGCCTCCCTGGAAGTCAGTAGGGATCTCAAAGATATTCTCTTTCACCTTTCGTACCAGTTCCTTTGCCTGCTGCTGTGTCATATTCGATAATTCTCTGTTGTATGATATTACCCTGACGGTCGGTCTGAACCTTACTGATTATATTTACGTATCAACTATAACATGCGCGCTGTACCCATCCTTCTCTTTTGTGATTTCTAACTGGTGGTAAGTAACAGCCTTTACCTCAGTTTCAAAACTGTGACGCTCTGGGTCTGTGATCTCGCCAGAAGCCTGTCCGTGCAGGATATAACTGCCGTCGGTCTTTTCAATGGAATCCACCCGGAACTGGCCGAATACGATTTCCTCCACCTCGAACAGGTACAGCAGTTCTGACAGATAGTCGTACAGCAGGTTATCAATCCCTTCAGATTCCAGTTTAATGTCTACTGAGTGTTCGGGATTCAGTACAGCAGTATCAATGATAACATGGAACATGGCATGTGCTGCCTGCTCAAATACTTCTTCCAGGGTGGCGCCGTATGCCGTGAACCTGACATCTGCAGGGTGGGGGAGGTATTCGTAGCCGGGAATGTTCATAAGGTTATATTTATTTCAGACATAAGTAAAAGTGACGTTTTACTTATTGGATTTGTGTGATAATTAGGTCATATAGAGCTCATTTTGTCAATAATTTTCCTTACCAACATGGCATCCAGCCTTGCACCCACTGAAATTAGCTCGTCAACAGTTGCAATTCCAAATTCTGGAGTAATAGTCCCTAATTGTACAGCATGAAAAACCATCCCCAACGTACCTGTTACCGGAATGGATAATGCCTGCGCCCCTTTACGTGCAGGCTTATCATCCAGCACTGCAATCACATCATGCCCTGCCCCTAAAAGCTGGTGAGCTTTTGCAATAACATCTACTTCACCCTGTTTGATATCCTCACCAATGATCGAGGAAATCATTAAAGCATTTGGCACATCATCAAATGTATTCAACCAATTGTTTAACGCATTTTCCAGTGCAAGTGTTTCGGGTGTCTTTTTTCGTTTAACTTCCTCAACCACTAGTATAGGTGCAATGGATTTTCGTCCGGCCATCATAAGCAATTCCAGTTTTCCAATTTTGCCGAGCAAAATAATTGGAGATGCATTGATTACCAGATATTTCATCCAATATGCTCCAGCACATCAATATCCTGCAGAAAGTCATCTAACGAGTATTGGTAAAGAATCTTTCGTCTGTGAGCCTCATCGATCATACTCGAAAGGCTCTTGCCAGCCAGTTCGGCTGCCTTCCACAGTGATATTTCCTCCCTCTGGTATAGCTGCAGTGCCTGTTCAATTAGTTCTTCTTCCAGGCCTTCATCAATCACTTTTCGCAGAACCTGTGATCGGCTGGTATGCTGGAACCGGGCCAGCCAGTCCAATTTTAATACTTCATCTTCTGAAAGGCGAGTGGTTACTGTCTCCATGTTTAATACATTTGATGTAATTGTATATATTAGTATTGACACAGATTTCAAAACTTTAAATGTTCAGAATGGGCAATTTTCTATGCCTTTTCAATATGCACCGTCTGTGTGGGGAAGGCTATCTCCACGCCCATCTCTTCCAGCATCTGCATTATCTTCAGGTGGAATTCTTCCCTGACAGTAAGGTATTCGTCCCACACCGTGGTCTTGGTGAAACAGTAGATGAAGATGTTCAGGGAAAAGTCACCAAAGTCAGTGAAATGTACCATATAGAAATTATGGTCGAAGCGGTGGTCTTCTTTGATGATCTGCTTGATGCCTTCGACCACTTCAGTCATCTGGATGGCAGTAGTACCATAAGTAACCCCCAGGTTGAACTTTATCCTGCGTTTTTTCATGGCAGAATAATTGATCACCCCATTCTTGATGAACTGACTGTTGGGAACTGTGACCTGGGCCTGGTCGAACCGCCGGACGCGGGTGGACCTGAAACCTACTTCTTCCACTGTACCCTCAAAGTCGCCTATTTTTATCCAGTCGCCTATGTGGAAGGGTTTGTCAGCGAAGATGGTGAAGGAGCCGAACAGGTTGCTCACAGTATCCTGGGCAGCCAGGGCAAAGGCCAGGCCGCCTATACCTAAGCCTGCCAGCAGGGACGCTATGTTATACCCGAAGTTGTTCAGGATGAATAGTACACCCAGGGTGATCACAAATACACGCAGGCTTTTTACGATAAGGGGTGCGAACTGGTCATCCAGTTTACTAGCGGTCTTTTCTGTGGCCTTGTAGATGAAGTGGCCTACTACGTCAATGAGCTTGAATAAGTAATACAAAAGGAGGAATGACAGGATCAGCACATATGCTTTCTGGATAATATTTATGATATTTACGACTCCTATCGTTTCAGGGAGCTGTAAGGAGATTATGGCAAAGTAGAAGCCGTGCAGCAATATCAGGTAACCCAATGGGGCCTTTGAGGCTTTTACTACCAGATCATCAAATTCGGTACTGGTCTTTTGTGTGAGTAGGATTAATTTTTTCTCAACGATATGCAGGAAAAGGAATCTGACTATGTAGGTCAGTAATATGATGATGAAGAATGTTCCGAGCTTTTCCACTGAGAGGTTAAGCATTTCTATATTGAGGATTTCCGATATTGTTGCCATAGGACTATTGAATTAAGCGTGCTATCGATATTTAAAGGTTACCGCTATGGAAAAGGGTACATGGGGATGTTCCGCCAAGGGGGATGGTTTATTGGGTATGGGAGGTTGTTATATCTTGTACAAAGTGTTTCTTGACCGTAAGACTTGGAATTCATGAAGGAATTTACTTGACCTTGTTAAATTAATAAATATACTTACTCGCCAGTAACATACTACCCAGTAAGGTTCTCCAGCAACTGATTACATACCAATCTTTTTTATCTATTCAAACCTTTAATCCCCTATAATGACAGGCGCAATAGCACTACTATCCTCGGGCCTGGACTCCACAGTGGCGTTCAAGCAGGCCCTGGACACCTTTGGCAGCGTGATCTGCCTCACATTCGACTATGGGCAGCGTGCGGCCACAATCGAGATCGGGAACGCTGCAGCCATCTGCAGCAAATATGGCTGTGAGCACCATGTGATCCCTCTGCCCTGGTACAGGAACTTTGGTGGCGCCCTCACCGGGATAAAAGAACTGCCTACCCCTTCTGCCAATGACCTAGACAACCTGGAAAGATCAGAAGAAAGCGCCCGCAGCGTCTGGGTTCCGGCGCGAAATATGGTCTTTTTATCCATTGCCGCTGCCTTTGCCGAGGAGCGCGGACTAAAACATATCGTGGTGGGATTCGATGCAGAAGAGGGAGCCACATTCCCTGACAATACACCTGAGTTCATTGAACTGTTTGACAGGGCCATGGAATACGGCACCATGAACCATCCTACCATATTCGCACCCCTTGCGGGCCTTGATAAGGACGAAATAGTAAGGCTGGGGCTTAAGATACAGGCACCTCTGGAATACTCATGGTCATGTTACACGGCCGGACCACTACCCTGCGGCGTATGCGAGTCGTGTATGAGACGAAAACGCGCTTTTTTAAGTGTAGGTATTACTGACCCTCTTCTGGCAAGACTGGGAAAATCTTAATGCTGACACCAGCGGTTATAGAATCTAAATGAGCCTGGACGAAGAAATCACAGCCATAGAAGATGAGATACGCAAGACCCCCTACAACAAGGCTACCTCACACCATATTGGTAAACTAAAAGCAAAACTGTCCCGCCTGAAGGAAGAAGTGCAAAAGCGTGCCTCGTCCAAAGGAGGGGGTGAAGGGTATTCAGTCAGGAAATCAGGAGATGCGACCGTAGTACTGGTGGGCTACCCGTCAGTGGGCAAATCAACACTACTGAACAGGTTGACCGGAGCCCAATCCAAGATAGCGGCATACGAATTCACCACACTGGACGTGATACCTGGCACAATGTTCCACAAAGATGCCACCATCCAGATACTTGATGTACCCGGCCTGGTCAGGGGTGCGGCATCAGGTCGTGGCAGGGGAAAAGAAGTCATATCAGTGGTCCGCAACGCCGACCTGATAGTGTTTTTAATAGACGTATTCCAGACCGGACATTTGGAAATACTTGAAAATGAACTATATGATGCCGGTATCAGGGTCAACACAAAGAGACCTGACGTGAAGGTATTAAGGAAGTTCAGGGGCGGTGTCAGCATCAATACCACTGTTGAAACTGAACTTGACAGGGATATCATCCTGTCCATATTAAAGGAGTACAAGATCCACAATGCAAATGTGCTCATCCGTGACCAGGTGGGTATTGACGAGTTCATTGACGCCCTGTTGGGCAACCGCAGGTATATCAGGGCTGTGACAGTTGTCAACAAGGTCGACCTGGCCGATGATGAGCATATATCTGATGTCAGGGCCCGTTTCCCTGATGCATTACTTATTTCTGCAGACCAGGACGAGAATCTGGATACATTGAAGGATGCTATCTTCGACCAGCTAAAATTCATCCGTATCTTTATGAAACCCCAGGGTCAGCCCCCTGACCTGGATGAGCCCATGATCGTTAGGGGTGGTGTGAATGTGGGTGATATTTGTGATAATATCCACCGTGATTTTAAAAAGAGGTTCAGGTATGCCCAGGTCTGGGGCATATCAGCCAAACATGCGGGACAGCGGGCCGGCCTGGAACATATATTAATGGACGGGGATATATTGACAATAGTAATACAAAAGTGAAAAAATGAAGGAAATGACCCAGGTCCGGAAGATGAATATATTCCTGAACATTGGTATCTATGCTTCACTGCTGTGCTCGTTTGTCTCCCTGTACACAGGCAGGCTGTTTATGATGTGGGTGTTCCTGATCCTTGGATTATTATTCCTGATAGTAAGGAATTTGTCCTTCATACTGGAGAAAATGGAAAAAATTGACTTTGGCAGATGAGTTAAACTTTTATCGGTAAGTCAGTAGCAGCAAGTTCTTATCGGTAAGTCCTTATCGGGTGCAGGGTCGCTTTTCAGATAGGGCTGGCAGTTCCTCGTCTATTTTATGAAAGGAACTCTTCTATTTTTTCAAGCGCAGTTTTCAGTTCATCCAGGCTGGAAGCATAGGAACACCGCAGGAACCCGTCTCCAGACTGCCCGAATACCTCACCCGGGACCACTGCAACTTTCTGCTGGTGCAGCAGTTCCTCTGCGAACTGCGACGAGGTCATTCCAGTCGATTCGACTGAGGGAAAAGCATAGAATGCTCCCCTGGGCTCGAAACAGTCCAGGCCCAGCCTGTTCAGTCCGGTCACAAAAAGCCTTCTGCGACGGTTATACTCCCTTACCATAGCCTGCATCTCGGCCTCGCCGTTACGCAGTGCTTCTATGGCCCCCATCTGGGCTGTGATAGGTGCACACAGCATGGTATACTGGTGAATGAGCAACATGGCACTGATAAGCCCGGGCGGCCCCATTGCATATCCCACTCTTAGGCCGGTCATGGCATGGGACTTTGACAGGCCATTTAGCAGTATAGTACGGTCTTCCATACCGTTTAAAGATGAAAAGCAGGTGTGTTTCCCGTTATAGGTAAGCTTGTCATAGACCTCATCGGAAATGACCAGCAAGTCGTGTTCCACAACAACATCAGCCACCTCTTCCAGATCCTGCTTTTGCATTACAGCTCCTGTGGGATTATTAGGGTAACTAAGAATAATTGCTTTCGTCCTGTCGGTAATGGCTGCTTCTATCTGCTCACCTGTGACCCTGAACTCATTGTCCCTGGTTGTGGATACAGGGACGGGTGTGCCTCCGGACAGTATAATACTTGGTTTGTAGGAAACATAACAAGGCTCGTGGAGTATTACTTCGTCCCCTGGGTTTACCAATGCACGCAGAGCCAGATCTGCAGCTTCGCTGACCCCTGTGGTTACTAAAATCTGGTCCTCGGGGTTGTAACCCACCCCGTAATCATTATGAAATGAATCAGAAATTGCCTCCCTGAGTTCAATGAGGCCCGAATTTGATGTATATGACGTATGTCCCTTCTCCAGTGAATAGATACATGCCTCCCTGATGTGCCACGGGGTCACGAAATCTGGCTCACCCACTCCCAGGGAGATGACATCGTCCATCCCTATGACCATGTCAAAGTATTTCCTTATACCTGAGGGTGGAACAGTCTTAATTTTATCCGAGAGGAACTTTTTTACATCAGTCATTAGCTTATCACTTTAAACCTAAGGCGATATGGCAAGCCGTTTTGATTTTTCCTGCTCGAAGAGGGGTACACCGTCCTCTTTGTAGGTCTTAAGCACGAAATGGGTAACAGTATTCTGCACCTGGTCAAGTGATGCTATCTTCTCTGCAACAAAAAAGGCCACATCCTTCATGGATTTGCCCCTTACTGTCAATGACAGGTCATGATCCCCTGATATCAAGCGTATAGACCTGACCTCATTAAAACTGGCAATCCGATGGGCAATGGTATCGTATCCTGACCTGTCACCCAGTGTGATCTTAAGCTCGATTATGGCATAGACATACTCTTCCCCGACCCTGTCCCAGTCTATTACTGCCTTATATTTCCGGATGATACCGCTGTCTTCAAGTTCCTTGATGCGTGTTTGAACCTCTTTTTCTGAATACCCTGTAAGCAGGGCTATCTCGGATGGGTCTTTTTTAGGGTCTTGCTCAATTATTTCAAGTATCTCGTTCATAACCATGCCTCTTCATCAGTTTTGTGTTGATTTGGATTATGTTAATGCAAATTTCTTAAGGGTGCTGCATAATTTATTTACCGTATCTTCGACTGTCTTCATTCCAACATCATCCGAATCTACGTCTTTTTGTGCGATGCCCCCGAAATGATTGTTATCGCCCACTACGATCATTCCGTGGATATGCATCCAGGCATGGATAGACCAGATAGTATATTCCTGGCCGCCATTTCGTGATGCACCAACAGCCAGGGCCGCACCGATCTTGTCCTTTAATATAAATCCATTCCTTCTTAACAGAAGTGTACGGTCGAACAACATCTTCAACTGCCCTGAAAGTGTTCCGAAATATACAGGTGAAGATACGATTAATCCGTCCGCTGATTCGATTATTTCATATATCTTTCCCATGTCGTCATCAATAGGGCATGATTTTTCGTTTTTGCATACTCCACAATCCGTGCAGGGAGAAATGTTTACATCGGCTAGGGATATTTTTTCAATATCAAAGCCATTCTCTTTTGCGATTGCCAGTGAATGATCCACCATCCTGCTATTGTTACCCTTGCGGTTAGGACTGCCTGATATTCCAACTATTTTCATATTTTGTATCACCTGCTTGTGCTTCAGAGAATAAGTATCATATTTTCAGTGTGTAATTATCATCTTTTTCAGTGGGTAAGTATTATCTCAAATTCTTCAGAGCTCTTGTGCCGGATTCAATGGCTTCCATTTGCTGTTTGATTCTGCCCTGATCTGTTTCACGTTGAAGGTCCAGACAGAGCTGGACTACTTTGTTAACAATCGTATTGCTGATAAACTCATAAGTCTCCGGGGATATATTTGAGTGAGTTCCTGTGGGCTGTGCAGTTACCTGCTGAGCCTCTGTTAAAGGCTGTGGAACCTTTGTGAAAGATTGAGAAGCTTCACTTAAATGTTGATTTTCAGGTAAGGATATCGTTTCCTCAGGTGTCTGGACCTTCTGGATCTTCTGCTCTACCTGAGATGAGATCAAGGGAGGATTTTTCCCTGGTTCTCTATGGGTTTTTTGTATTTTTTTCTGGGATTCAATAGGTTCTTTTGAGTTTGAATCACAAATAGGACATATTACGTTGCCGTGGTACCTGAATAGAGGAGCCCCACATTCACAGTGGTTTGCAAGCATAGTGCCGCCCAGTTCAAGTAATTTTCCTATTTTATCCAGTTTAATGTCTTCTTCACTTTTTTCCAATGTTATCACCGAAACGCTTCAAATACTATAAGTAATATGAACACTTAAAATGAGCGCTAGTTTTTATAATTTAGCAAACTAAAACATAACATATAAGCAAAATAAATTAAGATTATTTATTTTATTTAAATTTAATTAAAGTTTTTTCAATACAAGTTAAGAGATGATGAAAATGTCAGTAAATCCAGATGAAATTATTAAGCAATGCACAGAAGTTATTGAACGTATAATTAACGATGATTCGGTCCCAAAGAATATCAGACGATCTGCAGATGAAATTAGGACTATACTACTAAAAGAAGAAGATTCCCAGTCTATCAGAGCAGCTCTTAGCATAAGGATACTGGATGATATAAGCACTGATCAGAATCTTCCCCTCCATACGAGGACTTTAATATGGAATCTTGCAGGACAACTTGAGACTATTCCAGTAAGTGACTAAAATACAAACATTATTAATATTTACTTTTTTTGTAACTATTCAGCCTTCCTTTAGACCGGATACCGATGACGAAAATCAGCTTATTTGTGTCTATGGCGATACATTTTTTAGTTTTTAATACTGAGTCTACGTCCATCGATTCCAAAGGCATTTGACAATTGTGTGCAATTATCTATTTGTGGACTATTCAGTCTACCGATAACGTTTATGTATGGCTGAATAGTTACCTTTTTTTTTTATATTATATAAGGTCAAACGTTGCGATGGCACACCCAACCGCAGCAGAGCTGCGGGGCATGACGTGCCATCGCTTTCCAACTCAGTTTTTATTTGAAATCTAAAAGTTTCATTTGCTTGCAACCTTCCTTTTCTTCGTTAGTACCTTGCGTCTCAACATATCTCTTTATGATATCAGCTGTAACTCCATCTCCAACCGTCCCTATATATCCATCATCACTCTAAAAATGTCTACCCCATAGTTGTTTTCTAATATCGGGGTATTTCTTAAAAATGTTCTTGGCTGTAATACTTTTAATAATTTGCATAATCCTTGAAGGTGCATATTTTGGTGCTGCACCAACAAAAATATGCACATGATTTCCATCCGTACCTATTGCATCAAACTCAAACCAATATCTTTCTTCAATCTCAGAACATATTTCTTTGAGAAATTCAACTCTATCTTTCTCGAATAATATTTTTTTCTATATCTTATGCAAAAAACCATATGGTAACGAATTTGATAAACACAGTGGCATGCATGTTTTAACTCTGTCATACATATTAATATATGTACTTGCGATTGAAGTTGATGCTTGGTTTGTCCCAACCGCAACAGACCTGCGGGGTATAACCCATCTTCGTCAGATTAATGGTTTAATTAACAGTTTCATTTGCCTAAAAAACTACTCATGGGTCTTAATGCTAGCGTTTTTCCCAAATGTAGAGTGTGAAAATTTATTTTTTCTAGGTACAGACCCTCTGCACAAAATATTTATGTATACTCCTTCATATTAATATGTGCTTCACAGCATTAGAAAAAAAACCAATAGCAAGTGATTGAATAGATCAGAATGTAGAACAGACTCCAAAAATCTAGTGTTTTGCTGCTATCGATTTTATTTTAAACTGGCGAAGATGGGGTATAACGAAGAAAATAATACCTAAATCCCCACCCTTTGATTTCAACTGGAGATGTCTATTTTTATGTAGACAAGTATGATTTATCTACATTTTTTACATATTGACGATTTTATTATATTTTATTATATTGGACTTCATTATATTAAATTTTAATTTAAAGATGTTTAAAAGTTAAATAACAAAGTTTATATATATTAAAATTAAAGTCAACAACCAGCTTTTATTTTTTATTATTATATTCATATACCTTTTATCTATTTTTGTCATTTCCAGTGGAAATCATACGGTTCCACTTGTTTATATAGTCTCCAGAGGAAATTAAGGGGTTATACAAGAATTTCGTTCAATTATTATGTTATTATTAATCTCACTCGAAAAAATATTTTCAATTTAAAGGCTATTGTTAATGTTTTTTGTAAATCTATAATGATTAATTACATTTTCTACTTGAAATGGAGGGGTCTTGACCAGAACCTATAAAAAGGTATATTTCATATGGAATATTCAGTCAGGGTTGAAGAGAGGGTTTGAAAAGTGTTACTAAATTACACAAACTGTATGAATTGTATATTCCTTACATTTATCTTAAAAACGTGGTGAAATTTATATGTCAAAAATAAAATTAACATCAAAAACATCTGAAAAAAAGCCCACACGTGGGATATTTGATGACTTTCTTAAAAATACTGAAATTTTTGAGAATAAAGAAGTATTAAGACCTAATTACACACCTGATAATCTGCCTCACAGGGATAAGCAGATCCAGTCACTTGCCAGTATGCTTGTTCCGGCTATCCGGGGAGACACACCTTCAAATATTCTTATTTATGGAAAAACAGGTACAGGTAAGACAGCAGTTGTAAAATTTATGGGGCAGGAACTGCAAAATACAAGTGAGTCTCATGAAACAACATGTTTAGTGTTATATGTTAACTGTGAAATTGTAGATACACAGTACCGACTCCTGGCTACATTGGCAAAACATATTGGAAAAGAAGTCCCAATGACCGGGTGGCCTACAGATCAGGTTTTTGAAGAATTTAAAAAAACTGTTGATAAGGAAAAACGTGTTGTAATAATTATAATGGATGAAATAGACAAACTGGTCAGGAAAGGTGATGACGTGCTCTATAACCTTTCCCGGATAAATGGCGACCTGGAGAACGCCAGGATAAGTCTGATCGGCATTTCCAATGATCTTAAGTTCACAGAATTCCTGGATCCCAGGGTTAAGAGTTCCCTTGGTGAAGAAGAGATTATTTTTCCGCCATATGATGCAGAACAGATACATGATATTCTGGAACAGAGGGCGGGTCTGGCTTTTAAGAAGGGAATGCTGGATGAAACTGTGACCCGCCTGTGTGCCGCCTTTGCTGCTCAAGAACACGGAGATGCCAGACGCGCGTTAGACCTCCTGCGCGTATCTGGTGAAATAGCTGAGCGGACAAAATCGCCAGTAGTTGAAGAAAAACATGTCAGGATTGCACAGGAAAAAATCGAGAATGATAGAGTTGTTGAAGTGGTCAGGACCCTCCCAACCCAGTCCAAACTCGTACTGCTAAGTGTGCTTCTGCTCAGTAAGATCAGGAAGAATAATGTTTCCACTGGTGAAGCTTACACTGTTTATAAGCATATGTGTAATGACATCGGCTCTGACATACTCACCCAGCGCAGGATTACCGACCTTATTTCAGAACTGGATATGCTGGGCATCATCAATGCTATGGTGGTGAGCAAAGGCCGGTATGGCAGAACCAAGGAAATATCATTGAGCGTTCCGTTGAGCGATACTAAGGGAGTGCTCATGGAAGATTACAGGTTAAAACCACTGGAGAATTATCAACCTGACCTGCTCGTTGTACAATCCAGATTAATGTAAGCCGGTCGATATCAATACACAGCATGTGAGAGATATCCAATCCAGATTGGAATAGGCCAGTCGATATCAATGTACAGCCAGTGAGAGATATCCTACCCAGGGGATATGCCACCGGGCTACCCCGATGATCCATTCCTCTTTTACAGGCTGGAGCTTGCTTGTACGGGTCTTCTGGTCAATATCTCTATTATTGTCCCCTTTGGTTATATATCCCGAATGAGGTGCAGCAGATCCACCGGACCACATAGGCTCCCCCTCCTCCACCCAGTACATTGCCCTGTGGATGATCGGGGTATCTTCAGTACTCCCGAACTTCCTATATAAAATTACATCCCCGTATTCATTGAATGATGTGTATCCTGACAGGGTGCCCTCAGTATGTGAAATGATCTGGGTCCGTTGTGCGCTTTGAATGATAACCACATCACCAATACCGATATTAGGCAACATGCTACCAGATTCTACAGCCACCGCCGGCCTGGGAGTACCAAGACCGATCTGCGAGATAAGCATGAACAATCCGATCATTAAAGCTACGAACAGCAGGTCATTTAACAGGCCGATCCAGAAATTATCACTGTTCCTGAATCGTTTTACATAATAAAATAATTTATCGATAATGGTTTTCTCTTCCCGTGTATTTATATGGCGAATACTTATAGCGTGTAAAGTGATAATAGTTTGTGCGATTTTAATGGAAAATACTGATCATGCTTCATTCATTGTAGAGCAATTCGCAGAGGCCGGTTACCAGATAGACCCTGACGCTCTCACATTGCTTACGGAACAGGACACCAGTCTTTCACTTATCAGCCAGATACTTGATTCACTTGACGAGTCCACACTTGTGGTTGGCCCTGCCCAGATCGACCCGGCTTTTAATACCAGGACCACACCGCAGCCAGGGACCGAGTACCCCATAGTACCAAGGGACCCGGATTATGAAGATGAAGATGAATGGACTGGTGAGCTGGACGTGATCTCAGATATTACTGACCAGTCAACATGTGTGGGTGAATACAGGGAATTCGTGGACTTTTTCAGGAACAGGTTCTCCAGGCTGGGGGATATGTTGAGGAACCGGGGTGTTGGTTTCAGGCCCATAGAAAGCCTGAACAGGCGCAAACTTGGCCTGGTGGAAGGCAGGGAGGAGGTTTCGGTCATAGGCATGGTTTCCGACCTGCGCACATCCAAGAACGGTCACAAGATGATAGAGATCGAGGATACTACCGGAAGCCTGCGCACAATGGTGTTGAAGAATAAACATGATATTTTTGAGCAGGGCCAAAAAGTGATGCTGGATGAGGTGATCGGTGTAACCGGCAACCTGAGTGATGATGGAAATCTGCTGTTCATAAACAGTATCATGTGGCCTGATATGCCACTCAGGACCAGTTCAGAACTGGGCGAGCGCAATGTGAGCGGCAAGGCTGTAATGATATCTGATGTGCATGTAGGTAGTGATACCTTCCTTGAAGACCAGTGGCTGGGTTTTATCGACTGGCTGAATCACGGAGGGTCAGTGGCAGGCAACGGATATGTGGACGTGAAGGATATCAGGTATCTTGTGGTGGCAGGTGACCTGGTGGACGGTATCGGAATATATCCGAACCAGGAGGAGGAACTGGCTATTACCGATGTCTATGAACAATATAAGGTAGCTGCGGATTATTTCAACCAGATACCCAAACACATCAAGGTGATCATATCCCCAGGCAACCACGATGCTGTCAGGCAGGCCGAACCCCAGCCCACATTTCCTGAAAAGATAAGGAAGATGTTCAGGCCGGACGTGGTGTTCGTTGGCAACCCGGCAGTGATATCCATGGATGGGGTACGCACCCTGGTCTATCACGGGCGTAGTATTGATGATATCGTGGCCAACCTGCCTGGCATGAAATACGAAGATCCCACACGGCCCATGATCGAGATGTTGAGGCGCAGGCACCTGTCTCCCATGTACGGCAGCCGGGTATCTATTGCGCCTGAAAAAGAAGACCACCTGGTGATCGACAAGCCACCCCATATCCTGCACTGCGGCCATGTACATACAGTAGGATACACTACTTACCGTGGCGTCACAGTGATAAATAGTGGTACTTGGCAGTCCCAGACAGAGTTCCAGAGGCGTATGAACCTTAAGCCCGATCCAGCCAAGGCTACCATCGTGGACCTGGCCACACTTAACACAAACATTATCTCATTTCAATGACTCATATATTCCAAATGAGCAACTTACCCAGACATCAATTATTACCAATGAGTACCTCACCCAAACATCAATTATTACCAATGAGCACCTTACCCGAACATCAATTGGAATTATTCAAAAAAATGGGATATCACATAGTAGGTACTCACGGCGCTGTCAAACCCTGCCTCTGGTCTGGCAGGTCCATAAAGGGAAAAGGCAGCTGCTACAAATCCCAGTTCTACGACATACAGTCACACCGCTGCATCCAGATGACGCCTTTTTTAGGCTGCAACCAGTCCTGCCTCCATTGCTGGCGCCCGGTTGAACACCCGGTCGACACTCCTGCCGACTGGGATTCTCCAGAGGAAATTGTGGGGGGTTGTATCATGGAGCAGCGCAGGTTGATGTCAGGGTACGGCGGCCTGGATGATGCTGATAAAATAAAGTGGAAAGAATCCCTGGAGCCCAAGCATGCAGCCATATCATTAGCAGGGGAACCCACACTGTACCCGTTCCTGCCCGAACTGGTCCAGGAGTTCCACAAACAGGGACTTACCACCTTTGTGGTCACCAACGGTACAAAACCCGATGTTATTGAAATTATCAGGCCCTCACAACTGTACATGAGCCTGGACGCTCCGGATAAGGAGACTTACATTCATTCCTGTGCTCCAGATCATAAGGATCAGTGGGAGCGTATCCTGGAATCCCTGGAAGTGCTGTGCCATCATCCTTGCCGGATTGCCATCAGGCTAACTCTGACAAAAGGTTTGAATTTTAAAGATGTCACCGGGTATGCCCGGCTTATCAAACTTGCGGAACCCGACTTTGTGGAGGTAAAGGCATATATGCATCTGGGCTATTCCCGCAAACGACTGGAGCGGGATGCCATGCCCAGACATGAGGAAATACTTGAGTTCACGTCAGAACTTGGCAGGGAGCTGGGTTACCACATGGCAGATGACGTGGAACTAAGCAGGGTGGCATTACTGTCAAAGAATGAAAAAGTGACTCCTGTAACCCTGTAGTTTAGACCGGTCTGGTAGTCTTTAGGTTCATTGGTGCCTTGTATGTCATACCTGCCTGATAGTTTCCAGGTTCATTGGTGCCTTGTATGTCATACCTGCCTGATAGTTTCCAGGTTCATTGGTGCCTTGTATGCCATACCTGCCTGATAGTTTCCAGGTTCATTGGTGCCTTGTATGCCATACCTGCCTGATAGTTTCCAGGTTCATTGGTGCCCTGTATCTCAGATCAACCTGATAGTTTCCAGGTTCATTGGTGCCCTGGTTTCGATACGGTATTTTCTGTAAATCGAACTGGCCAGGTCCAGACAACACTTTTCATCACCATGTTCTGTAAGGACATGTTCGGGCCTGGGTTTCATCTTCTTGATATAATCCATCAGTTGCCTGCGGTCAGAGTGTCCCGAGAATCCATCCACTGTGTGCACATTCAGGTTGATCTTGATAATATCAGTCTTGCCGTTATTATAGACGGGAACTTCGCTCCAGCCTTTCTGCAACCTCCGGCCCATGGTTCCTTCTGCCTGGTATCCCACAAATACCAGTGCGTTCTTTTCGTCAGGGCCGTATGCCCTCAGGTATTCCATAATTGGGCCGCCGTTTAGCATACCAGAGGTTGCCAGTATGACACCAGGTCTGGGATTGGTCAGGATATCTGTTCGTTTCTCAACAGAATCCACCTGTTCGAAACAATCGGCCAAAAACGGGTTCATGCCTTTATGGAATATCAGGTTTTTCAGTTCTCCATTCAGGTATTCGGGGTAAGTAGTATGGATGGCCGTGGCTTCCCAGATCATACCATCCAGGTAGACTGGGATATTATCATCGATAAAACCTTTACGGATGATCTCCTCCAGCACCAGCATTACTTCCTGGCTCCTGCCTACTGCAAAGGCCGGGATCAGGACAGTACCGCCTCTGGATACCGTTTCTTTTACTATTTCCTTTAACCGGTTCTCGGCCTCCCTTCTATTGGGCTGCATATCTTTAGAACCGCCGTAGGTTGACTCGGTGATTATGGTTTCAATCCTGGGAAATGAGTTGACTGCCGGGTCGAACAGTCGGGTCTTCTCATATTTATGATCCCCGCTAAATGCAATATTATACAGCCCGTCGCCCACATGGAAATGGACCACAGATGAACCCAGGATATGGCCGGCATTGTGCAGGGTAAGCTTCATATCCGGAGCAATATCGGTAACGTCACCGTAATTAAGTGTAATGGTATGTTTCAGGGTCTCGCGTATCATTGAGGATTCATAGGGTATGGTCTTGCCTTCCTTGGCAGCCACGTCAATGAAATCCAGCTGCAGCAGAGCCATCAGGTCCCGGGTGGGAGGTGTACAGTATACTGGCCCCTCATACCCGTATTTGTACAGCAGGGGTATCAGACCGGAATGGTCCAGGTGGGCATGTGTGAGCACCACTGCATCTAGCTGGCTGATAGGCGTTACCTCTGGTATGTACAGGTAAGGGGTGCCATTATCATCGGAACCTACGTTCACTCCACAGTCAATGAGTACCTTGGTCTCAGGGGTTGACAGCATGAAACAACTGCGTCCTACTTCCCGGCAGCCTCCCAATGCAGTGACCCTGACCCATTTATCCTTGGATGATACTTCCCTGTGGATTTTCCTGCCAATGGTTTTGAGCAGGGCTTTGCGTTCTTCTTTGTGGTCTCTGTTGTACTGTCGGATATTCTTTACAGTGGATGATTTTATAGGCGGGGTCCTTACCACCTTTGGTGTCCAGCCAATTTCCTTGGTAATCTCCCTTAGAGTGCTGCCATGTCGGCCGATTACGATACCTGGCTTCTCGGCTTCGATTATCACTTCACCTGTATCAGTGTCAAAATAATGACTTGTAATACCAGCATCTTCAGGTACGATCTTGGAGATCGTTTCAATTACAACATCCGGATCTGCCAGTACTCCCGGGTCAGGCCTGACCACTAACCGCTTCCTGAGATCCTTTGCCAGATTACGGATGACATCACCGTTATCTGCCAGTTTTTTCGGTTCCGGGGTATATATTACAAGTTCCGGTCCCTCGAACTCTATAAGTGATATAGTTACTCCGGCTGGTAATTTTTTCGATATCTTTGCTTTTAATTCTTCGAGTACCTGTTCTACCGACATGGTATTTACGTCCTGTGAAAAAATCAGAAAATGAATATTAAAAAATTAAGTATAGATGTAATGTTTCCTTAATGTTTGGGTCTTATAAAGCATCAAGGAAAGCATCACGTGTTTCTTGTATAACAGAATCCTCTATCTCAAAATACCCTTCCGATGTGATCTTGGTAACTTTAATACCGTTCCCGGAAGCAGAATCTCGTTTCATAACGTTATGTAGTGCCCTGATTACAAGCTTTACACCATCATCAATGGGCATATTCTCTTCGTATCTATCCTCAAGTATTCCGTAGGCAAATGGAGATCCTGAACCTGTGGCTACGGCTTTGTTCTCTTCAATCTGGCCACCGAGGGCATCAAGTGAATAGAGGCCCGGGCCGTTCTTGTCCACTCCACCTACAACAAGCTGGACCATTAATGGAAAATACCTGTTTCCTGCAAGGATGTTGGACAACAGACTGGTGATACCTCTGATGGTCATGTTCTCCTGTCTGCGCATTTTATATAATTTTGATTCGACCTGCATTGTTTTTACAAGCCTTTGTGCATCTCCCACTGAACCGGCTGTGGTCATCCCCACAAGGTCATCTATCTGGTATATTTTCTTTGCATCTTTGCTTGCGATGAAATGCCCCATAGTAGCCCGGCTCTCTGTGCCCAGTACCACGCCTTCACTGCAGACTAATCCAATAGTTGTTGTACCTTTAAGTTCGTTATCATTAACCATCTCTATACCTCATAGAAAAAATGAGAAAATCAGCTAACTTTCACCTTATATTTGTATCTGCCTATATAAGAGTTTTCCCGTTTTTAGCCTTGCACTTTTGTAACTATTCAGCCCTGCCCAAATTTCGCCTGAAGCATTCAGTTTTTTCAGTCAATACCGTTCCAGTTACTACCCTTTGTGCCCCAGGTACACCCACTGGTCATATATCCCGTTCTCATCAGTATTATCAATGACCTCACCTACCGCACCCAGCCCGTCCAGTACACTTTCCAGGATATCCATCTCTTCACGCTTATTCACTGTGAACAGCAGCGTCCCTCCCGGCTTGACTACCTTCAGGGATTCATCCATCATTGCGACCCAGATATCCTTATTAAAACTATAAATAGTACCAAGCATGAAACCAATAACAGCATCAAATGAGCCCCCCTCAAAGAAATTAGTCAGCCTCGTGGCATCCATCACAATAGTCCGCCCGGGCTTCAGCACACCATGTTCCAGTCCCTGGCACACCTGGCAGCGGTCATAATCAGTTGTCAGCGGGAATATGCCCAGCTTTTCCAGCGACAACGTTGCCATACCGTTGCCGCAGCAAATTTCCAGTACCATGCCGGATGCATCGAACTCATCACCAAGTTTCCTGAACAGCTCATCCAACCGTTGGACCCTGATATCCAGATACACCATGTCATAGGTTTCAGTGGGCTTAACGCAGCCATCACATAACTGCCTCTCGACCAGGGCAATGGAAAAATATTCCTGTAATGCACCTATCAATTCCCTGGCCGGTACATCGATCAAGTTCACGTCATCAGCAGACTGTAATAGAACAGAGGCCAGCCCGCCAAATCGTTCCACAGCCTCCGACTGGATACCGGACCGGGCCACCACATTGGTGAACACTGCCCAAAACGAAGGATATTCCCCTGTAGCCGGGTTATTTATTGCCAGACATATGATATCCCCATCATCCTGCACGGCCCTGACCTCACCGTCAATCCCCTGGGACTGTACCATCTGTTCCATGAACCCCAGGGTCCGGTAGAGATCGTTCAGGTTACTGTAACTTTCTTCAGGCAGGAACAGGTTCTCATCATTATCCAGGCCCAGAACCTGGTGAATCAGCATAAAACAAAAAACCCCTGGAAAAAATGAACGAAATATTATTTATTCATCAGCCTCATCGAACTTGTAACTGTCATCTCCCATCATGGCGGCTGATATAGAATCTATACCGTCGATCCATTCGGCTACCAGGCCGTAAGGCATATCTGATAAAGTATCCTCAGGGATTTCGGCCCCTGCGATCACACTTGCCCCGATTGTGGCAACATAACCAATAGCAGTTCCCGGGTCATCTGCCTCTTCTGCTTCCAATGCACTTTTTATGATCGGGGTAAGATCAGCCGACTTGTCATAAGCACCATCGATGTAGCACTCGCAGGAAGCAAAAACACCGATCAATGAGGTCTGCAATGAATCGAGCATAAGGTCAATAGGCTCACTGATCGAATCCATTGGGTTCAATACAATGTTCTTGACCTCATCCAGGGCATCGAAAGCCCCGTCACCCGTCAACTCATTATTTTGGTATTTAGCAATGACCTTCAGGCATGCAAGGATTATGTCATCTTCCATATTGACAAATATCTTGCCAGAATCGCCCGGGTCTTCGTCTTCATTGAGTTCAAAACCACTCTCTTTAACCTGCTCTATCCAGTTGTTCCATCTGTCTTCTGAATAGAACGGAAATACGGTTTTGGATTTAGGGCTTGCTGCTGGTTCTTTCTTTGTTTTTCCTTTTGACTTTTTCTTAGCCATTGTTTCTATGCTCCTGCAATCTGGTATTCAACTTTGTGAGTATTATACTTTGCGACTAAATGCAATCACCATACTGACTGTTTCATTTCTTTCTTTATTTTAAAACCCATATACAGTCCGAACAACAGTCCGGACAGGTGTGCGGCATGGGCTATCATGTCATTGGACCCCATCATCAGTATATCTATAAGGGTAAACAGTACCAGTGCCTGGGTGATCTTCATCGGGAAGAAATAAACATAAACTCGTATATCCGGATCCAGCAGTGCAAGACAAGCAAATATACCGTATATGGCCCCGCTGGCACCTACTACCGGTGAGCCTGAAAATATCATATGTCCCAGAGCAGATAACAATCCGGCCCCGAAATACACGACCAGGAACTTGTGACTTCCAATCTTCCTCTCAAGGGTGGGACCGAAGAAGAACAGTACCAACATGTTGAAGAACAGGTGACTGCCACTTCCATGCAGGAACATATACGTGAAAACGGTCCAGGGGCGAACTGCAGCCAGTTGTGGTATGAACATAAAGAAATCAGTAAATGGCCAGATTATTAATTGAAGAAAATACGTGACCACACACAGCATTATTAGATATAAGGAATAATTCCTTGATATTGGGACAGCATACGGTGACCTCCCCCTATTTCCCAGTCCTGGTAAACTGATGGTATGTTTTTTCGTGGTTTCCGGTTCGGGCTGGTACATGATCCTGCCGCTTTCCCTTACCTGTGTCTTGAGTTTTTCCAGACCAGGGCAGTTGTGGTTCTCTGGCAGGCGGTGTTCAGAGCAGTATGTCCAGCCGCAGTACTTACATTTATAGGGCAGCATCTCTTTTTTACCGCATATGCTGCATATATCTGCCATTTACTCTTTCGCCTCGCTCTTTTTATTTCGTACTGCTATCACATAAACTTCTCTCTTTTCAGGCTCTAATATATGCTGGATCGTCAATCCCAGTTCCTTTAGCCTGTTAGTGCACTCATTAAGGACCGACCTGTCAGGAAGTTTTAAGACCTGCAGCACACGACCGCCTGATTTCAGTAATGGCAGGACTCTTGCCAGTACTTTGATTGAATCAAGGGGCTCAACAGTGATATCGTTGCAGATCACATCAACTGGTTTATCAGACATTGATGACAGGGACATGGTAAATACATCATCCTGTGCAACGGTAATATTGTCATGGGTCCTGGCGATACTATTAAGATGCGCCATGAACTCTTCGCTGTACTCGATGCCCTTTACATGCTCAGCAATCCCTGATGCAAACATGAGAAAACCGCCTGCACTGGAACCCAGGTCCAGTATAACATCTCCGGGGTGGATCATGCCGGTGCGGTCCTGGATATCTTTGAGTTTCATGTATCCTGCCGGCACGTCAATATTCTCTTTCACCTCGATCTCATTTTCATATCCAACTTGCCTGGACGGTTTGAGGATTATTTTCCCATCAACCCTTACCAGACCATTGGTAATTGCACGCCGGGCCCTGCCCCGGCTGGCTACTTTTTCCTGTTCTACTAAAAATGCGTCCAGTCTCATAGTAACTAATTTACCTGTTGTCAATTATCTGTTATTCAATTAAACCCATTACAGTATATTACCCATTATAGATATTGTATTTCTACCAAATGCTTCATCTTTTGCTTTTCAGGATAAAACCAATATGCTTTTAAGTTATTAATGAATCAATACTTTTACTATTAATGGAGGGACATACATGTATGGAATAGAATTTGTACCAAGTGACCCCGTTCTGAAGTTGGCTGAATATACGAAGTTAGCAGAAGATCAGGGATTTGACAATGTGTGGATTACAGACCATTACAACAACAGGGATGTTTATACTACCCTGGCTGTACTGGCCTTGAGTACCAACAAGATTAAACTGGGAACGGGAGTAACCAACCCGTACACAAGAAACATTGCAGTGACAGCGTCCAGTATTGCTGCGATCAATGATATTTCCGGTGGCAGGGCTATAATGGGAATCGGTCCCGGCGATCTGGCCACATTTGATGCAATGGGTATTGCATGGGAAAAGCCGTTAAAGACATCAAGAGAATCAGTACAGGCTCTCAGGGATTTCTTTTCAGGCAAAAAGGTAAATATCGACGGCGAGAGGGTCAAGATCAAAGGTGCCAAGATGGCTTTCAAGGCAGGTAACATTCCTATTTACCTGGGTGCACAGGGTCCGAAGATGCTGGAACTTGCAGGTGAAGTAGCAGATGGTGTGCTGATCAACGCTTCTCATCCCAAGGACTTCGAGATTGCAATAAAAGCAATAGAAGCCGGTGCCAAGAAGGTAGGCAGGGATCCAAAGGAAGTTGATGTAGGCGCATATGCATGTTTCTCCATTGATAAAAATGCTGAAAAGGCCATTGGTGCAGCAAAGATCGTGGTTGCATTCATTGTTTCAGGTTCACCTGATACTGTGCTTGAACGCCATGGTATCGATGTTGCAGCAAAAGGAGAAATTGGTGCAGCTATTGCAAAAGGAGACTTTGGTGCACTGATGGGCGGTTTGGTGACAGACGGTATGATGGATGCATTCAGTATCTGCGGAACACCTGAAACATGCGCTGAAAAAGTTGCCAATCTCCAGAAGATCGGTGTTACCCAGATCATATGCGGTTCACCTATCGGTCCGAATAAGGAGAAATCGATCAAACTCTTCGGTAAGGAAATAATTGGAGGCAAGTAGGTGAGCGCTGAGATCCCCGCACCACAAATGGGGTTCCCGAAGATATACCAGGTAATAAAAAATTCACTGTGTACTGCATGCGGCGGATGCGAAGCCATCTGCCCTATGCAGGCAGCCAAGGTACAGTTGTACGATGAAGCGAACTATGATAAGTTCACTCCTACCGTAGATGAACCTACTGTGGTCAAACTCTTCAGTGAGATCAGCAGGGAAGACAATTATTGTGCCAACAGGCAATGTTATGTGGACTGTGACACATGTCTGGCCTGCCAGAACTGTCTGGCCTGCGAGCGTATCTGTCCAATCCTTGATGGCTTCCCGGGTGATGATGAATTAGATAATGTCATCGACCAGCGGATAGGCAAGAGTTCCATACACGGCCAGGATGGTGGAGCTGTTACCGGTATCCTGAAATCACTCTTTGAACAGGGTGAGATAGATGCTGCTCTTAGTGTTTCACGGAATGAAGATTGGGAGACCGAGGTAGTGGTGCTGACCAGTGCCGAACAGGTGGCAAGTGCAGCCGGTACCAAATATACCTATGAACCTGTATTATCAAGTCTACGTGAAGTACTTAAGAACTATGAAAAGATCGCTGTGGTTGGCACTCCCTGTCAGGCACATGCAGCTTCACTGCTTCGGGAGAACCTTACAGATAAGATCAAGCTGGTTATTGGCCTGATATGTATGGAGAGCTTTACCTATGATGATATGGGAGAGAATATCATACCCAACATTATGGGTCTGGATCGGAAAACTGTAAAGAAACTTGACTTTGCAAAAGGCAAGTTCGTAGCAGAGACCGCTGACGATAAAGCGTTGGTCCCGATCAAGGAAATTGCTCACCTGGCTCGTAAACCCTGCCACCACTGTATGGACTACACGTCCTATTATGCAGATATCAGTGTAGGTAGTATAGGCAGCCCGGATGGATGGAGTACCATCTTTATCCGCAATAATATAGGCAAGGAATACCTGGATAAAGTCAAGGGAATAGAATACCACGACAAACCCATCTTTATGGATATCGTCGTGAAACTTGCAGCCCAAAAACACAAGAATAATGCATGGGACTATAAAAAGTTCAATGAGGTAGTCTGGGCTGGCGGAGAATGGACTCCAGAAGAGCATTCTACATAGGACGGTTCCAACCATACCACCTGGGACACCAGAACGTGCTTGAGTCGATAGCACAAGAAGTAGATGAAATCATAATCGGCATCGGAAGCGCACAGGTAAGCCATGAGCCCGATGATCTGTTCACGGCAGGTGAGCGAGTGCTGATGATGACCGAAGCACTGGAGACCTTGGGTGTTAAACACTACATAATACCTATTGAGGATATCCAGCGCAATTCAGTCTGGGTGTCCCATGTTATTTCTATGACACCTCCTTTCAAGGTGGTGTATTCAAACAACCCGTTAGTGATACGGCTATTCGAGGAAGCAGGATTTGAGGTCAGGCAGTCACCACTATTCAAGCGGGAGAGATATTCGGGCACTGAGATACGCCGTAGGATGCTACATGGTGAGGAGTGGCAATCACTGGTGCCGACTTCTACTGCAATGGTTATCAGTGAGATAGGCGGAGTAAAGAGATTGAAGATCATTTCTGGTGGGGATAATGCAGAGGAATGAACTTACTATTTCCTTTACAATCTGATGGATTTTGATAGATTTATTTGAAAATGGTCAGGTTCTTTGTGCAATAACTGCCAGATGGTCCGGATGATATGGTCTGAGTACTTTTTTGTCAAGTAAATTGAACTCTTTGCCAAGTTTATCCAATTCCTGCTCATACACCATTTTCGGATTTACAGTACTATCTACGCTCCGGGCCTTGATAACCATTACAAGGTATCCACGTGGCTTAAGGAACTCCCTGGCATTGACCAATGCGATCTCAGCCTGGTTGGGCTGGGCCACATCCTGGTATATCACATCTACCGAACCTACAATAGCCTTGTACAACCCAGGCTGCCCGGCATCTGCAAAGATCGGGACCATGTTACTGCGCTGACTGCACACATCAATAAGATCGCGCATGATCCTTGCTGAGAACTCGACTGCAAAGACGCGCCCCTTATCTACGATGTCAGAAACATGGCTGGCAGTAGTTCCCGAAGCCGCACCCAGGTAAAGAACCCTGGAATCCTCCCTGAACGGCAGGTTCATCCCCTTTTCTATCATACCGGCCAGCTTACTGCGGTGGTGTGACCATAACCTGTATTCTATCCCATCGACCGTTATCAGTTTCTCACCATATACCTGTATGTTCGGTGTCAGGTTCTTAGTGACAAGCCGGGTATTTTCCCCCTTTTCTATGGAAAGGACATTGGGTATTTGTGTCGGTATATGTCCCGGTATATGTGTCTTAACGAGTTTTGCAGGCATCCGTATTAAGGAAATAGCTATTAGCCAATAAGATTTTCTAAATATCCTTTTTAACGTTTAGGCACATATACTGCACCGGAATTGTAATGACAAAATACTTTGAAGTAACAAGAAGGGATGCAGCCGCACGATTGGGTAAGTTGCTGCTGGACGATCGTTATCCCACACCTTTGATACTGCATTCTGAAAAGGACAGCCCTATTGTTTTCGCAGGCAGCCTGTGGGCCCGGAATATATTATCACCTGAGGAAGTGGATCCTGGCAAACTTGTCATCCTGCCAGGTAAACCAATGCCCCTGCATGCCAGACCTGAAATGGTAAAAGAGATCTATGACTCTGCAAAACAGGAACGATATCATTGGGAAAAACGGGATGGAGCAATTGGCCAATTAGTTCACCCGGCCTGCCATGATATTCCACATGCAGATATGTATGTCATAGGTGCGGCAAAACAGATGGAAAATAATCCCAGGATGTTGCTGGACACTGTAATTCATATCAAGAACAATACTCCTCCTGATACCGCATTGTATGCCCCTGCACTGGCAACCCCTGAGAACCTTTGCCTGTTGATCTACCTGGGTATCGATATTGTCGATGACATACTTCCTACGATCAAGGCATATGATGGTATTTACATGATGCCTGATGGTGAGTACAGGCTGTCAGACCTGCCAGTACTGCCCTGTTCATGTAGTGTATGTACTAATACCAGTGTGGAAGACCTGCAGGAAATGAGCGCACAAGAGCGGGGTAAACTGGTGGCCGGGCATAATGTGAACAGGCTGGTAGAAGAAAAACAGATCGCTGTCCAGCGTATCAGGGGCGGTAATCTCAGGGAATATGTGGAAGGAAAATGCCGTAGTAGTCCCTGGCTCACTGCGCTGCTCCGGCTTATTGACCAGGAACATGTGTACCTTGAACAGCATACGCCGACATACCGCAGTGGTACCATGTATGCAAATACTTCTGAATCTTTAAACAGGGTAGAAGTAAAGCGGTTTGCTGAAAGGGTACACTCACAATACCAGGCACCTGCTGCAAATATACTGCTACTGCTTCCCTGCTCTGCCCGTAAGCCTTATTCCATATCCAACAGTCACCAGATGTTCAACCGTGCCACAGGGAGGAACAGGCGGGCATTGAACGAAGTGATAATCACATCGCCACTGGGTATAGTACCGCGGGAATTGGAACTGGTATATCCTGCCGCCCATTACGATATACCTGTGACAGGACACTGGGACCTTGAAGAACGTTCCTGGGTGACATGGTGCCTTGTGGATTACCTAAAAAACAATAAGTATTCACACATAATTGCCCATGTGGATGGTGCCTACAGGGATATTTGCCAGAGTGCTGCCGAAACGCTGGGTCTTGATATCACATACACAGCCCAGGGCGGCGTTATATCTACCCGGTCACTGAGAACATTAAGGTCTACTGTATCTGGTATTGTCCGGGATGAGGAGTACGTACTTCGTAAGACCACTGAGCCTGCAAAGAATATGTTGAGGGGGATTGCAGATTACCAGTTTGGCAGAGGTGCAGGATGGCTATTAGTCCCTGATGGTGCTTCCATCAAAGCACCGTTCCCGAAATACCAGGTATATTATGATAAAAAGCAGCTGGCCAGCCTTAATCCAAGGACAGGTACACTTATCCCAACACTTGAAGGTGCCATGAGGCTTCTTGAACTTGGCACTTACCAGGTCAGCATAGATGATTTTGTGCCCAGCGGCAACCTGCTGGCACCTGGTGTGGTGGATGCAAATGTGAACATCCGGCCATCCGACCAGGTGATAGTAGTAAGTGAGCGGGTGCTGGGTGTGGGCAGGGCAATAATGGGCGGTGCCGAGATGGTACGATCTACCAGGGGCATTGCAGTCGATCTGAGGAAGGTTATGGAGATCTAATATGGAAATATCATGTTCGTCGTTGTTCCTGTGGGACTATGGTATTGATGAGATAGCAGAGATACTGGGCCAGGCAGGAATAGAGAATATTGAGTTCTGGGCAGAAACACCTGAATTCTGGCAGCACCGCCATGAAGCAAAAGCTGTGGAGCACCTGGATGATGTAATATCCACCTTTTTTGGACACTGCACTGTTCATGCTCCTATCCTTGACCTGAATCCGTCATCGTATAATGAGCATGTACGAAAAGCTACCATAAAAGAGACATTTTGGGCCATAGACCTGTCCTCAAAGCTGGATGCTCGTGTGCTGACCATACACCCCGGTAACAGGACCGTACACAGGCAGCCAAGCCAGGAAGACATGGAATGGTTTCTGGACTATATCACTGTTTGTACGGGATACGCCAGGGAAATGGGCGTTGTCCTTGCTCTTGAGAATCTCTCACCCAGGTTACAGAACATGTGTTACGAACCGTCCCTTATGAGAGATGTGCTGGCAAAGTATCCTGATCTTATGATGACATTTGACATAGCACATGCTCTTCAAACAGGTCAGGACAATGCCCTGGATTTTATAAGTGAACTTGGCAGCAGGATCGTGAATGTACATGTGGGCGGTGTGCAAAACGGTACTCCACATTACCCTGGACATATGGCCAGGAATCCCGGGATCAGTGAAATACTTGGCAGGCTCCAAAAAAGTGGGTATGATAATGACCTGACCATTGAGATTGACGATAAGCTGATCAACCAGGACATGTCAAAGTTTGATAAGATATCTATATTAATAAAAGAAAAAGAATATTTTATTCAGGACATAAATATAAAATAATATGTAAATAATTGTTATCCTAAAATATTATCCTGAAGAGATTGTCGGAAAAGTCCCAAACTTATACTAATTTAACATACTGTCTACTTTCTAAATTTCTAGTTGGACATAATTTCAGATATTATGCACCACAAATAAACGCCAGCTCAGCGAACTTTTTCTTAAAAATCGATAGATTCCGAAGCATTTATATCATCTGGACATATTTTCACTTAAAATTTATGATATGAGTGTAATAATATGTTTTCAATACCAAAAGACATACAAACTACCTTCATTCATAGTCCAACTGTATACAAAAATTTTATACATAAATACACAATTTTTTACCGGATAAATCAAAAAATAGATTTTTCCTTCGTGAACGAAGCATGCAGCGATCTCTATTCACCTAATAAAGATGGACCAGTAAAAAACACCCCTGAAAGGATGATCTGTTCAGCAATTGTTTAATATCTCAATGATTTTTCTGACAGACAAATTGAACATTTTGCCAGATTTGACATCATAACAAAATGGTTCATTGGAATCCCAATTGAAGACAGATATTATAATCACAGTGTACTATGAGATTTTCGAGATAGGCTTGGAGAAAAAAGATGGAAAAAACTGTTCTTCTCACTTTCCGCAGATCAAATGAGTATTCGTATTATTCTACTAAAACTTACCAATCATTGCTGCAACATGAAATATTGCTTAAATTAAGCAATATTAACATTTTATAGTATACGAATAATAGTATATAAATATTATTAAACTTAATTGATAATTATAAATATGATTATTACAATTATGCAATATATTAATCAACGTGAAATGTAGATGAATTAAAAATGAATATTCAACGCCTTGCTGTCTGCTCTGATCTGAGAAAAAAAATCATCATCAGATTGTATGATGATAAAAAACCGCTGGGTCATTTGCGGGATGATTTGAAAATAAACTCCACGACAGCTATACATGCTTTAAAAGAACTTGAAAAGTACAACATTACTTTTCAAGATAATGATAAAAATTATTCGCTCACAAATATCGGCAGGGTCATAGCTGTAAAACTGCTGGATTTTAACGATGTAGCAGAGGTTTTGGAAAAACATAAAGAATTCTGGCTTGAGCATGACCTGAGCGGAATTCCTGAACATTTGATTAAAAAGATTGGATGGTTAAAAGATTCTGAGCTTATCAAAGATACCGACACCGAAATTTTTAAAGCACATACAAATTATGTCAACTTATTGAAAAATGCAAAAGAGATTCGTGGAGTCTCTTCCATATATATCCCAGATTTTGAATCCTTATATAAAGAACTTGCAACTGAAATGATTGATGTGCACCTTATATTATCTAAAGACGTGATTGAGAAAATAGATAAAACAATTTTAAATCAAATGAACATTGGAAGCAACTCAAATTTTAATTTGTCTGTAATGAATATGAATTTGAAAGCTGCTATTTCAGTTACTGATTATTTTCTATCGTTAGGATTATTTCGTCTGGATGGGACATATGATTACAGCAACGATCTGATAAGCTACAGTAAAGAAGCAATTACTTGGGGAAATGAATTTTTTGATCATTATGCCAGATTATCAGAGCGAGTGCTTTTTAAAAAGTGAAAATCCTCTAAATATCCTGATATCTTTTTTTGACAAATTTTTTTCTTTTTTAACGGTGAGCTCCTTATTCATTGCAATGACTGGCTTTTCATTGCCCCTTGTTTCGTTCTTGCTTTACGGAATAAGTGTTGAGTTTGACTTAGTTCTTGCCTCCTTTTTTATTACGTTTGCTGTGTACAGTATCAATAAATTAACAGATCTAAAAGAAGATTCGATAAATATGTTGAATAGAGTAGAATTTACTACAAAAAATTGGCATTATATAATTTTAATGGTGATAATATCTTCCTTTGCTGCTCTCTATATATCGTTTTTACATTCTCTTTTTGCTATTTTTATAATTTTCTTTCCTTTCTGTGTAGGATTTGTTTATAGCATAAAAATAGCAAATTTTAGATTGAAAGATATATTTTGCATAAAAAGTATATCAGTTGCCTTATCTTGGGCTGTGGTTGGAACATTTATCCCGGTAATCGTTCATTCTAGTGATTTTATCACAATATCTGCAATTTTCTATTTTTCTTTTGTAAAGTTTTTTATTTATACTGTTCTTTTCGATATCCGTGACATTGAAGCCGATAGGCTAAATAATGTTATAACATTACCTGTATTTCTAGGAATAAATAAAATAAAAAACCTTTTACTCTTCTTGAACTCAACATTCATTATCTGGCTAATATTCTCCTATACATTTTTTTATAGATTTCTTTTTATTTTGATCTTTTCAATTGCATATGGATATTGGCAGATCCTGCATTTTACCCGGGAAGGAAAAAAAATAGGCAAATCGTTAGACTTACTTGTGGAGGGGGAATTTATCATGATAGCAATCGTAGCTTCACTGTTTTTTCATACGTGATCGATTAAGGAGTTTGAAAGGCTTACTGCTTATGTTTTTGATAAATCTCAATA